>OHAD01002588.1_pt1 | contig 13440 bp, 15 predicted proteins | sample 1577011 | NCBI WGS metagenome assembly OHAD01 (sample SAMEA3541510, study PRJEB24748) | human gut metagenome | biome: human gut; feature: human-associated habitat; material: faeces | place: China | collected 2012
GCCGCTTTGGCATTGATGGTAAGGTCCGGTTCTTCTGTCACCGGCGCGGCTTGGGCCGACACCGCGAAGATCATGATAAGCGCGAGGAAAAGCGCTGTCAGCTGTTTTGGTTTCATATCCATCCTCCTGCACAATCAAAATATCCGCTCCCCGATTTTTGGGGATACGAATGCTATTGTATCAAAAGAGCGGCTGCAATGCAACGATCAGGGTGGATTTTTAAGAAAATGGAGAGAACTACATACCAGAGTGAGCAACTATGAAAAAGAGGGCGTTGGATCTTCTGATGGCCGCCTGTCTCCTTGTTTGCCTGGGATTTCTGGGCGGAAGAATGAGCGTGATGCTGGAAGGCCCCACCTTGTCTCTGTCCCAGGGAGCGCAGCTTGTGCGTTTGCCGGAGCTGGCGCTGGAAACATACCAGGTGGAGGAAAATGATGAGACGCCCGGGGAACTCCGGGTCAACATCAATGAGGCCGGGGAAGAGGAGCTTTGCCAGCTTCCCCAGATCGGGCCGGCCAGAGCCAAGAATATCCTGGAATACCGGGAGAAACACGGGCCGTTTGCATCCATCGAAGAAATTCGGGCAGTCAGCGGCATTGGCGATGGGATCTTTCAGCAGATCAGGGAGCATATCACCGTGGACTGAAGGTCTGCGGAGACAATTTTGACGGAGGGGAACATATGCGAGTATTAGTGGTAGACGACGAAAAATTGCTGGTCAAAGGCATCAAATTCAATTTGGAAAACGACGGATATCAGGTGGATACCGCCTATGATGGGGCGCAGGCTCTGTCCATGGTCAAGGAACAGAAGTATGACATCATCATTTTGGACCTGATGTTGCCCGAGGTCAACGGGCTGGAGGTCTGCCGGAAGATCCGGGAAAACTCCAATGTGCCGGTGATCATGCTCACCGCCAAAAGCGAAGGGGTGGATAAGCTCATCGGCTTTGAATACGGGGCCGATGACTATGTGACCAAGCCCTTTGACATTCTGGAGCTGAAAGCCCGCATCCGGGCCATTCTCCGCCGGGCCGGCAGCCAACCGGCTGCCGATCTCCAGGACGATCAGATCAAAGTGGGGGATCTTCTCATCGACACCGCCCAGCGTTCGGTGTTCAAAAACGGCCGCGCCACCGATCTCACAGCCAAAGAGTTTGACCTTCTGGTGATGCTGGCCCGGAACCCGGGCCGGGTGTTCAGCCGGGAAGGATTGCTCAGCGTGGTGTGGGGCGAAGATTACCCCGGAGACATCCGCACGGTGGATGTGCATGTCCGCCGCCTGAGAGAAAAATTGGAAACAGATGACGCCAATCCCGAATACATTCTGACCAAGTGGGGGGTCGGTTACTATTTCAAGCCCAACAGCAGCGCTCAAGCTGATTAAAACCCTTCGCTTCCGCATCGCTTTTTCCATGCTGATCACGGTGGTCACATTGCTTTTGGTGCTGAATTTTTATCCGGCCCAGGCGGTGCGCAAGCTGATTATCAGTTCCAAGGAAACCGAACTTTTGGAGCGGGCCAGAACCTTTTCGGCCACTTTGGAGGAGTTCACCACCCTGACCCAGGAGAATATCCTGGTGTCGGTGCAGGTGCTGGATCTGGATGAGGAACAGCGCATTCTGGTCACCGATGGCTTCGGCAGCGTGATTTATGACAATTCCAAAGTCAGCTCCCTGGCGGGGACCTATGCTCTTCTGCCCGATATCGTAGCTGCACTGGAAGGCTGCGATGTGTTCCGCTGCCGCTATGGGGAAACGGCCTTTATTTCCGATGCGGCCTCCCCGGTGATGAAAGGGGACAAGGCCATCGGCGCCGTTTATATCTATGACTATGACACCGAGCAGGCGGCCTTCCTCAACAGCACCCGCAGCAACATTTTCCGTATTTCCCTGGTGCTGGCCGTGGTAGGGGCGGCGGCTCTGGGCTTCCTCATGGTCTATTTCGGAAAAAGAGTGGGACAGCTGGTGCGGGGCATTCAGTCCATGAGCGCCGGCAATTACGATTCCCGCATCCATCTCCAGGGCCAGGACGAGCTGTCCCAGGTGGCCGACGAATTCAACGAGCTGGCCGACCGCCTGCAAAAAACCGAAGAGCTGCGCCGGGAATTTGTCTCCAACGCATCCCATGAGCTCAAGACGCCGCTGGCCTCCATCAAGCTGCTGTCCGATTCCATTTTGCAGACCCGGGACATCCCCAGAGAGTCGGTGAACGAGTTCCTCACCGATATCAACGAGGAAATCGACCGTCTGACCCGGATCACCGAACGGCTTTTGCAGCTGACCAAGCTGGATTATGTGTCCTCCAATCAGATGCAGCCCTGTAACTTAAACGGCCTTGTGAAAAAGATCACCGATCTGCTGAAAGAAAACGCCGCCCATGCCCAGGTGGAGCTGGAAAACCAGCTGGAAGAGGATCTGTGGGTGTTGTTTGATCGGGACGGCCTTTATCAGGTGGTGTTCAATTTGGTGGAAAACGCCATCAAATACAACCGAAAAGGCGGGAAAGTGGTGCTGAAAGGCTGGAAAGAAACGGGAGAAGAGGACCGGGTGTGCCTGACGGTGCAGGATACCGGCATCGGCATCCCGGAAGAAGAGCTGCCCCATATTTTCGAACGGTTTTACCGGGTGGACAAGGCCCGCAGCCGGGAGAAGGGCGGCACTGGCCTGGGCCTGGCCATTGTGGCCGATTGGCTGAAAAATGCCGGAGGCGATATCCAGGTGGAAAGCACATTGGGCGAAGGCACCACATTCCGGGTCACGCTGCTGGCGGGGCCTTGTGAGGAGGTGACGCCATGAAGCGAACCATGAAGCGGACGGTGTTTCTGCTTTTGTGTCTGCTGATGCTGTGTGCCGCCGCAGTGGCCAGCTGCCATCAGCAGAAAAAAGAAGCAGGGGAAGGGGAGCTTCAGCTCCAGATTTATTGCCTGCGCATGGATGGAGAGAAAAAGCAGCCCCGGGGCCTGGCCGCCGAGGAAATCACCATGCCTCAGGGGGAGAATATCCAGGAAACGGTGGAGGATATTCTGCTCAAAATCAAGCAGGTGAGCGGCGGAGGAAAGGCTGCGGCCATTCCCGCCGGGGTGACGGTGAACGAAGTGGCCTTTTATGGCAACAGCGTCATCGTCAGTCTGTCTTCCACCTTTGATGAATTGCCGGAGGTGGAAAAAAGCCTGGCGGCCGCTGCCATTGCCTTGACCCTGACCCAGCTGGATTCCATCGACTATGTGAAGGTCTCCTGCGCCACCGACAGCTATAACGCTTCCAACGACTTTTACCTCAACGGGGACAATGTGATTTTGGACGAAAGCTCCATCCAGTTCAACACCTTTGACATCACATTGTATCTGGTGAACACCCAGACCGATCAGCTGGAAAAAGTGGTGCGCACCCTGAAAACCGAAGAGGATCAGGTGTATCTCAACGGTGTGTTCAGCGAACTGGTGCGCCAGCCGGAGGAGGAAAACCTCCAGTCGCCCGTTCCCCAGGGAATGATGCTGCGGCGGCTGTCTTCGGAAAACGGCGTGTGTGAACTGGATTTTCTGGAGATCGGCGCCGAAAAGGTGAAGGAGCTGGACGAGCTGTCCGTTCAGGCCATCGTCAAGACGATGTGTGCTCAGGACGGCGTCCGGGGCGTGTTGCTGCGCATCGATGGAAAACCCTTGTCCGAATATGGTCTGGAAGGGTATGACGATGTGCTGACTTGCGAAAAATAAAGACACAAACAAAATGCCATGGGCTTTCATAGCCCATGGCATTTTTGCATCTTTTCCTATGTTACCGCATTTCCCGGATCTGATTGATGGGGGTGATGGTTTCGGAAATGGGGCGGATTTCGCAGTTGTTCTGGCGGAAATACGAGACCAGGGAGGACAGGGCCTGAACGCTGGAAGGGTTGCTCATCAAGGAGAGCACCACATTGCCCGAGGTGTTTTCCAACAGGGAAACACAGGAGGAATAGATGGCGGAAGCGGAGCCCCAGAGCCGGGTGTCACCGCTGGGGTCCCACAGACGGTAACCGGCCTGGATCAAAGCGTCCCGCTCTTCCTGGGAGAGATTCTGGCTGCCTCCCGGTACCATCAAAGCCCGGCTGTGGGTTTTGGTCACCGCCTGGATCACATCCTGGGTGTCCTGGGCCTGGCGGAGAAGTTCTTCGGTGGATTGGAAGGTGGAGCCGTCCCCATAGAGATTGTTGCCGATCACATGGCCGCTGGCCGCGGCCCGCAGCAGATAATCACTGTTTTGTCCCTGGCTCCGGGGGGTGACAAAGAAGGCAGCGGTGTAATTGTTGCTGTCCAGAATGTCCAGAATCTCAGCGGTGTATTCGTTCATATCCCCCTGGATGGCCAGATAAACCACTTTGGCGTTGGGGGTTTCCGGCGTATCCGGCTCGCCGCTGGTGCTGGGAATCTCCGGTTCACCTGGATCTGTGGGCGTGTCGGGGTCCACCGGCGTAGGCGGTGTCGGGGTGTCCGGGTCTGGATCGGTGCCCTGGTTGTAGGTGGCCTGGTACTGGTCGTAGATGCTGCGCATCACCGAAAAACCTTTGCTCACCAGATCTTCATCGGATATGCCGCTGTCGTCGGTGTTGATGCGGATCACCGGCCCCAGCAATGTGCTGGACAGATAGGAATACCGGAAGCCGAAGGCGTCGCACACCACACGGGCCGGCACATAATAGGTGCCGTTGTAGCGCACGGCATTGGCGGGATACACATTGCCCTGCTCGTCCCGGGTGATGGCGTTGGCCATGTCGAAGGTGAGAATGTGGTTGATGTTATAGAGAACCAGCTGGTTGTTGACGCTGTCATATTTACCCATCAGGCCGGGGTTGGGCGCAGCGGTGAATGTGGTATAGGGAACATAGGGCAGGCCGCCGATGATGGTGGGCATGGTAGAAGGGGTCAGGTTCCGCAGGAAGGTGTCGTTGATGGCGGTGAAAATGACGCTGGGCGCGGCCCGGGTGGGCAGCGGGGAAATACAGGCGCAGAAAAACAGCAGGGAAAGCACCAAAGCACAAAACCGTTTTTTCACCGGGAACCCTCCTTTTTTATTTCTCAGCCCATTTCTATTCATTATATCGGAATTCTTTTCGGGGTGCAAGGAGGGAACGCTGGAAAAAGCAGCGCATAGATTGAAGGGAGGAGGTGTGCCTTTTTATGAAAAATCCCAGTTTGATGATATTTCGCTCGGTGACCTATGCCCAGCGGGCCGGAAGGGTGCTGGAGAAACAGGGGATCACCACTTATATGCTGCGCAGTCAGGCCATTCTGGGCGGCGGTTCCTGTAGCTATGCCCTGAAGGTGGAGCCGAAACAGTTGGAACGCTCTTTGGAGATTTTGCGCCAATGTCAGATCCCGGTGAACGGGGTTTATGTGCTGGATCAGTGGGGGCATTACCAAAAGGCCCAATAAAACAGGAGGGGAATCGGATGATTTATTTGGACAGCGGCGCCACCACTTTGCAGAAACCCCGGCAGGTGTTCCGGGCGGTGCAGAAGGCCATGGAATCTTGCGCCAACCCGGGACGAAGCGGTCACAAACCAGCCCGGGAGGCCGAGCGGGTGGTCTATTCCTGCCGGGAAGAGGCGGCGGAACTCTTTGGTTTGGATCGGCCGGAGCGGGTGGATTTCACCCCGGATGCCACCCCAAACCTGAACCTGGCCATCAAAAGCCTGCTCCATGAAGGGGGCCACGCCGTCATCACCGGTTATGAACACAACAGCGTGGTGCGGCCTCTGGAGGCCATGAAAGGGCAGGGGGTCACTTATACCGCCGTGTCCTCCTGCCTGTTTGACCCGGAGGACATGGCCCGGCAGATGGAACGGGCCATCACGGAGGAGACCCGGTGCATGATCGTGTGCCATGCGTCCAATGTGTTTGGCTCCATCGCTCCTTTGGATGAACTGGACCGGATTTGTCTGCGGCATGGGCTGCCCATGATCGTGGACGCTTCCCAGTCGGCAGGTACTTTGCCCCTTTCGGTGAAAAAGTACCCCAGTGCGGCCTTTTTCTGTATGCCGGGGCACAAGGGCCTCTATGGCCCCCAGGGGACAGGGCTGCTGATTTGCTGTAAAGATAATCCTCTTTACACCATTATGGAAGGCGGGACGGGGAGCCGTTCGCTGGAAGTGACCCAGCCGGATTTTCTGCCGGACGCCTTGGAAAGCGGTACCCTCAATGTGCCCGGGATCGCCGGGCTTTGGGAAGGGCTGAAATTCATAAAGCAGCAGGGAGAGAAGGAAATTCTCCGGTGGGAGCAGGAGCTGATCGGTACCTTGGTGCAGCAGCTGAAGGGCCATCCCTCTCTGCGGGTGTTCGCCGGAGGCGAAAACCAGGGCGGGGTGCTGTCGGTGGTTTTTCCCATTCCCTCGGAGGAAGCGGCGGAAAAGCTGGCCGGCCAGGGAATCTGCGTCCGGGCCGGGCTCCACTGTGCACCCCTGGCCCACCGCACCGCAGGAACCCTGCCCGACGGCACTGTGCGCCTGAGCGTTTCGGCTTTCAACACAAAGCGGGAGATGCTCCGGGCCGCCGATGCCATGGCCAAAATGTTAACGAATTAAAAATGTTTCCCATTTTTTCTTTTTTGATATTGAAAAGAAGAGCGCTTATTGATAGTATAATAAGTAAATTATACATTGAAAATAGGTGTTTCCATGGAATTTGTCGATAATCTGACCCATTTTATCCGATTGCTTACCGTGGCGGACCTGGTGGATATCCTGTTGATCTCTGTGGTGGTCTACAAGGCCCTCAAGCTCATCCGTCACACCAATGCGGAAAAACTGGTCAAAGGCATTGTTTTATTGCTTTTGGCCACGCTGGTCTCCGGCGTCTTCAAACTGAAAGTCATCCAGTTTTTGCTGGATCAGCTGATGCGGATGGGCCCCATTGCGGTGGTGGTCATCTTCCAACCCGAACTGCGGAAAATGCTGGAGCAGTTCGGGCGGAGCAAGCTGCCCTTTTTGCACCGGCCCGGTGCCATGGGGGATGAAAAGACTTTGCAGATCGCCATTATGCGCATCATGGAGGCCGTCTCTTCCATGGCCTGGTCCAAAACCGGTGTGCTGCTGGTGTTCGAGCGGGGAGATAACCTGGACCATATCGTCAAAACAGGCTCTACCATCGACGCCGAAGTCAATGCGGAACTTCTGAAAAATATTTTTTACAACAAAGCGCCCCTGCACGACGGCGCCGTCATCATCAGCCAGGGCCGGATCAAGGCGGCGGGCTGTCTGCTGCCCCTTTCGGCCAATCTGAACATCAGCAAAGAGCTGGGGACCCGTCACCGGGCCGCCGTGGGCATGAGCGAAAATTCCGACGCTTTGTGCGTGGTGGTTTCGGAGGAAACCGGCTCCATCTCCCTGGCCGAGGGCGGCATGCTCAAACGGCATCTGGCGGTGGAGACCCTGGAGCGGCTGCTCATCAACGGCCTGATGCCCGCCGATGAGGAAAAGACCTCTTCGGGCAACCTGTTTGCAAAGCTCAGGGGGAAGAAAAAATGATGGAATGGATTCGAAAACACGATATTCTCACCCGGGTGCTTTCGGTGCTGGTGGCCATGATGCTTTGGCTCTATGTGGTGGAAAACAACGATGAGGACACCACCAAGACCTATCGGGACATCGGCATCCAGATCCAGGGTCTGGATACTTTGCGGGAAAACGGCATGACGATCATCGATGGCGCCGATACCACGGTGGATGTGACGGTGATCGGCAAATGGGATGCTCTGCTCAATGTGCGGCAGGATAAATTCCTGATCACAGTGGATGTGTCCAACATCACAGCTCCCGGTGTATATGAGCTTCAGTACACCGTGGCCACCAATGTGGACGGGGCCCGGGTGGCGGACAAAAATCCCCGTCTGATTACCCTGACCATCGACCGGATCATCAATAAGAGTGTTCCGGTGGATCTGGAGGTCACCGGCTCGGTGCCCGATGGGTATCTGCTGGATGATAACTATGTGGTTTCTCCCACGGCGGTGGAGGTCCAGGGGCCGGAAAGCCAGCTGCAGAGCATCGAAACGGCCTATGCTACTGTGGATGTCAGCGATTTGAAGCAGACCTCTACCATGAAGGTTTCCTACACTCTGCTGGATGCTCAGGGCCAGTCGGTGGACATGAGCCGCATCACAGTGGAAGAGGCGGCGGTGAGCGTCACCATCCAGGTGCACAAAGCGGGCGTGGTGCCCTTGGTGCTGGATGTGACTGGTATTCCCGGTCTGCCGGACAGCGCCGTCACCTATACCATTGACCCGGCCAATGTGGAGATCAAGGGAACGCCGGAGACATTGGCCACCATCAACAGCATCAATCTGGGCAGCGTCAGCCTGGCCGCTTTGCTGGCCCAGGGTCAGACTGAGGTGACTTTGCCCATCATCCTTCCCAATGGCGTCACATCGGAGAATGCTCCGGCGGAAGCCACAGTCACCTTTGACTTCAGCCATCTGGAGGAGAAGACCCTCCAGATCCCGGTGGAGCAGTTCACCGCTGTGGAGGGGTATGAATTTGTGACCCAGTCCCTGGAAGTGCGGCTGCTGGGTGTGGAGCAGGCCGTGAGTGCACTGACCACCCAGGATGTGACAGTCACCTTCGATCCTGCGGAATTGGGTGAGCTGGCCGAAGGGGAACAGGCCACGGTTTCGGCGGTGGTCACCTGCGGTGCCGATGATGTGGTGGTGCTGGGCAAATATGAGCTGACGGTGACGCCGGCTGTAGTGGAAGTGGTACCAGAAGAATGAGTTTGATTGTTTCAGGCATCCGCCTGCCCTTTGAGCAGGCGGATGCATCCGCGCTGGAGCAGGCGCGCCGGCAGTGCGGCCTGGGCAAAAACCAGGTGACCGCCAGCCGGATCTATAAAAAATCCCTGGATCTGCGCCATGGGAAATTGACCAAGGTCTTTTCCGTTTTGCTGGATACCCCCCTGGAAGAGCGGGTTTTGCAGCAAAAGGGAGAAGGGCCTATCCGGAAAAAAACAGCGCCTTTGCAGCTTTCTCCCGGGGGAGAAAAGAAGATGGCCCATCCGCCGGTGGTGGTAGGGCTGGGGCCTGCCGGGCTGTTTGCTGCTTTGATTCTGGCTGAGCAGGGCTACCGGCCTTTGGTGCTGGAGCAGGGCGCGCCCCTCCCGGAGCGGGATCGGGTGATAAAAGATTTCCAGGACGGCGGCCCTTTGCATGAAAAGATCAATATCCAGTTTGGCGAAGGCGGGGCGGGGGCTTATTCCGACGGAAAGCTCACCACCCGTATCCACGATCCCCGGTGCGAGCTGGTGCTGGAGCAGCTCTTGCGCCATGGTGCGCCGCCGGAGACCGCTCTGGCTGCCAAGCCCCACATCGGCACCGACCTTCTCAAAGGAGTGGTCACCTCCATCCGCCAGCGTATCCAACAGCTGGGAGGACAGGTGGAATTTCACTGCACTGTCACCGGTTTTCGCCGGGAAGGGGACAGGCTGAAGGCCATTGTTACCGACAAAGGGGAGATCCCCTGTGAGGTGGCGGTGTTGGCCGTGGGCCACAGCGCCCGGCCTTTGTTCCGCACTTTGGCGGATGAGGGATTTGCCCTGACGCGGAAAGCCTTTTCCGTGGGGGTGCGTGCAGAGCATCTTCAGGAGACCATCGACCGGGGCCGCTATGGGGCCTATGCCGGAAAAGCAGAACTGCCCCCGGCGGAATACAACCTGTCCTGGCGGCAGGGAGAACGGGCCTGTTATTCCTTTTGTATGTGCCCGGGAGGTCAGGTGGTGGCGGCGGCCAGCGAGCAAGGGGGCGTTGTCACCAACGGCATGAGTTATCACGCCCGGGATGGGCGCAATGCCAATGCCGCTCTGGCGGTGTCGGTGCTGCCGGAGGACCTTCCCGGAAGCAATCCTTTGGAAGGGGTTCGGTTCCAGCGGCAGCTGGAGCAAACAGCCTTCCAGATAGCAGGAGCTGATTTTGCTGCCCCGGTGCAGACCTATGGAGATCTGCGGGAAGGCCGGGTGTCCAGCCGGTTTGGCCGGGTGCAGCCCACCTATGACCGAGGTACGGAGTTTGCCGATCTGCGGCAGGTGCTGCCTTCCTTTGTGTGGGAGATGCTGCTGGGGGCCATGCCTCGGTTGGGCCGTCAGGTGCCCGGGTTTGACGGAGAGGACACCCTGTTTACCGGGGTGGAGACCAGGACTTCCTCGCCGGTACGCATTCTGCGGGGAGAGGATCTGTTTGCTCCGGGTTGCCAGGGGCTCATTCCCTGCGGGGAAGGGGCTGGCTACGCCGGCGGGATCATGAGCGCCGCCGTGGATGGCATCCGGGCGGCGGAGCGGATTTTGGAAGAATACCGTCCTTTGGAGGAGTGAGAATATGGAACAGACAGGAAGAGTGGTGGGCATTTTGCCCAGCGGCCGGGCTCAGGTGGAGATCCAGCGCCGGGCCGCCTGCGCCTCCGACTGTGAGAAATGCGGCGGCTGTTCCCATCCGGAGCAGACCATGCTGGTGGAGGCCCCCAATGGCTGCGGCGCCAAAGTGGGGGAAAAAGTGGTGATCGAAGCCCATACGGCCAGCATCTTGTCCATTGCGGCCCTGGTGTATCTCATGCCGGTGCTTCTGATGATTGCCTGCTATTTTGTGCCGGTGCCCGGTGGGGAGGGAGTGCGGATTTTGTGCTCTCTGGCTGGACTGGCCATCGGCACCGCCCTTTGTATGCTATATTCCCGGCGGATGAAGAAAAATCGCCGGGTGCTGTTTGAGATCCGGCCTCTTCGCCGGGGTTGATTGCCAAAACAGGCGGGATGTGCTATAATCAATGAGTTACCTTGGAAACAAGGGGGAATAGAAAATGATCAAGAGCATGACCGGCTACGGCCGGCAAAAAGGAGAGAACGAACGGCGGGAAGTCCAGGTGGAGATCAAATCGGTAAATCACCGGTATCTGGACCTGAATGTGAAGGTGCCTCGCATCTACTCTTTCCTGGAAGAACCCATCAAAACGGCGGTGAGTGCTGCCGTGGCCCGGGGTAAGGTGGATATTTATCTGTCCATTGCCGCCAAGGAAGGCGGAGATGTGAAGGTATCGCCCAACCTGGCTCTGGCCGGGGAATATCTGCGGGCTTTATGGCAGGTGCGGGACACCTACTCTCTGAAAGACGATATCTCGGTGATGGAATTGGCCCGCATGCCCGATCTTCTCACCGTGGCCCGGGAAGAGCCGGACGCCGAAGAAGTGAAAGCCCAGGTGCTGGAAGTTCTGGGGCGGGCTTTGGAAGAGTACAACGCCATGCGGCGCAACGAGGGCGAGCGCCTTTGTGAGGACATTGCCCGCCGGGGTCAGGAGATCGGCAAAATGGTGGATCAGGTGGAACAGCGTTCCCCGCAATCGGTGGAGGAGTACCGCCAGAAGATCGCCCAGCGGATGACCGAGATCCTGGGCGACAGCGACATTGCCGAGCAGCGTATCCTGGCCGAAGCGGCCCTTTTTGCCGACAAGGTGTCGGTGACCGAGGAAGTGGTGCGTCTGCGCAGCCATCTTTCCCAGCTCCAAAAGATGGTGCAGGGAGACGCTCCGGTGGGCCGGAAGCTGGATTTCCTGGTGCAGGAACTGAACCGGGAGGCCAATACCATCGGTTCCAAGGCCAACGACTACGAGCTGGCCCAGATCGTCATCGAGATCAAAGCAGAGATCGAAAAGATCCGGGAACAGATCCAGAACCTGGAGTGAGCAGCTATGAAACTGATCAACATCGGCTTTGGAAACATGGTCTCCGCCAGCCGTCTGGTGGCCATCGTCAGCCCGGAATCGGCGCCCATCAAGCGGGTCATCCAAAATGCCAAAGAGAAGAATATGCTCATCGACGCCACCTACGGCCGGCGCACCCGGGCGGTGCTTATCACCGATTCCGAGCATGTGATTTTGTCGCCCTTGCAGCCGGAGACCGTGGCCAACCGCTTGGGCAATCTGGACTATGACGAGGATGAAGGGGAAGAGGAAGATGAGTAAAGGCAATCTGTTTATCGTCACCGGCCCTTCCGGTGCCGGAAAGGGCACCGTACTGGGACGGCTTCTGCCCACCATGGAGCAGCTGCAATATTCCGTTTCGGCCACAACCCGGGCTCCCCGGGAAGGGGAAGAGGACGGGGTCAACTATTATTTCCTGAATCGGAATGATTTTCTCAATATGGTGGATCGGGGCGAGTTTCTGGAATATGCCGAGTATGTGGGCAATTTCTATGGCACCCCCGCAGGCCCGGTGGACGAATGTCTGGAAAAGGGTGTGGATGTGATACTGGAGATCGAGGTCCAGGGTGCGCTGACAGTGAAAAGCAAGCGGCCCGAGGCCAAACTGGTCTTTATCATCCCTCCCACTTTTGCCGACCTGGAGCTGCGGCTGCGCTCCCGGGGCAGTGAAAGCGATGAAGTCATCGCAAAACGGCTGGAAAAGGCCAAGGAAGAATATTCCATGGCGAACCACTATGATTATATCGTGTGCAATGGGGAAGTGGAGCAGGCAGTGGAAGAGCTGCGCTCCATCATCAAAGCGGCCCGGTGCACCGTGGATCGCCGAATCAATTTGCTGAGGTGAATGAGTTATGATGCTGGAACCTACCATGAGCGATCTGCTCAAGACGATTTCCAACCGGTATTTGCTGGTGAACATTGCCGCAAAGCGGGCCCGGGATATTGCCGACGCCGCTGAGATGGCGGAGGAGCCCCTGGAGGACAAGCCGGTGAAGCTGGCCCTTTATGATATCATCAATCATCGGATCCGTCCGGTGCTCCATCCTGTGGAGGAGACCGGGGCCGGAAACGACGAGGCCAAAGCCATGTTGTCTGCTCTGGAGCAGTCGGAGCCGGAAGAGCAGGATCTGGGGCTGGATCTGGAAACGGAAAACAAGGAAGAGTAAGGATTTGCAGATGAGGGGTTGTCTTGGCGCGGCCGGGAAAAGGCGGGGAATGTTTCCGCCTGTCTCCCTGCGCCGGGGCGGCCCTTTTTGCCGGTGAGGGATGGTATGTATCTGATTGCAAAGGTGGCGGTGGCCGGGGCGGTCATCTCCATCGACAAAGCCTATGATTATCTGGTGCCGCCCTCTCTGGAGGAAGAAGCCCAAAGGGGAAGGCGGGTCACCGCTCCCTTTGGCCGGGGCAATCAGCTGACCGACGGCTTTATTCTGGAAACAGAGCAAAGGGAGGAAAAGCCCCGGGGCGTCAAGGCCCTGGCCCACATCTTCGGCCCGGAAGCGGCGCTGGATGAGGAGGGGCTGTCCCTGGCGGGAACCTTGCGCCGCCGGTATTTCTGCACCTTTTTCGAAGCGGCCAATCTGATGATGCCTCCAGGCGTCTGGTCCCGCCGGACCTATTACCGGCTGGCTCCCGGGCTGACGGTGGAAGAGGCCTGCGCTTTCTTTGAAAACATCCCCCGCATCTCCCGCAAGCTGGAGACGCTGAACGACGTGGGTTTGGGCTATATCAA
>OHAD01002591.1_pt1 | contig 13430 bp, 14 predicted proteins | sample 1577011 | NCBI WGS metagenome assembly OHAD01 (sample SAMEA3541510, study PRJEB24748) | human gut metagenome | biome: human gut; feature: human-associated habitat; material: faeces | place: China | collected 2012
AAGTTGCAGCGCATCTCCTCCAGAGCTGCCAGAGCCTGCTTCTGGTGCTCCTTCAGTTCCAGCTGAGAGCCATCCAGGGACTTGCCCCGCTGGGTGGGGAGATAGTCCTCAATTTCCTTGAAGCTGGGATGTTGGCCCAGGAATACCCTTAGTTCGTCTTTCACGGTTTCCGGCTGCTGCTGCATCTGCCGCACCGCCCAGCGGTACACATCCCAGCCCAGGTAGATCATGCTGTTCTGTTTGAGCAGGTCGTCGTAGAACTTGTTCCGGGAGACCAGCTTGGGGTTGTGGGAGGCCTCGTCATCGATCTCGATGGCAACCTTCCGTCCGCCGTTTTCGATCAGAAAGTCGGCGAACCGGCTGTTCTGGTAGATGTCAGAGAAGGGATATTGTGAGTATAGATATCCAGCCTTCTCGGCGCCAAAGGTATCAGAAAACAGTTCAATGAACAGATCCTCGGCACTGCTGCCAGAGACAGCGCGGTAGGTTTGCATGGGTATCGCCTCGGTTCACAAATGAAGATTGATGGCTAAGCCTTCAACATATCCATTGGGATAGTGAAACTGCTTTTGTACAAAATCGAATGTCGGATTCAGGTCGTGAATAATTGCGTGATGGTTAGGACATACGATCATAATATTATTGGCGTTGTTATTAAGACTGTCCACAAAATAGTGAATATGGTGTGCATGGATTAAACGGGATCCATATGGTTCCCCTATGTATTGACCACATATTTGGCATCGATACCCATAGGCTGCTTTTAAATCATCAGCAATCGCTCTGGACAACTTACGGATTTTACAGTTCGTTGTCTTAATAAGTATGCCTGCCGTTTCATCCCTGCCGTCCAAAATTCCCTCTGCAATGGGCTCTCCCAACACTTTCAGGGCATTACTCTCTTCTTGGAATTCTTGAATTGGCATGCAGTCAAAACATAATCTACCCGAAATCGGCGTGGAATAGATTGCGATATGTTCTTTTTGAGATTCATCTGCATCTATGGTTCGATGTTTCTTGCCGTCTTGACGCTGTAATGCCACTTGACTTTTGGAATGTGCAAATATCTCTTGTAGCTTTTGCGCAATGGGACTCTTGGCAGAATATCGGATTTGCAGCAGATCCTTATGGTTTGGATATTTGCTTTTATCAAACCGGATGTTTATGATTTGAGCAAGATAAGGAGCACCGTCGATCAGTATCTGTATTTGTTTGCGCTGTCCATATTCCAGGGCAAACCCAAGTTCATGAAAAAGAGATTTTTGATGTTGCACAGGTATGGTCAATCCGGCTGTTAGCACAGAATAATCTACGGTCTTATAAAAAAGCAGCATTTTATCCGTCAGCAACTCCCTTTAGCAATATTTTCTTTTCGAAACCACCCCGCTTGGCCGCTTTGTCTGTCCGCACCTGCTCCAGCTCTTCCAATGTCCAGCCATGGGCTTTTACAACAGCCTGCATAACCTCCAGAAGGTCGGCCAGTTCCTCAAGGGACTTACTCTCCTGATACTCAGCCAGCTCTTCATTTAATTTCCGATCCAGAAGGGATATGTAGTCCTCATCAGAGAGTGTTTCACAGATGCAGCTTTTCCCGTCTGCTTCGATAATCTCCGGGATACGATCGCGCACCAGCTTGTGGTATTGTCTCATGTCCTCACCTCTTCTGGAGACGATCAAGCCAGGACTTTTTAAAGGGAATATCAAAAAATGACCTCGCTTCATCCAGATTCATTACAACCCACTCCCTCGATTTATGGGGTTCCAGGGTCTCGGGAAGCTCTTTTAAGATACGGTCCGCTTCCCAAGGCGCTCCTGCATTATAGCGAATCTCATTATTTCGTTCCGAAAGCTCAAAAGAAGAACGGCTGGTGTTCCATGCATTGCGGATGGTTTTGATAGCATAGCTACCGGTTACCTTTTCACTGAAATAGTCCTCCAGGGTAAGCTGACGTATGTAGTTGGGCCAGGGTGCTTCCGCATATTCCCGGAAAATTTCCTCCAGAACACGGGATGATTCAGCCAGGATATCTGGAGCACTTTCGGACTCGTCGCTTTTCATTTCTTCCAGCAACTCTGAAACAATCCCCAGCATTCGCCGCAGATATTCCCGATACAACGCCGTTCCAACTTCTTTCTGCACAGTACGCACCACACTGCTGCGCATAACCTCCGTGTTCGTAAGTCCAGCTTGCACACGGCAAATTACCGTGCGGCGAATCACCTCCGGTGCCACCGCTTTCACATCTTCATTGGCACTGATAACCACTGCCGGGTAGTGCAGAAGTTTGTCCGCAACACCAAAATCGTCATTTTTGATGGTTTCAATCGCGTGTTGATTAAATCGAGTATTGGTCAAGTCATCCACAATAATTGGTGCGCCTTTTACAGTACGCTTTAACCCTTCAATGCTGGAGCGGGTAAATTCAGGCGCAGAAATTTTTGTTTTTTGGCCGATCATCATTTTCAGCAGGGTTTCCAGAAAGCTGGTCTTTCCTGCTTTACTCTGGCCATATACCAAGCCAAACACTGGATAAGGAAGCAAATTTTGATTGTAGCGCACCGCCATATCCCGCATGCAAGCCATAAAAGGAGAACAGAAAAACCAGTTAGCAAACTCAAAGTACCTCCGCTGCATTCCTGTCACATTACCATGAAATTTCTCATAACCGTCCATGTATTTTAGAAAAAGAGAAACATCTTTCTGGATTTCTGTGGCGGATGGATGCAAGTCCAGGTTGACACCGTTGAGTCGTACCATCATCTCATCAGGAAATACTTCCAACTGCGGATATTCGCTTTGCAATTCCTTTTCCTGAGTCTGAGCCGCCACAACCTGGCGGCGGATGGATTTGATTTTATCCGGCGAAAGTATTAGCTTTCCTTTTTTATCCGGCTTTGGTACGGAGGAAGCAAATTTTCCAGCCAGATTTTTTACATCCAGGACAAACCGAACTTCCTCCTTGGCTTCCTCCGCTGGTTGCAGTACCAGTGCCTTCTTTACCTTGACAGTTCTCGCAATGGGAAGTTCCTCCAAATTGGTCCCATCATCGGCAAAGAGCAGTGTCTCCTTTGCAATCTGGTCGGTGCAATCTTCCCGAAGCTGGCAGTAACAGTCCCAGTACCAATCATAGGCTGCATCACCGTCCACATAGCAGATATTCTCCCGCTGATATCCTCCAAATGCCGAACGGGACAGGTTGGCAGACCCCATAATCACCCGTTTACGCCCATCCTGAGAAGATAATAAATAGAGCTTCTCATGAGATAGCACACTGCGAGCCACGAAAAATCGCAAGCTGCCATTCTCGATCCGGGAAACCAGATCCAGTTTCATTTTGCTGGCGGTGTCCCGCATGCGTTCGACCATTTTGCACTGATAGGCCATAACCTCTTGCAGAGAGTAGGAAATCACCTCGTCGCAGCCGAATAGAATCTCTGCTTGCTCAAAGAGGTCAATCAGCTGATAGACAAAGTCGATGCCGGAGGAATATGTAATCGCATGCAGCGTATCAAATCCAGAAAACAATTCTTGCCAAGTGCAGGACTCCGCCCCGTCGAATATCATTTTGACAACATCAAGAGATGCCGATGGCTGAATGTTAATTTGCTGCTGTCCGCTTTCCGTCATGTCAAATAAGGATAAGTTTTCCATTGTTTCCCCTCCAAAAAACCATTTATCCATGCGGAGTTATGAATCAAATTTGTGATGCTTCTTTCCGTAGAGCAGTATTTTTAAGAAGATCTGTACCACTCTTCATAGCTTTTACTTATCCCACCACCAATTTATTTGTCTTCTTCAGGAACTTGGCAGGGATTGGCTGCTCCAGCCTCCAGGTAACATTCATAGGACGAGAGCCTTCATGTTTGACATAATAGACCGGACCTAAAAATACAAATGGCTGCGCTCCATAGATGTCAGACTTCTGCTCCCGGACAAACAAGAGCGCATGGCCACTCCCCTTTTTCTTTGCGATATACCGCTTGCCGGTGGGCGATGTCTCCGAAGTTGTGCTCTGGCTTTGCCAATGAAATAGCCATTCATTGATGGAGTAATCATGATAGGCCGTTGTTGGCGAATAGTATTTATCGGCTTTGTTGAGAGTGGTAAAGAAAATATCCGTATTCTTTTCCCTCAGGTGCTTGACTCCTTCGGACACGGAATAATCTTCAACGAAGTCCAATGCCGCAAGAATTTGTGCACGAGTATATGAACAGTGAACATCCAAAGGACAAGGAAAATCCAGATTCACCGGTTTCCCTACCACAGAAATCCTATCCAGACATACAGTGAGCAGCTCCAGTGTTTCTTGATACAGAGCTTCATTTTCCCGGAAAGCACAAATACCCTCCAGATAATTCCCAAAGCCAAGCTTTTCCGGCGGCCGTCCCCACACTGTGGAATAGAACATTTTAAACATAAGTTGCTCCAGTTCCGGCAACTCTTCCCACTGTAGTTTCTCTGCTTGCGGAAGTTGTTTCAGCAGATAACGAATCAGACGCTGAGAATCCAGTGTACTCAGCCGAAGGAGGATTTTAAATGCAGCATCATGCAATGGATAGTCTGAGAATTCTTTTAAACCAACCTTTGCACACAAATCATAGAAGGTGGTTTTCTTCCCATAAATAGCCCGGGTATCCAAGTGATAGTGGTCCAGGAAGCTCACCAATGTCAAAGGTTTCCCGGTATCTTCCTCAAAAGTAGAAATTCGGTCCAGCAAGCCAGATTTACGCTCAATCGAACTTTTGATATTGTCCAGGACATACTGAGCAGCCTTCTTCTCCAGCTGTATGTAGCAACCCTTGGGTGCCGAAACAAATCCATCCTTGATCTCCCGGGTCACGCTGCGGGTGGTATTGCTCAGCAAGGCCGCAAACTTGTCCTCAAAGTTATACCGCTTGTTGGCCTGGCCGATAAAGTCCAACACTGTCAGACATTCTTTCCCTTCCGCAAGCCGCAGACCACGGCCCAGCTGCTGAAGAAAAATCGTCAGGGACTCTGTGGGACGCAGGAAGAGTACAGTATTGACCTCCGGGATGTCCACGCCCTCATTATAGATGTCCACCACAAAGATGAAGCGAATCTCTCCATTCACCAGCCTCACTTTGGCAGTTTTCCTCTCCTCATCAGAGGATTTTCCGGTCAGGAAGATGGAGGGGATGCCGTGATTGTTGAAATAGCGGCTCATGAATTCTGCGTGCTCGATAGAGACACAAAAACCAAGGCCTTTGACTTCGTCAATATCCGTTACATATTTCAAAAGCGAAGATACTACCATATCGGCACGACGATTGGCTATCGCACCGCTCAGCGTGTAAATATTGGACAACTCTCCTTTGTCATAGCCGCCGGCACTCCATTTCAGAGTATTCAGATCCACCGTATCGGTCACACCGAAATACTGAAATGGACACAGCAACTTGCGGTCGATGGCCTCCGGCAGTCGAATTTCCGCAGCGATCCGATTGTTGAAGTACGGCAAAATACTTTTACCATCCATACGCTCCGGAGTAGCTGTCAACCCCAACAGAATTTGAGGCTGGTAGTAAACCAGAAGCTTTTGATAAGTAGGGGCCGCAGCATGGTGGAACTCGTCCACAATAATGTAGTCGTAAAAATCCGAGGCGGTCTTGGAAGCAAAATCCTGGGAGTTAAAGGTCTGAATAGAGAGAAACAGGTGATCGATACTCTCTGGCCGGTGATTCCCTACAAATAGTTCGCCGAAGTTGGCATCCTTCAGCACAGCCCGAAAGGTGTATAAACTCTGACGCAAAATTTCTTCCCGATGAGCCACAAAAAGCAGACGGCAGGGCTTTCCAGGATTTTGTTTGCAAAAACGCTTGTAGTCCAGGGCAGAAATCACCGTTTTTCCGGTGCCCGTGGCGGCCACCACCAGGTTGCGAGTATATCCCCGCACGGTGCGCTCGGCCTCCAGTTTGTCCAAAATCTCCTGCTGGTAAGAATAAGGCGCAATATCCATGGTGTAGACTTCTGTTTCATTGGCCTCAAAGTACTTTTCCGCCTTCAGTGCCCGGACCAACCGCTCTTTCTGCCCCTCTGTGTAACATTCAAACTCCGGGGAGTTCCAGTAGCTCTCAAAGGTTGCATTGATTTTGTCAATGGTCTCCGGTAAATCCTTGCGGGTCACCTTCACATTCCATTCCAGCCCACTGGAAATAGCTACATTGGACAGATTGGAGGACCCCACATAGGCAGTGGTAAATCCGGTATTCCGATAAAATACATAAGCCTTGGCATGAAGCCGGGTTCTCTCTGTGTCATAACTGATCTTGATTTGAGTATTGGATAACTTATGCAGCTCTTCAATGGCTTTCACATCAGTGGCTCCCATATAGGAAGTAGTGATGATCCGCAGCTGTCCGCTATTTTGGGTGAACTCTCGCAGTTCATCTATCAAAAGCCGCAGGCCGCTCCATTTAATGAAGGACACCAACATATCGATACGGTCGGCAGAGACAATTTCTTTCTTGAGCTCCGTGTACATCTGGGGCTCATGGATGGCTCCCGTAAACAGACTGCTCTGGGCAATAGAAGTCTCTGGCCGGCTCAGATCAGCAGCCGTTTTGCCCACCGCCAGCCGTGGGTCCTGCTCCCGCAAAAGCGCAAGAAGCTGCTCCGCCCGCTGGTCAACGCCCAGCACGGCAAAGTCAGTTTCCCCGGTTATGTTCTGGATGAGGTCTACAATCTGATTGACCAAACCGATCTGTTTGGAAAGGTCCCCACCATTATCCACCACATTATCCAGGCCCTTCCGCACCACATCAGCCAGATACTGCGCCAACACCTTGGAGGCTTCCGCCTTGTCAATAGGTGCAACTGATTTGCGGGCGTCATGAACCTCCGAAAGTTCATGTTTCAGGGCGGTATTGATGATTTGTTCATAAAGGCCAGGAGATAACATAAAATCCACTCTTCCCATCTTTGCTTCGTAGATGTATTATATATTCAGTATACCTGGAATTCCAAAATCCGGCAAGGACTGATTGGCAAAAATCAGCAACGCGCTCCAGCTTCGTGAATGGCCCTTTTCCAATCATTTTAAAATTAGTTTCGCAAGATGCCTGTCCAATAAACAGGACTATTCTGCGTGACACCCTTTGTCAAAATAGAAAGCTGATGATTTAAGTGATGCATATCTTGGCAATAAGCGGGAAAACGCTATCGATTTTCCCGCGTTTAGAAGCAACTGCGCCGATTATCTACCTCCACACCTTCGCTGACGAAGGGCAGAAGATATTTGACAATGCACGGGCTGTCGGCTGTCCACCGTTTACTCTGGTGGCCATCAGCGATTTGGACTGGAACCATGACATGGTGCCCTGGGACAATCCGCCTATCTTCAAAAATGCTGAACCCTGTACCGGTGGCGCGGATGATTACCTGCAGCTCCTTACTGAAGTGATCATCCCGGCGGCAGAGAAAGAGATTCACGGGTCCCCTCGTTGGCGTGGGATCGCTGGGTAGCCTCTGGCTGGGCTGTTTGCGCTGTATGCCATCTACCAGACCGACCTGTTTTCCCGGGTAGGCAGCATGTCTGGCTCCCTCTGGTTTCCCGGCATGAAGGAGTACATTTTCTCCCACGAGCCAAAGCGCTGGCTGGACTGCGTCTACTCCTCCCTGGGTAACAAAGAGAGTAAAACCCGTAATCCGATCCTGGGGAATGTCCAACAAAACACAGAGGAGATTCACATGTTTTATCAAGACAAGGGCATTGACACTGTGTTCCAGCTGAATCCTGGCAATCATTACGACCGTGCAACCGAGCGCACCGCTGCCGGTATTGCCTGGATGGTAACTCGGTAGCTCTTGTCTATCGAGCAGACACTCGGTACAATGGCTGCAGAAAGGAGGTGGCACTATGGCGATTTGTTGTCCGCACTGCGGAAGTCCGGTGAGGGTTCGGGGCAACCGGTGGGAATGTGGCTGGTGCGGCGATTTTGGCGCTCTCTCGTCGCTCCCGGCGTCAGAACGGGCGAAATTGGACGGCACAGACCGGATAACGGTTACGATCACGGTGACTGTGCCGGATGATGAGGCTCCCAAGGAATTCACTCAGGCGGAACTGGAAGCCATGATATGCCAGTGGGACTTTACGGAAAATGAGAATGCCATCCGGGATATGCTTCTGGCTACATTTCCGGAAGCTGCGTCTTATGATGAAGCCAATGGTCTCGGGGCTGAAAAACTGCTGGGAGCCATCTATGAGAAGAACCCCGATCTGGCTGTGGAGATGTGGCGGAAAGTGCTGGATGTGGCCCAGGAGCACCTCCAAGAGCTGGAACGGGCAGAGTATCTACTGTGTGATCTCACGGGCGATGTCTGGTACGGTTCTATCTCCCTGTGGTTCATTCTGAAAGCCATGAAGCAGGATGAAGCATTTGCCCATAAGGTGTTTGATAGCGCCTATGTAGGGCATCCACAGGAGGAACTGCTAAAGGCGTGCGACGCTTCCGGTGAAACGGAGCTGAAAGCCAAATTAACAGCATTATTGAACATCAACCCGCATTTCGAGAGATTTGAATGAGGTGAGCCGCCTCCTCGCGAAAAATACAGATGCATTTATGGCAGAGTAGTAAAGCTTTGTACATGAGAAATGAATGGAGAATTACCATATGAATGAGTTGGAAGAGAAAAACGCGGCATTAAGTGTGATGGATGTATCATTGTTGCCGGATATTCCGCAAGAGTATCTGGCAGAAAACCGTTGTCAGAAATATCCTTTGGGTAATCTGGGAGCGCTGGGCGTTGCGTTTGAGCCGGTAGTGGGCGCTATACAGTCACTCACCAGTGGTGCAGGCGGGAGCGGCTTTTACTATGTGAATACCCATGGCTCACAGATGTTTCAGTTTGCAAACAGCAGCAACTACTTGGGCTCACTCAAAGCCGCCAATGGTGGTGTCGGCGGCGGACAAGCTGCACTGACTCAGCTGCCGTGCAATCCCACCATGCTGTTTATGTCCGCTGCCTTGATGAACTTGGAGAAAAAGCTGGATGATATCCGGGCATTGCAGCAGGACATTTTAGATTACCTAAAAGCACAGGAGAAAGCAAAACTTAACGGTGATCTGGATGTGTTGATGGACATCGTCTCTCACTATAAGTTCAACTGTGATAATGAGCGGTACAAAAACGGCAAGTACACATTGGTACAGAGCATCCATAAAGATGCTGCTCAAAGCCTTAATCTGTGCAAAAAGCAAATCGAAATTCAGTTGGCTAAAAAAGATGCACTGCACGGTGACCGATCTGTTTCCGAGAAAATAGCAGTTCTCACATCAGAACTGCATAATTACCAGACAGCACTATATCTGGACGCATTTTCTGCATATTTGGAAGTGCTTCTTTTGGACAATTTCGATTCGCAATATCTAAACAGTCTGATAGAGGGAATTCAGGAAAAAGCATTCAAATTCCGCGAGCTATACACCGCTTGCTATAATCAGATTGAGGCGCTCTGCGGCTCATCTGTCCAATCCGTCCTGACAAAGGGTGTTGCCGGTTTGGGAAAAAGCTTGGGAAAGACGATCGCCAAAATACCGATTATCAGCAAAGGCCCTGTCGATGAAGCGCTGGTCGCAGCAGGAGATAAGTTGGAACAGCGGCAGTCCGAAAAATCTGAAAATACCATGCGTCCGCTAATAGACAGTGTGTACAGATTTACAGTACCATTTGTGGAAAATCTGAAGATACTTGACCGCATTTATAATCGAACAGCCGGTGTGCTTTTTGATAAGGAAAATATTTATTTCCTTGCAGAAGCCTAATAATAACCAGTTTATGGCCAATAAAAATAAGCACTGACGATTGCTGAACAAGCAGTCGCCAGTGCTTATTTGATTTCCGGTTCCAATTGTCGAATTTCTGTGCTGTCAGGGACCGGTACGGCATAAGAAGCAGGTATGGTGCTATTGGTCGGGATGTTCCAGTAGGGGCCGCAGCTGTTCATATTCCGGGCTGCCCCGAAAGAAGGCAAACTCCTCGTCGTGTTCGAGATTATTTAGGATTTTGCTGCGGAGTTGCCGGACGATGGCGGCGACGGACTCGGGGTTTCTGCCGCTGACCGAGCGGAACAGTGGGCTATCTTTCGGGATCTAGCCCATGGCAGGCAGGATCTTTTGCAAGGCCTCCAGGCAGCCCTCTCGGTCCTGCAGCCGGGTGGCCAGTTCCAGCTTGGGGAAATAGGGAATCCAGCGATTGACGCTGAGCGGTTCCAGAACCCACTCTGCGGTCTCTGCCAGAAACCGGGCGTCCTGTTCCCGGCCCTCCCGAATGGCAATGTCCATCAGGCTGATCAGGGCAGTCTGAATGTGGGCGGTACTTCGCAGAATCCAGCTCTCCCATCGCTTCCAGGCCTCCTGGTAGTTCTCCTGCTGGGCATAGAGGACGGCCAGCTGTTCCTCCTTGTCAATGCCAATGTCGGGCAGTTCCTCGATCAGCGCTGCAGCCCGATCGAACTCTTTCCAGTTCCGATAATAGGCAATGCACATGGTCAGAGCTGCGTCCCGCACCGCCGGTGTCTCGCTGCGGGACAATCGCTCGTAAAAAGGCATCAGACGGTCGGTATAATCGTCGGAGTCGGGGACGCCGTAGATAGCGCGAGCGCCATCCAGGTAGAACACAACCGAGTAGATCAGTTTTTCGCAGTTGGGATATTGATGGATCTCTTCCATGGCCCGCTGAAAGGCAGCGTCGTAGCCCTGCAACTCAACCATGTCTTTCAGTTCCCCGACGAAGCGGGCGATCTCCTCGTCGGTCAAGTCATCCTGGAAGGACAGCAAGGTGTTCAGATCGGTTTTCAGCACCCGGGCCAGGGCCGGTAGGGTAGTAATGTCTGGGTATGTGGTTCCTTTTTCCCACTTATGAACCGCTGTTGCAGAGACACCCAGCAAATTGGCCAGCTGCTCTTGGGTCAGTGACTGCTCTTTCCGCTTTTCCCGGATGATTGCACCGATTTTCATGGTCTACCGCTCCTTCCTTGGTATCCCCATCATAGCAGAGGCCGCTGAGACAGGCAATGGCGCGGTGGTTCAACGGACGGTTTCAAAAAATAACCGTTGGTGCAGTTGGCTGCAAAAAAGAGCCGGTAGTTTTCGAAGCGAAACTACCGGCTCTTATGGTTCGAGGTTATCTTCGTCAAACAACTGAGATGCAAAAAACTCAGAGATATTCATGCCCAGCCCTTGGCACATCTCATGGATAATGCGCAATTTCATGGAGTCATATTGGCAATTCACAATGTTGCCGATGGTGGATTTCGGAAGACCACTCTGCATGGATAACTGATACTGCGTCATGCCCCGTTCCTGCAGCAATTCCTGCAGACGCTGACTGACAGCCTCATTCAGCTTCATATATCCACCGCCTTTTCTCCTATACTGTGCTTATTATAGGAAAAAATATATCCGAATTAGTCCATGTAGCTGTACTACTCGATGGTTTTGTGGTATGATGCCATTAGTACAGGGAGGTGGACAATTTGGCAGCGTGTACCTTCTTCGGCCACCGAGAATGTTCGGCGTCTATCAAACCGAAGCTGCGGGCGGTGGTGGTGGAACTGATTGTGCGGTACGGTGTGGATCGGTTCTATGTGGGGCGGCAGGGGGCCTTTGACGCTATGGCCCGCTCTGTACTGCGAGAGCTGGCAGAAGTCTATCCTCACATCTCCTATACCGTGGTGCTGGAACGACTGCCGGGGCCGATGGACAAGGCCGTCTGGGACTTCTCCGACACCATCTTTCCGGAAGGGCTGGAGGCTGTGCCACCGCGGTTCGCCATCTCCAGGCGCAACGAATGGATGCTGAAACAGTCGGATTTCGTAGTGACCTATATCACCCACAACTGGGGTGGTGCAGCCCAATACGCGGAGAAGGCCCATCGGCAGGGCAAAAGGGTGCTGAATCTTGCAGAGAACTGCAAATTTTAGAAAAAATTTTTTGAGAGCTCTCACGGATAGCAAATGGAAAAATGTCAAAACCAGAACTTTTTAGGCCAAAATGGAAAAGCCCTTAAAAAAGACTATTTCTCATCAAATACCATGAAATTATATCCTAAAGTTGGTCAATATCAGAAAATTGCATTTTTTATTGATATCCAGAAATTTGGCGTTTTCCGAACTTTTTAGATTATTATATATGTCGATATCTTGGGCAGGAGTCCCTATTGACAAACAAATGTTCGATGTGATAATATAAATTCAGGCCAGAGAATTGGCAACAAATAATTTAATAAAAATTGAAAGCACAAATAATTACTTAGATATGTGAATTTCTAAATTGAAACTCCCATCAAAATTTTCACTGCGTATGTGTTGACACTGTTTGGTATAGGTCTGCATACGAAGGACTACCTGAAGTCCTACTATGAAAAGGGGCTCCGCGGCTTCATACTGCGATTCTATCCGGTAGGCCAGCAGACGGAACCTCTTAAACAAAAAGTTCTGCAACTTCATACTGCGTCTCCCATGGCGCAATAAAGTGACGGAACCTCCTGATTGTAAAGCTTTGAAAGCAAACACATTAGGGGTGTTCTGTCTTTTTTTGTACCCTTTTCAAAAAATAACCCATTATTTCAAAGATAGAAAACAATATCCGGTGTTCGCTTCGTGCGCAGAGATCGGTGGGCCTCTGCGAGCGTTCCCACTGCCCACCATCAATATCATAATAAATTGGAGGAATTTTAAATGCAAATCGTAAACATGAACGATGCAGCAATCAATCTGGCCGTTGAGGCGTTTAACCAGATTGGTGCCCATACCATTCCCGCATCTGCTGAAGCAATGGCACTGAGTGTACAGTTGGCCCTGGAAAAGTACAACGAGGTGACTTCTGCCGGCATCTGCGACAATACAAAGGACTACTATGTAGACTCCTTCGCTGCAGAGTATGTTTTTGATGTGGTAAACTGCTGCAACAAGGCAGATGTTCTGAACTATTTCGACGAGTTCGATGAATATCTGACCGATGAGGATGGCAAGTATCATGCCGAATGGTTGCTCTTGGTTGCGAAGATTGGCTGCATGGGACTGGCCGTCAATCTTTTCCATATGCCTCTGCCGGAAACTCTCTCTAACGCGCTGAATACATATCTGAATCAGGTTGCTTAACCTATAATGTGCCGCGTGATCTACCGGAATTACGCAGCCTTGCGATTCTCTTGCCTTGTAAAAGGCCTGCCGCATACGCGGCAGGCCCCACCCAAAAAACATGCGGGCGTTTAGGCCCGCAGAAAGTGGAATCTTAATTCCACACAGGGTGCAGCTGTGACGCCTGTTTCGGGAGAAAAAATACGATTCCACTTTCATTCCACTTTTCCGGCAAAACCGGCAAAACTGGAAATTCACCATTTTCGCACTTTTGGAAATCATAACCACTAGTAAACTAGTGGTTTGCTCAGACCCCATAGGGGTCAGTAC
>OHAD01002602.1_pt1 | contig 13388 bp, 7 predicted proteins | sample 1577011 | NCBI WGS metagenome assembly OHAD01 (sample SAMEA3541510, study PRJEB24748) | human gut metagenome | biome: human gut; feature: human-associated habitat; material: faeces | place: China | collected 2012
TCTGCTGAAGATTTCCATGGAAAACATCCTCCACGGCATCGATCATTTTCATCATAATAATAAAAATACTGATGACAATATACTCGCCGCTGAAATTGAAAGAGCTGTATATAATTCCGAACAGCATCATCAATCCGCAGGTAATTACCCTGGAAAGCTTGTATTCGGAAAAGGAATACTTCTGGTTCAGATCCGTGGCCTGGTATGTACGGACACCGTAGCGACCTACCTGGAGCAGCAGCTGGGCAGTGGCATAGCTAAGTGAGAAAAAACCTGCCAGGGTGGCACCACAGATTCGGGTTACTACAAGGAGATACAGAAAGGAAGAACCGGAATAACAGGTACTTCCGATCATATTCCATAAAAAAGCTTTTTTTACATTTTTTTCTTTCTTCATTAAAAATTCCTTTTCATTTCTTTACAAAAACTTTCTTATACATTTTTCCCGCAATACTGTACAGTCCGGTTTTCTGCAAAATCGGGTTTACTTTACGGATAATTCTGGTAAGGGTGGAGCCCTTCATATATTTGCGGAGCAGAGCTTCCTTGGTCTTTAGATCAGCGGCTGCACTGTATTCAGTCCAGAAGGCTTCCTGATTCCCGGGAGCCTTGGTGGAATATTCCAGATGAGGCTGCCATCCGGCTGCTTTGGAAACAGGCTGGTAAACTGCGTTTTCACGGATAAGGACAAAAAGCTTCCGGCCTTTTTCCGTGTTCACAAGAACCTCATTTACACCACCGGTAACATCAAATTTGATGCCCGCGCTGTCCACATTCCAGAAATCTCCAAGGGTAAAATCTGCCGGCCTTTTATAGCTTGTGTAATGGCAATGGAAGCAGGATGGACGGACTGGGAAAAGACTGAGGAATATTTTGTTAAAGGAAAATTCTTCAAGTACAGGCAGCAGATTTCCCTTGGAAACAGAAATGTCCATCACCTGTTTTTTCCAGGAGACACGTTTGCTTCTCATGTTGATGGAAGTAATCTGTGCGTCAGTGTCCATATACTTGGACTTCAAAATCTCCAGATAATCCTTCCATACACCAGGGCTTGGAACTCCGTGGCAGATATTGTCACAGGTGTAAAGGCTGGTAGTATCTGCGTGTTTTATTTCCAGAAAACGGGCAACACCTGCAATCTGGCAGGGAGTGCCGGTAAGCAGCACTGTAAGGCCGTTTGCCAGGTCATCACAGATCGTCTGATATATATGTGATGGATCACTTTGCACATATTTGGAAGTGCGGAAAGCCGCAGCTTTTTCTGCCGAGTCTGCATATGGCGCACCTGGAAGCCCTCATCGAAAGAAACTCCGTAAATGACGCCGCCCTGAGCAAGTGTCCAGTCCGCAAGCAGGGAAAACATACCGCCAGATGAACTTTCACTGACAATGGCTTTCTGATGATTCTGGAGCGCATAGATATCCGGAACTGCATCAGCACCTGTATATGTGTTCTGAAGGGGACAGACTTTGGTACACAGATTACAGTGAACACATAATTCCTGATTAATTTCAGGGTAAAGGAAACCGCATTCATCCTTTTTCATGGAGATTGCGGACTTGGGACAGGAGAAACTGCAGGCCATACAGCCGCAGCAATCCTGTTTCATCTGAGTTGCTGTAAGCATAGTAAAAAAACCTCCGTGATCATTAAGGGTTTTCACTTAAATGTCTTCGAAATTTATCTTCAAATTTATCTTTAAAATTCGGCATCAAAATTAAAGTACTTCCGCCTCACTTACCATTTTCCGCAGTTGCTCCATAGAATGTTCCCGGAAACGGGCAAGCTGCTCATTGGCATAGGTGAAATCAATCTCTTCAGTAAGCTTCTCATAAGAAACATCATCCATAGTCCGGTCGGTGAGATTTACCATATTCAGAAGCTGCTGTACACGGCGGTTCATGTGGTGACCATTCACCTTGGCGAAGAACTTGCGGTTAAAAATAAGGGAAAATACAACTCCGTGGAAAGAATCTGAAATAACGTATTCTGCATTTTTGAAAAGTCCCATCCACTCTGCCGGGCCTACGGTAATCTTACAGTCACATTTCAGAAGTCCCACAAGAGGAAACGGAATGTAAACAACGCGATAGCCGGTTTTGTCATGGAGACGGTGGGCGAAATCAACGATTTCCTTATTAATGCCAAGCTGGTAAACCAGAATATATTTCTCTTTATATTTAGGTTCCACCAGAAGCTTGTCCCATTCTTCAGCGGTGAGCAGAAGAGTAGGGTCACATACCACTTCAGGGCGCTTCTGGGTCAGGTTCTCTACAATGTCAGCGCCGTAATCCTCCCGGACCAGAATCTCATCAAAATCGGAAAGAAGCTTTTTATATTTCTGCTGGTATTCTTCCGGCGGAAGATTTTCCCCGATACTTGCGGCATAGCTGCATTTCTTTTTTCCCTCTTTCACGAAATCCAGGAAATAGGTGGTATCAAAATTGGTAAGCTTGTAATCCCAGATCTGGTCGCTTCCAGCAATATAAATATCGTATTTGCCAGCTACCGGCTGCATTTTACCCTGAGTGACAGGCTGGCTGTAGCGCATGTGTCTGCGGAATCTGTTGCATTTGAAACGGCGGGGAATGTAGCAGATATGGCCGATTGTCCCGTAAATATAGTTAAAAAGTCCTTTCTTTTTCAGGTTTACAAGGCGGAAAGGATTGCTGATATAGTCGCAGCGGTAATCAATAATTTCCGGCTGGGTGCCGATTTCCTGCAGCTTTTTCTGAAGCGCGTAGCTCTGTAGGATGGCACCGTAATTGTCGTAGTTATGGAAGGTAATCACACCTACTCGTTTTTTCTGCATAAAGTCCTCCTGGCTAATATAAGGTAGATATAATATAACACATAAACGAGAAAATAAACAGTTTTTGCAGGTGGATTTATCAATTAATTCCAAAGTGTTTATGGAAGTTAAAGTTGAAATTGTTAAGGAGTACGCTATAATAGAGATAATGAAATTTACCTGAGAAAGTGGAGGCGAAAAGATGGCGGGATATTTAATCGCAGAAACTACCCGTGAGGAGCGGGAGAAGATTGTTGCAGAATCCCTTGGAAATATTGAGGCGAACTGCGACGGTTGTATGGCAGGGCTGGCTGAGATGTATCAGGAATACATTGATGGGAAGAAAGAGCTTCGCCAGATCAATATGGAATTTAACGCAAGATACGTAAAAAGCGAGGACATGCCGGTGAGAAGCCGGTGCCCGGAGTCCTTTTGCTAATAGAAATCAAAGAGGGCACCAAACTGAAATATGAATTGAGGCAGTACGAAGTAACAGAATAAAGAAGCAGTAAGAGCAGAAGTTTTCAGTACATGTAACGAAAACTTCTGCCTTTTTTTAACCAAATGTTAATAGTTCTTTTTTTATTCTGGTGTTATTATGTAAAAAAGTCGTATTATAATTAATAAGGAAATAAAAGGCTATTGCTAATTACGTCTGCAATAAATACGTTCTAGAATTATTTTAGTTATGGAGAAAAGTATATGGAAAAAAACGTATTAAAGGTTCGCATGCTTGGAACCTTTTCGTTGGAATATAAGGGAAAAGAACTGGTACTGGATCGAAATAAAGCATCGAAGACTACACAGCTTTTTCAGCTGCTTATGTTTCATACCGAAGACGGCGGAATTTCCAAAGCTGCTATGATAGATGCCCTTTATGGAAGAGTTGAGGTGGAGAATAAGAACGGAAGCCTGAACAACACCATTTTTAGACTTCGTAAACAGCTGAAGGATATTGGACTTCCAGATAGCAAATACATAAATATCCAGTCCGGAATGTGCCGTTGGGACGGAAATATTGAAGTTCAGGTTGATGTAAATGAGTTCCGGAAACTGATAGAGAAAGAAAAAAAGGAGAAACGGGAAGAGGACAAGCTTCATCTCTGGATGCAGGCCTGGAAAATTTATAAAGGTGAATTTCTCCCGGATATGATCGGGGAGCAATGGGTCGCTGTGGAGAATGTCCGGTGCAGAGATGAGTACTTCCGTGTTACAGAGGAGCTGTGCCGCTGGCTGAAGGGGCATGAACGGTATGAAGATCTGCATAAAGTGGCGCACAGAGCCGCCGAAATTTATCCTTTTGACGAGTGGCAGGTCTGGGAAATCGACAGCCTGATCGGAATGTCACGATATAAGGAAGGCCTTGAAGTTTACCAAAACACCGAAAAGCTTTTATTCGATGAAATGGGAGTGGCCCCTTCGGAGAGATTGTTAAAGCGTTTCAAGCTGATGGGAGAACGGACTTCACAGGCAGCAGGTGCCCTTAGCGATATCAAGGAAAGACTTCGGGAAAAAGAGGCTGCAGTAGGAGCATATTTCTGTCCGTTTCCCAGCTTTGTTGACATCTATCATGTATTCAGCCGTATGGTGGAGCGCTCTGGTTTATCCGTGTTTGTTATGCTTTGCACACTGGACTATAAGGCGGATCATGTTTCGGAGGAGAAGGAACGTGAAAAGTCCGAACTTCTCAGACAGGCCATCCAGTCATCCATACGAAAAGGTGATTTTTACACCAGATACAATGTCCGGCAGTATATTGTCATGCTGATCGAAATCAGCCAGGAGAACTGCCCCATCGTTTCCAAACGAATTGCAAAAAAATTCAATAAGCTCTCTGGCGATAAGAAATTCACTCAGGTTGATTTCTATGTGGCATCCATTGGAGAGATGTGTGAAATGGAGGGATAAATTATGGTTTACGATGTGATTTGTGATGAGTATGAACTCATTTGATCCTGATTTATGGAAAAGACTTGAAAAATGCTAAAAATGCCATAGGAAATCGCTCGTTTTTGCAACTCTTTCGGAAAATGAAAGAGTTGGAGAAAGAGGCAAAGTGATAGAATATATTTAAAAATCATATACTATCTATCATGCAACCGAAAATAATTCCCGATTCGGTTAAAATAAATCTACATATCCAAAGAAAGGAATGAGACATTATGAAAAAGAATGGGTATTTAAGAAGATTTCTGGCACTGTTTCTCGCTCTCGTGATGATCATGGCTGATTCATCTGTGACGACGTTTGCGGCGACGGTGGGAAGAGTGCGGAAGCAGAAGGCAGTGCAAAAATTTGAGCCAGGTGAGTCTGTTTCTTATACAGAAATATTGGGAAATGCGGTTTATTTTGGTATTGTTGCTAATACTGTGAATAAACAGGCACATATGGATTCAAACTTTGCTACCAAAGTACTTAATGGAGCTTCAGGCAATGTTACAACTGGTGCTTATACCGAAAATGGTGCAGTTTATTTGGTGGCATCTGTTCCAAATGGTGGAGTTTTGGAAATGGATGGTAAAAGCAATATTTTGTGGTGCCCTGAAGAAAACCGTAATAATTTTAAGGTTAAAGGAACTATTGAGACTTATCCTAAGGAGACATTGGATGCATATGTAGACTCTATGATTAATCATGTATCACAGAAGTCTACTACAATTGGTAATCGCAATGGCTATATTGTTGACAATTTAGCCAATTCTAAAACCATAGATATTGAGAACTGTGAGGCTGGAACATATTACTTTGATATGAGTAATTATGCTCAATATGGAATTGATGATCTTAAGATTAAGAAAAAGTCTAATCAGGTTGTTGTATTAAATTATCCAACAAGTAATAAAGTAACACTTAAAAGATTTGAATTAGTTAATGATGGTGTTTCAGTTTCAAGCGCTACATCTAACCAGACAGTAGATAAGCTTTGCCGTTCTATTATTTTTAATATGCCTCAAGCAACAGAAATAGATTTTGCAAGTGCAACTGCTGGCTTATTTATTGCTCCAAAAGCAACCGTTACTGGTTTGGGTGGAACTTCTTCTGGTTGGATTGTAGTTAATAGTTTCACTAACAATGGTGGAGAATGGCACTGTGTATATGGAGAACTTCCAAAACCAGAAAATGTTGAGAAGCCAGCACAGGAATCTTTTAGTGTAAGCAAAACTGTAGATGGAAGCACGCCAACAGTCGACCAGAAATTTGTATTTAGGTTGGAGCAGATTGGAGATGTACCAAATGGAACTACACCAATTTCTGCAAGAACTGTTGAAAATAATGGAGCAAAAGTAGATTTTGGTACGATTAAATATAATAAGGAAGGAACTTACTATTATAGAATAACTGAAACTGGAAAAGCAGCAACAACGAGTGGCGAGTACACACTGGATTCCCAGTCTTATGTCGTAAAAATTGTAGTTACTGCTAATGTTACTTCATCCGGCAATATTACAACAACAGAATATAATAAAGTAACCACTTATTATAAAGGCGATACAGTAAATGCCTGTACAGAAGAAAATAAAGTAACAGGTACAACTGGAATTACGTTTAATAATGAAACAATCGAACAAAAGGGTAATTTGAAAATTGTAAAGGCTGCAGGTGCAGGAACAAATCTTGTTGGAAAGACATTCTATTTTAAAATAAGTGATGAGAATGGCAATGTTGTAAAAAATAGTAATAATAGTGATGTATGGTCAATTACATTCAGTGCAAATGTTGAAAATGCAATTAACATTGAAAACCTTGAACCTGGCAAGTACCGTGTATCCGAAACAGATGCAAATGGAAATGGAGTTACAACGGGAGAAGCATTCCCATATGTAGTAACTGGTGGTGGGCTGGTTACTGTTGAAGGAAACAAAACTGCTAATGTTGTAGTGACTAATACAAAATATGAAGCAGCCGGAAGCCTGGTGCTGATCGCAGAGAAGAAGCTGGAAGGAAAACAGCTGAAAGAAGGAAAATACAGCTTTGTACTGAAAGACAGCAAGGGAACCGAGCTGCAGACGAAACAGAACGGTGCAGCCGGAAGCGTGTCATTCGATGCAATCGAATATACCCTTGCGGATGCCGGAAAAGATTTCACCTACACGGTAGCGGAGGTCGCCGGAAACGAGGCGGGAGTCACCTATGACAGCAGTGTGTACACAGTAAAGGTACATGTGGCTGACAAGGGAACCGGAACCCTCGAGGTAACGAAGAAGATCACCAGGACAGCCGGAGAAAAGACCGAAGAAGCCGAAAAGATCGTATTTAATAATAAATATGAGGCGAATGGAAGTATAACCCTGACAGCAACCAAAAATCTGAACGGTCGAGAGTTCCGGAAGGGCGATAAATGGACATTCACCGTAACTTGCGATGATGCGAACGCTCCAATGCCAGAACACCCAGTTGTTACTACAACTGCAACCAGTGGTTTCACAACCACCCTTGATTTTGGTAAGATTAATTATACCATCGCAGATGCTGGAAAGAGTTACGTTTACATCATCACTGAAACTGGAAATGTAGCAAACGTAACAAACGATCCAGTTGCTGCAAGAACTGTAACCGTATCTGTCAGAGACAAAGGAGACGGAACTCTTAACGTAACTCAGGAAGTTACTGGAGCTGGACTGACATTTACCAACAAGTATGCCGATGGCGAAACAACTCTCGGTGTAACCAAGGTGTTAAGCGGCCGTGAGTTCAAGTCAGGAGATGAATGGACCTTTAAATTAACAGCTGATAAAGGCACTCCAATGCCAGCACAGACCGTTGTAAAGACAGATGCAACAAGTGGCAACAGTCAGTCACTGAGCTTTGGAACTATCAAGTATACGCTTGCAGATGTAGGAAATACTTACACCTACACAATCCACGAGACTGGAAGCGCAGAAGGTGTAACAAACGATCCGAATGCAACTCGTATAGTAACTGTAACAGTAAATGAGGGCAAAGACGGAAAACTGGATATTGTAAGAGAAGAACCCAAGGGTGAAATCGTATTTACCAATACCTACGACGCAAAGGGATCTCTGACATTGGAGGCAAGTAAGACTCTGAAGAACAAAGCTCTTGAAGCTGATGCCTTTAACTTCGTGCTGAAGGACAAGAACGGAGAGACTATTCAGACCGTTGCCAACGATGCAGATGGAAATGTAACATTCAGCCCGCTCAATTATACTCTTAAAGATGTTGGAACTCATGTTTACACAGTATCAGAAGTTCAGAGAGAGAATACCGAAGTTACTTATGATACTACTGAGTATACTGTTGAAGTAACTGTAGCAGATGCAGGAAACGGAAAACTGAAGGTAAGCAAGACGATCAAGAAAGGTGATGATACTGTTGATGCAATTGCTTTTGAAAACATTTATAAAGGAGTAATTGATATCAGCGGCTCTAAGACTTGGAATGATGCAGACAACCAGGACGGAATCAGACCAGCAAGTATCACTGTAAAACTTTTTGCAAATGGAACAGAAGCTGCAAGTCAGGTGGTAACTCCTGATGAGGCTGGAAACTGGAACTATGTCTTCAAGAACCTGCCGCAGTATGATGCAAAAGGAAAAATCACTTATACAGTAACTGAGAGTGCGGTAGCTGGTTATGAAACAAGCGTAAGCGGCTACAACATCACCAACACTCATAAACCAGAAACCCTTGACATCACCGGAACCAAAACCTGGAACGATTCCAACAACCAGGATGGCAAACGTCCAAAGAGCATCACCGTCAACCTTCTTGCAAATGGCATAATTACAGACACCAAGACCGTAACAGCTGACGATAACTGGACCTACAGCTTCACCGATCTGCCGAAATATGCAAATGGTCAGGAAATTACCTACACGGTAAGCGAGCTTACCGTACCTGGTTATACAACAACTATTGATGATAATTACAACATCACCAACAGCTACACCCCAGGTGAGACCAGCGCGTCTGTAACCAAGATCTGGGATGATGCTGACAACCAGGATGGCATTCGTCCAGAGAGCATTACCGTAGCGCTCCTTGCAAATGGAACGCCAACTAACAAAACTGTTACTCTTACTGCTGCGAACAACTGGACACAGACGATAACTGGTCTTCCGGAAAAAGCAGATGGAGAGTATATCACCTACACCTGGACCGAGGTTAATGTTCCAGAAGGCTACAGCTTGACAGGAACTTCCAAGAACGAAACGGTAACCACTCTGACCAACACTCATACTCCAGAGCTTACTTCCATCACCGGAACCAAGACCTGGAAAGATGCAGATAATCAGGATGGAAAACGTCCAGAGAGCATTACCGTAAACCTTTTTGCAGACGGAACTAAGCTTAAGAGCCAGAGTGTAAGTGCTGATGCAGACGGAAACTGGAGCTACAGCTTCACAGACCTTCCGAAATATGCAAACGGACAGGAAATCACTTACACCGTAACTGAGGATGCAGTCGATGGCTACACAACCGAGAGTGATGGCTATAATTTCATTAACACTCATCAGCCAGAGACCACCGAGATTACCGTAACCAAGACCTGGAACGATGCAAACAACCAGGATGGCAAGCGTCCGGAAAGCATCACTGTAATCCTTCTTGCAAATGGCACAGAGAAAACTCGCCAGGCCGTAACTGCAGACGAAGCAGGAAACTGGACTTACACCTTCAAAGATCTGCCGAAATATGCAAACGGCCAGGAAATCACCTACACCGTAGCTGAGGAGGAAGTAACTGATTACACTACAACCTACGATGGCAGCAACATTACCAACAGCTACACTCCAGGAAAGACCAGTGCAACAGTAACCAAGATCTGGAACGACGCTGAAAATCAGGATGGAAAACGTCCGGAGAGCATTACCGTAAGTCTTCTTGCAGACGGTAAAGAAACCGGAAAGACCGTTACCCTGAGCGTCGAGAACAATTGGAAACAGACTATATCTGACCTTCCGGAAAAAGCAGACGGAAAAGCAATCGAGTACACCTGGACAGAGGAAACTCTCCCAGAAGGTTACGAACTTACCGACAACAGCAAGAACGGAACTGTAACTACTCTGACTAACACCTACGCTCCAGAAACAACTTCCATCACCGTAACCAAGACCTGGGATGACGCAGACAATCAGGATGGCAAGCGTCCAGAGAGCATTATCGTCAACCTTCTTGCAAACGGAGAGATCGTAGCAAGGCAGACTGTAAAAGCAGACGAAGCAGGAAACTGGACCTACACCTTTAAAGACCTGCCGAAATATGCAAATGGCAAGGAAATTACCTACACTGTAACCGAGAAAGCAGTGGAAGGCTATGAAACAAGTGTAGACGGATTTAACATCACCAACACTTACACAACCGAGACAACTGAGGTGAAGGGCTCCAAGACCTGGAACGATGCCGACAATCAGGATGGCAAACGTCCGGAGAGCATCACTGTAAGACTTCTTGCAAACGGCGAGGAGAAGGACAGCCAGACCGTAACCGCAGACGAAAATGGAAACTGGACCTACAGCTTCGAAAAACTGCCGAAATATGAGGCTGGAAAAGAAATTCTATACACGGTAACCGAGGATGCAGTTGCAGATTACACAACTGAGATCACCGGCTACGATATCACCAACAGCTATGCGCCAGGAAAGACCAGCGTCACAGTTACCAAGGCATGGGCTGATAACGATGACCGCGGCGGTCACAGACCGAAGGAAATCAAGGTTCAGCTGAAAGCCGATGGAGAAAACAGTGGCGAGGAAATTACCCTGAATGCAGAGAACAACTGGACCTACACATGGTCTGACCTTGACCAGAAGAAAGCCGGTAAGGACATTGCCTATACCGTAGAAGAGACTGGAAAAGCAGCTGGTTACACTTCCACAGTAACCGGAAATGCAGAAGAAGGCTTTATCATTACCAACACCATTACCTCCGTGAAGATCAGCAAGGTAGACATCACCGATCAGAAAGAACTGGCAGGTGCTCATATCCAGGTGATCGACAAGGATGGAAATGTAGTAGAAGAGTGGGATTCCACATGGGAAGCTCACGAAGTAACTGGCCTGAAGCCTGGCGAAACCTATACCCTTCGCGAGACTGTAGCACCAGAGGGATATACTTTGACCAGCGATACCACCTTTACCCTGAAAGAGGATGGAACCGTTAACAAAGATACTACCAAAACAACCATATCAGATAATGGAACCCTTCTGGTAGAAGATAGCAGAACTTCTGTAAAAGTAAGCAAAGTAGATATTTCCGACGGGGAAGAGCTGGAAGGTGCTCACATCCAGATCATTGACCAGGATGGAAACGTAGTAGACGAGTGGGATTCCACCAAGGAAGCTCATGTTACCGAGAAACTGAAAACCGGTAAGATTTACACTCTTCGTGAGACTGTAGCGCCAGACGGATATTTACTTACAAGCGACACTACTTTTGTTCTGAAAGAAGACGGAACAGTAGATGCAGAAAAAACAACAGCTGTTTCCAAGGATGGTGTTTTACTTGTACAGGATAAACTGGCAACCGCAGCATCTATTGCAGTGACCAAGAAACTTACCTATATTGGTGAAAATCTGGCAGCAAGAGATCAGACCTTCTATGTAGCCCTGTATTCTGATAAAGACTGCACTCAGAGAGTTTCTGATGTGAAAGCTCTTGTGTTCAAGAATGCAGATGCTTCCACCGTAGTATTCTCAGAGAATATTAAGGCAGGCAAGACATACTACATTGCAGAGTGTACACAGGATGGAACTTCTCAGACGATCGGCGCTCTTGCAGATGGAACCGTCTATGAAGCTGTATTTGGCAATGGTAACTCCACAACAGTAACCGAAGCCAATGGAACAACAACCGTTTCCTTTGAAAACGTGTTCAGCAGCTTCCCGCCAGATGGATTCTACAAACAGGGTCAGCTGACAATTACCAAGAAGGTTCTTGGTGCAGATGGAGGCACCAGAAACAGCAACGAGGTATTCTATGCAGGTATCTTTGATGATGCAGCTCATACACAGCTTTCCCAGCAGGTTGAGCAGAACATTATCAAGCTTGATATGGACGGTGGCTATGAAGTAAGTGAGATCATCAATGTTGGTCTTGCCCAGTCAGGAGCAAAGGTAACCCTGTATGTAACGGAAACTGATTCCAACGGAAAACCAATTGCAGGCTCCGAAGGCTTTGGATATAAAGTTACCGTAAGTGCAGATTCTGTTATATTTGATGAAACGAATATGACAGCAGAAGTTGTCATCACCAACCAGGAAGAAAGCACAGTAACAGAAACACCAACACCTACTCCTTCTTCCGATGGTGGAAATAGCGGTGGCTCCGAAAATCATTCCGGCGGCTACGGCGGTGGCAAATCACCGAAGACCGGAGATGATACCCCGATCGGAACTTATCTGATGCTTCTTCTTGCAGCTGCAATGCTTGCAGCCGAGACTGAAAGACGCCGCAGAAGAAACAAAAGACAGTAAAGCAAAACAAGGTTTCTGACCAGGTCGGAACCATAACAAAGCAAGTACAAATGAAGGCGGTCCGCACACAAAGCGGATCGCCTTTTTGCAGATTCACTTTAGTTTTCTGCTCAATTAAGGAAAACTACAGAACAGCCCTGTGGTTCTGGTTTTGCAAAAAAGTAAAAAAACTTTCCTGAAAAGTGGAAAAACATCCCGAAGAAAGAGTTGACGAAACAGCCCTACTGGTATAATGAAGTCAAATTAAAGGATATTACATTTGGGAATGACTTTATAGATTTCAGGAGGTTTCCATTATGAGAAAGAATACATTAAAAAAAGCAATGGCAGTTATGATTTCAGCGACAATGCTGGTGACAGGATATACAGTAGTTTCCGCAGAAGGATTTACAGATGCGGAGGCACTTGCAGAGATGGATGCTTTTACCACAGGTGATGAAGCTGTATATGTGGAAGAAGTTCAGCCGGAAGCTGCACAGACTGAGGAGGTTCAGCCAGAGCAGACTCAGACAGAGGTTCAACCGGAGGTTGCACAGACCGAGGAGGTTCAGGTAGAAGAGCCTCAGGCAGAAGAATCTCAGGATGAGTTCCAGACTGGAGAATCTGCTGAAGAAGCCGCTTTTGTTGATGGATTCACAGATAGCTCTGCAGAATCTGATCCAGCTGAGTTTACCGATGGAACCGGCGAGGTTGGAGATGCAGTAGAAACTACCGTAGATTTCGATTTTCGTTTCGAGAACGAAGAAGTCATTATCACTGCAAAAGTGTTTGATGAGACAGCTCTTCCGGAAAACGCTGAAATGAACGCTGTAAAGCTTGAAGCTGGCAGTGAGAAATATGAAGAAGCAAAACAGGCTTCCATCAGAGACCTTGGAACAACAGAAGACGACGAGTATACTTTCTACGACGTAACCTTTATCGCAGATGGCGTTGAGATCGAAGTTCCAGATGAAGCTGTTGTAATTAATATGGAATTCAAAAACGTTGCACCAGAGGAAAACGGAACCCAGAGCGCTCTCCACATCCAGGAGACGGAAGCCGGCGTAGTTGCCCAGGACGTAACCGCACAGTCCGCAGACGGAACACTGAAATCCGTAGGATTTAACTTCTAAAATTCAATAACCGCAAGCAGATACAGGACTTTCTGAGAAATCGGAAGG
>OHAD01002608.1_pt1 | contig 13361 bp, 14 predicted proteins | sample 1577011 | NCBI WGS metagenome assembly OHAD01 (sample SAMEA3541510, study PRJEB24748) | human gut metagenome | biome: human gut; feature: human-associated habitat; material: faeces | place: China | collected 2012
TTGTTCAAATCTTTGATTTGAGTACAATCGACTGTGGAGATCTCACACTTTTGCTTATGTAAAAGCAAAAGTGAAATGTATCGTAGATACATCAATTATTGTAGTCTAATTTTTATAATTTTATGTTTATGTTAATCTTCCTATCATATAATTTTCCTTGATACATCATTTTTTTCTTATTCTAAAATATTTTTAAAATAAAAATATATTTAAGGTTAATCAAAGGTTGTTTTTATAAAATATAATTACAAAATATATATAAGAATTTAATTGTATTGAAATAGTATTAAGGAGGACATATGAAGGCTAATAAATTGGTAGTTGAATTATTCAGTTTAGCTATATTGTCCGGTTGTTTGATAGCTTGTAGCAAACCTACAAAGGAAGCCAATACACAGTCTATGCAAAACATGAAGGTAAATAGAACAAATTCAAATGCTAAGTCGAATATTTTTGCAGATGATGATTATGATGCAATGATTGATGAGAAAAATAGTACAGTGTTGAATTTAAGTGATATTTCTAAATTAAAGGCAAAAAATGTGAGCGTATCGGGAAATGTTATAACTATTTCTTCAGGAGGTACTTACATTTTAACCGGTAAACTTGACGATGGGCGAATAGTAGTTAATGCAAAAAGTGATGATAAAGTTAGACTTGTTTTAAAAGGAGTTGAAATTTCTTCGACTAGAGGGAATCCTATTTTAGTTGAGAATGCTAAAAAAACGATTATTACTCTTGCATCAGACACTAAGAATAAATTAGAGCTGAAAGGAGAATTTAATAAAGAGGAAAATAAGGATTCAGTTATTTTTTCAAAGAGTGATTTAAGTTTTAACGGTACAGGAATTTTAAATCTTTTTTCACCTTATGGTAGAGGGATTGTATCTCAAGATAAAGTAGTCTTTGTAGATGGTAAGTATGCAATGGATACTGCGGGAAATACTGTAAGTGCTAAAAATTCTGTAGCAATAGCCGACGGTAAGTATGATATTAAGTCGGGAGAAAAAGGCTCAGGATTAAAAACTACCGGAAGTGATAATAAGGGCAGTGTGTATATTGCAAATGGAAATTTTAATATTTCTGCCGGAAAAGACGGAATAAATTCAAATTCGAAAGTTACAATTAACAATGGAAATATAAAGATAAAAAGTGGAGATAATGGTATCGAAAGTGAAAATATAGACATAAGAGGCGGAAACACACAGGTTGTTTCGAAAGATGATGGCATATTTGCAAGTGGCAAAAAAGATACTAAGCCGGATTCTCTGCATATACAAATAAGTGGAGGAAAGGTTAATATTTATTCTGAAAAGAATGGATTAAATTCTAAGGGTGATATTTCCGTAACCGGAGGAGAGACAGTTGTCGAAAGTTCAAGTAATACTGAAAATTTGACAATGAATTATAGAGGTTCTGCAAAAATAACCGGTGGAACGTTCGTCGGAGTGGGAAACGATTCAATGGTTAAAAGTTTTGGAGATTCTTCAACTCAGGGAAGTATGCTTATGAAATTTGATAAAAAGACTAAAGAAGATTTGAAAGTTTTAGATGAATCAGGAAAAACTTTAGCAGAATATAAACCGAAGTCGGAATATCAAACGGTTATAGTAAGTACAAAAGATATTAGGGAAAATAAAAAATATAAATTAGTGGCAGGAGATCAAACTTTGGACGTTTTCTTAGATAAAATAAATTATAAATCTGCCGAACTTGTTGAAAAATAATTGAAATAGATAGAAAAAGTAACTGAAGATTATAAAAAGCTGTGAAAAAATTCACAGCTTTTTTAATGAAATTTTTAAACTATCTAATATATGAAATTGTATCTTTTTCTTCGATTTTTACCATCTCTACAGATTTGTAAAATTCATTATCTCTGACATCGTGAATATCTGTAAGAAGACAAAAAGTTCTAATGTCTTTATATTTTTCAGAAACTGTCTTAAATAGTTTTGTTCCAATTCCTTGTCTATAGTAATCAGCATCTACAATCAAGTCTTGAATAAGTAGTATATGTTCACCATCTCCAACACAACGAATAAAAGCTATTAATTTATCATTCTCGAAAGCACCTAAAAGATAAAGTGAATTTTCAAAAGCTCTTTTTAGTTTTTCGTCATCTTTTAGATATGCTGACCAGTTTGCAGACTTAAAGATTCTCTTTATATCTTCAAAGTATTCATTAAAATCAAATTCTCTTAATTCCATATATCCTCCTAAATTTCTAAAAATAATTTTACTCCCTCTTTTAGTTTTTCTTCACTAAGTGTTGCAAAACCTAATAAAATAGAAGGAATTTCTCTTTTTGTTCCATAAGAGCTAAGTCCATAGACTTTTATCTTTTTTTCTTTCGCTTTTTTTACAATATATTCTTCCGAGTAGTTTTTCGGATATTCTAAAATTACATGAAGTCCTGCGTCTGCTCCTCTTATTGTTATATCTTTTCTTTCACTTAACATATCTATTAATAATTGTCTTTTTTTAGAATAAATTTTTCTCATTCTGTTTAAATGTTTTTCAAATTCTCCGGTCTCTATAAAAGTTGTAAGCATTTTTTGAACCATAATTGAAACCGGACAGATGAAAAATTTAAAAATTGTATTATATTTTTCAACCAAATCGAAGGGTAGAACCATAAAACTAACTCTAAAACTTGGAGAGATTGACTTTGAAAAAGAACCGATGTAAATTACTTTATCATTCACATCAATTGATTTTAATGCAGGAACAGGTCTTTTTGAATATTTAAATTCACTGTCGTAGTCATCTTCAATTACATATTTTATCTTTTTCATATTCAAAAGCTCAACACGTCTTTGCATATTCATAATAACTCCGGTTGGAAATTGATGTGCAGGAGTTATAACACAAAAATCCGATTTTGATTTTTTTAATTTTTCTAAATCCATTCCATTTTCATCTACTGATATAAATTCATAGTTTATATCATTTGTATCCATTATATTGGAAAGCATACTGTATCCCGGGTCTTCAATTCCGAATTTTCCCGAAATTAATTTAAAAATAATTTGAAAAAGATATTCGGATCCGCTTGAAATGACAATTTGTGAAGGTTCTGCCTTAAAACCTCTTGACTTATTTAGATATTCCGATATCTGTGTTCGAAGTGGAAGATAACCTTGATAATCAACTTTCTCTAAAATATCTTTATTATCAAAAATATTGGAAGAAATTTTTTTAAATACCCTATAGGGAAATTCATCACTTACACCGCTGTATGAAAAGTCGTATTCAATATTTTCTTCTTCCTTTGTTATGTGGATTGGCTTGCTATCTAGGACATAAAGCTCTCCAACATCAGAAACGAAAAACCCCTGTCTCTCTTTTGAGTAAATAAAGCCTTCTTCCAAAAGTTTTGAATAGGCGTTATCCACAGTATTTAAAGAGATATTATACTCTTTTGCAAGATTTCTCTTGCTTGGAAGTTTTGTATTTGCCTTGTAAGTTCCATTTATTATTTCGTTTTTGAAATATTCGTAAATTTGCATATAAAGTATGCCGTTATTTAATACTAACATTCTGACACCATAAAAAAATATTATTTTGATACTACAAAGAGTATCAATAGATATATTATACTATATTCGGTCATAATTAACAAAGGGGTGTTTGTATGGAAAGTAAATTAAACATAAAAAAAATAACATTAATAGGAGTAATGGCAGCGGTAGTTTTTGTAGCATCACAAATTCAAATTCAAATACCGTTAGGTGCGAGTGCAACCAGAGTACATATCGGAAACGGATTTTGTTTGTTATGCGGACTTTTGTTAGGACCTATTGCAGGCGGACTTTCAGCAGGTTTAGGATCAGCAATTTTTGACCTAATAAATCCGATTTATCTACCTTCTGCACCATTTACATTTACATTTAAGTTTTTAATGGCTTTTATCTGCGGAAAAATCGCTTATTCAAATGGAGCAAAAGCTGAAAACTTTAAGAAAAATTTAATAGGTTCAATAACAGGAGCTGTTACTTATGTAATTTTATATTTATCTAAAAGTTATATATCTGATATTTATGTTAAAGGATTACCTCAAGCAGGAGCAATTGCAAAAGGCTTACAAAGATTATGGGCTTCATCAATTAATGCAGTTGTTGGAGTTTTAATTGCCGTTTTATTGGTAAAGGCTTTAAAACCGATTTTGAAAAAGGCTATAAGATAGATGAAAATTTTGGTTTTTAATGACTACTGTGTTGTTGGAAATATGGCAATGAAGGCTAATATTTCTGTATTATCACAAAATGGTCACGAGGTTTTTGGGCTTCCAACAAAAATATTTTCTTCAAATATGAGTTATAAGGATTATATTAGTTTTTGTATGCCGAATTTTTCAGAACTTGTTAAAAAAATATTTGAAATCAACAAAGTTGATGCAATTTATATTGGATTTATTGACAATGATGAAGTTTTTGTAATAATGAAAGAAATTTTACATAATTTTAAAGGGAAAGTCATTTTAGATCCAATACTTGGAGATAATGGTATAAAATACTCCGGAACAACTGCAAAACAAATATCTTTTTATAGAGAACTTTTGAATTTTGCAGACGTTGTAACTCCAAATTTAACAGAAGCAATGTTGCTTACCAATTATAACAAAAATTTCTCCGAAATCGAAAGAGAAGATGTGGAAAAGATAGCAAGTAATCTTCTTGAAATGGGAGCAAAACAAATTATTATAAAAAGTTTTGAAAAAAATAATTTACTAAATACCTTATATTTTTCTGAAAATACAATAAAATGGTTTGAAAGTAAAAAAATAGATATAAAAATATGTGGAACGGGAGATGTATTTTCTTCACTTGTAGCAAGTGAGTTAGTAAAGGGAGAAAAATTAGAAAACTCCATACAAAAAATTCAAACTCTATTATTTGAAAATATAATAAAACAAGAAAAACAAGATGGATTAAATGAAATACAATTGGAAAACTTTAAAATAGGCGGATAGCCTATTTTTTGTTGGGAAAAATCACAAAGGTTTAATTAAATATTGGATTTTTGTAGTTTATGTATCTGCGATACATTTACTTTTGCTAAAGCAAAAGTATGAGATCTTTCGACTACACTCAGCGATGCTTCGTTCCGCTCAAGATGACGTATAATACAAATACCTTTGTTTAATGGCTAGACGTTAAAAGTAAACAAATTCCAAAAATTATTTTAAAAATTGCATAGAAAACAAAATAATTCACGTCATAGTACTGAGTAGAGTGATGCCCTCAACACGTCATCTCGAGCGTAGTCGAGAGATCTCCTAAAGCTCCGTGCTAGCAAACAAAAATAGGTCTGATGGAGTCATTGTAGCATTGATACAATATTTCCTAAAGCTCTCTGCTTTCATATAATCAAATAAAATTTCTACAGTCAGGTGTACTAAATTTAAAGAAATTAGAAATTTATTTATCATTCTTCTTTTTGATTATGATTATTTGTTTTTATTGCAGGGTATATTTTTATCAAAATTTATAAGGAGAGAGAAATATGAAAAAGAAAATTATAGCGCTGGGATCAGTGTTAATATTAGTTTTTGGGATTTTTATTTTTAAAAACTTTTATATGAATGATAAAAATGTTAAAAATGAAAATTCCGGAAGTAACAGTGTTACTGAAAAAAAATCTGCAAACAATGATTCCAAAAAAGACTCAAATTCAAAAGAATCTGATTCAAAAAAATCAAATTCAGATGAAAAACTCACTTTAGAAAACTTAAAAAGTCAAAAGAAAGTTATGGTTTTAGACTTCAGTCAAAATGGCTGACACGCTTGTGCTGTTCAGCACCCGGTTTTGGAAAAACTGAGAGAAGAATATAAGGATAGAGTAATCATAAAAACTATTGACATCAGAAAACAAAGAGAATTTGCTTCACAATTTCCTATAAAAGCAACGCCTACATTATTTTACTTTAATGCGGACGGAACGCCTTTTAAAGCATCAGATGAATTGGCAAAGAAAATAAGTTATGTTGCTTATGAAGATAAAAAATCAGGTGAATTAAAATTTGGTGGTTCAGAAGGCGTTGTTAAATATGAAGAATTAAAGCAAGTTATTGAGGAGATGTTAAAAAATGTTAAGTAACTTAGAGAGTATTATCGGAGAAGGCTTGAAATCATTTAGTATTTTTGCACCGATTCTCGCATTGCTTGGAGGGATACTAACTTCAATTTCACCTTGTTCACTTGCATCAATTCCTTTAATTATCGGCTTTATGACCGGAACTAAAGAAGATGATACTAAAAGAGCATTTAAAACTTCCGTTGTATTTGCTATCGGAATGGCAATAACTTATACAACACTTGGAGTTTTAGCTGCACTGCTTAGTAAAATTTTTAATCAATCCGGACCGTTTTGGAATATATTTTTAGGAATTGTTATGATTTTAATGGCATTACAAACTTGGGAGGTAATAAATGTAGTTCCAAGTAAAATTTTGACAAATAAAAATAAAAAGACAGGATATGTAGGTGCTTTAATTGTTGGAATAATGGCAGGGCTGTTTTCAAGTCCATGTTCAACACCGATTTTAGTTGCATTACTTGCGATTGTTGCTTCAAAAGGAAGTTTACTTTGGGGAGTATTACTATTCTTACTTTATTCAATAGGTAACAGTATTTTAGTTGTTGTTGCAGGAACAAGTGCAGGATTTGTCGGTAAAGTTATGTCAAATAAATCTTATGGAAAAATTTCAGATATTGTAAAAATTATTTTTGGAATAATTATTTTACTAATAGGGATATATTTCCTATATCTTGGATTTTAAAAAGTAAAAAATTAGAACTTAGTAGAAAAAACTGCTAGGTTCTTTTTTTATAGGACAATAAAAACTAATGTCACAATACTTTTAAAAGAAAGACTCCCAACATGTCATCCCAAATAGTAGTGAGCTTGTTAAAATTATGCTTGAAAAACAATATCAAATTATAGTAAAATATACTAAAGAATAATAATATAAAAGGAGGTATGAGTATGGAAAATTTATTAAGTGGTGTAGAAGATACATTATATATTCCTCTTGTAGCAAGGATATATGTGTCTGAAAAATTCCCGAAATTTTTTTATGACGAAAAAGCATTGTCCTTAAAGCCACATATTCCTAAGAATCTTATAGAAAAAAATGCTAATGAATATTTTCATATGGCAAGTGTGTGCAGACAAGATGTAATAGATAAAATGATAATAAAGTTTCTTGAGGAAAACAAGAATTGTAATATTGTATTTTTAGGTGCAGGTTTAGAGACTGCCTATAACCGCATTAATAATAAAGAGGCTAATTTTTATCAAGTGGATTTACCTGATGTTATAGATATTAGAAAAAGAGTGCTTGGAAATTCAGAAAATGAAAAACTGATATCCGGAGATATGTTTACTCTTGAATGGATAAAAGAAATAGATACTAATTTACCAACCATGATTGCTGTTTCAGGTGTTTATCAATATTTTTATAAAGATAAAATTGTAGATATGATAAAAAAAATGAAGTATATTTTTCCTAAAGGAGAATTGGTGTTTGATGCAACAAATTCTAAAGGGCTGGAAGTTGCGAATAAATATGTTAAGAAAACGGGAAATGTAAATGCACAAATGTATTTTAGTATTGACAATGTGAATGAATTTGCAGATATTACCGGAACAAAATTAATTGAAGTTCAAGGATTCTATGAAAAAGCATTAAAAATTTGTTCAAATGCAAAATTAATAACTAAAATATTTATGTATTTTTCAGATAAATGGAATAGGACAAAGGTTATTCATTTGAAGTTAAATTAATGGGGGATTTATGGATAAGTTTATTATTTTAGGAATATTAGTATTATTAGGATTTGTATTTTTATATTTAATGTTTAATCCACTAAGAGCAAAAAAATATAATTTAAAAAGGTTAAACTTAAATGATGATAATAACTTAAATTCTGAAACTCTTGGGAAAGAGCTGTTTATAGCAAAAAGTAGTAGAAAGTTTATATTACCAACAGAATTTGATTTATGGACTGAGATTGTTCTTTTCGAAAATGGCATTATATTCAAAAGAAATAATAAAGAAAAGAAATTATTTTTTTCTGATATATATGAGATAGAGCCAATGCTGATAAACTCACTTTTTGTAAAGGGTAAATATTTTGGTTACATTTTTAAATGTAATGATAATAGCAAAATTATTGTAAAAAGTAATGATATAAAAGATTTAGAGTTATTTATGGAAAAACTTTTTGATCTCTTTCCAAAAGAAATGATAAGAGAAATTTAAAAGGAATTTGTCGATGTGTTTTTTTAACTTTATATGAAACTACAAGTGTCATAAAGCCGATATAGAAACATAGCTTAAAACTGGTATAATATAAGACAAAAATGAGATAAAACAAAAAGTTTGAGAAGGAAACTAAAATGAATCAATACTTGAAAGAAACTAAAATGCTGGATTTTTCAAATCCGAGTATTCAAAAATTAATAGAGATGAAATGTTGGAAAGAAAAAAATAAGTTTGATTGTATTAAAGCTATTTATAATTTCGTAAGAGATGATATAGTATTTGGGTACAATGTGGATGACAACATTCCTGCTTCTAAAGTTCTTAAGGATGGATATGGTCAATGCAATACAAAAGGAACTCTTTTTATGGCATTGCTTCGTGCCTGCAAAATTCCTTGCAGAATTCATGGGTTTACCATAGATAAACAACTACAAAAAGGTGCAATGAGTGGATTTGTTTATAAAAATGCACCAAAGAATATATTTCACAGTTGGGTTGAAGTGTATTTTGAAGATAAATGGTATGAACTGGAGGCTTTTATACTGGATAAAAAATATTTATACAAGTTGCAGAAACGATTTGCAAACTGCACAGGATTTTTTTGTGGATATGGTGTTGCGGTAAAGGATTTTCAGCATCCAATAATTGATTTTGACAGAAACAACACATATATACAAAGCGAGGGAATAACTAAGGATTTTGGAGTATATGATTCTCCGGATGAATTATTGAAAAATCATCATCAGGAGTTATCAGGCATCAAGACTTTTTTATACAGACATTTGGGAAGACATTTGATGAATTGGAATGTAAAGAACATAAGAAATTCCTAAATCCCGGTTGTCACAACAATAACTAAATATAACTAATACAGGGACAGTAAACCAAAAAAGTTTACTGTTTTTTGTCTTTGAAATTTTATAATATGACAAAAAATGTCAGGTTGTGATATAATAGACATAGGTGATGTTAAGAAATGAGAGATAGTAGACTATTTAGAATTTTATATTATGTTTTGGAAAAGGGAAAAGTTACAGCAAATGAACTTTCTGAAAAATTTGAAGTATCAGTGAGGACAATATATCGAGATATTGATGTGATTAGCTCTGCTGGAATCCCGATTTATGCCACACAGGGAAAAGGTGGAGGAATAGAGATAGCAGATGATTTTGTATTAAAAAAATCTTTGCTTTCTGAAAAAGAGCAGGAACAGATTTTAGTTGCATTAAAAGGTTTAGAGGGAATAAATAAACAATATGAAAATGAGCTTTTAACAAAATTGTCTGCCTTTTTCAAAATTAAAAATACAAATTGGATTGAAGTTGATTTTACAAATTGGCAAAGAGGTAATGAATATGACGAATTGTTTAATGATATAAAATCAGCAATTATAAATAAAAATATTATTAGATTTACATATTTTTCAAGCAATGAAAAAGAGACAAGTAGAGAAGTAAAGCCGATTAGACTCTTATTTAAGGGTTGGGATTGGTATGTTTATACCTTTTGTTTACTTCGAAACGAATTTCGATATTTTAAATTATCAAGGATTAGGGATTTAAAAATTCTTGATGAAAATTTTGAAGATAGTTATGAAGATGTTGTTCTAATAAAAAAAATGGAGTATAAGGATACTGTCCATGTTAAGTTAAAATTTGACAGAAAAGTAGCTTTTAGAGTTTATGATGAAATGGGAGATATTAAAGAAGATGAAGAAGGTAATTTATATGCAGAAATAGAGCTACCAAATGATTATAATCTTTATAATTATATTTTTTCTTTTGGAGAATCCGTAGAAGTTTTAGAGCCGATAGAAATTAGAAATAATATTAGAGATATGATAAATAAAATGTCTAGAATATATAATATGACAAATGGTGTCAGGTAATCTTTTGTATAATTAATATATAAGATACAAAGGAGGTTTGTTATGAAATACGAATGGAAGAAAAACGAAAAAAATTTATATGGTGTTAAACAAAAACCACAGTTAATTGAAATTCCAAGTGCATATTATATTATGATTAAGGGAGAGGGTAATCCAAATGAGAGCGACTTTTCCAATAGGGTTTCTGCTTTGTACTCTCTAGTATATGGAATAAAGATGTTATTTAAAAATATGAAAAAAGAAGAACTGGAATATTCTGATTTTACTGTATTTCCACTTGAAGGAATTTGGGAGAAATCAGATGATGAGGAATTTGATAAGAATAAATTGAAATATACAATTATGATTAAACAACCTTATTTTATTACAAAGGAAATTTTTGAGTTAGCTTTTGAAAAAGTGAAAAAGAAAAAGCCAAACGAATTATATGATGAAGTAAGTTTTGATTGTATTGAAAGTAAAAAGGCAATTCAGATTTTGCATATTGGTAGTTTTGATACAGAGATTGAGTCCTTTGAAAAATTGGATAATTTTGCAAATGAAATGAATTTAGAGAGAAGTGAAAAACTTCATACAGAAATATACTTAAATAATAAAAATCGAACTGCAGAAGATAAACTTAAAACAATATTAAGATACAATGTGAAATAAGGAGGCTTATTATGGCTAGACCAACTACTAAAGAAGATTTAATTATTAGCGCAAAAGAAAATTATGAAAAGTTAAATGAATTGATTTCTAAATTGTCAGAAAAAGAGCTGAATACTCCTTTTGACTTTTATGCTGACGAAAAAAAGAAAGAAGCACATTGGAAAAGGGATAAAAATTTAAGAGATATTTTAATTCATCTATATGAATGGCATATATTAATTTTAAATTGGGTAAATTCCAATCAAAATGGGGAAGAAAAGCCCTTTATACCAAAGCCTTATAATTGGAAAACCTATGGTGATATGAATGTAGAATTTTGGAAAAAACATCAAAATACACCTTTAGAAGAGGCAACGGAAATGCTGAATAAATCTCATAATGACGTTATAGCTTTGTCCGAAAAGTTTTCAAATGAAGAATTGTTCTCTAAAAATATTTTTAAATGGGTTGGAGGAAGTACATTGGGTTCATATTTTGTAAGTTCTACTTCAAGCCACTACAATTGGGCGATTAAGAAGTTAAAAGCACATCAAAAAAATTGTAAAAATTGATTCAAAATAGAAAAGGTATTAGGATGCATTTTGTAAAAGTAAAGGGAATATTATCTTCTAAAAACGGAATGAATTTGTTTCGAGGTTGTACACATGGCTGTATTTATTGCGATTCAAGAAGTAAATGTTATCAGATGAATCACAGTTTTGAAGATATTGAAGTAAAAGAAAATTCAATAGAGCTTTTGGAAGATAGACTTAAAAGAAAAAGAAAAAAATGTATGATTGGTATGGGGTCAATGACTGACCCCTACATTAATGAGGAATTAAAACTGAATTATACAAGACAAGCAATAGAAATAATAAATAAATATGGTTTTGGACTTACACTCATTACAAAGTCATCAAATATAATTAGGGATTTGGATTTGTTAAAAGAGATTAACTCCAAGATAAAATGTGTTGTTCAAATGACACTCACAACCTATGATGAAAGATTATGTAGGATAATTGAACCAAAAGGATTAACCTCTTAGGGACAGAGAAAATAAAAAACTTGGAAAGGAGGTAATTCTCATGTCAAATACAAAAATAACAGGACAAACAGCCCTTTATGAGCGTTTAAGTCGAGATGATGAAATGCAGGGAGAAAGCAATTTCATCACTAATCAAAAGCAACTACTTGAAAGTTATGCGAAAAGAAACGGCTTTGTAAATATCTATCACTATACCGATGATGGAGTAAGCGGAACAACCTTTGATAGAAAGGGATTTCAGAAAATGATAAAAGCAGTAGAAGAAAACAAAGTATCTACTGTGATAGTAAAAGATATGAGTAGGTTTGGCAGAGATTACCTCAAAGTAGGCTTTTACACCGAAATACTTTTCAAAGAAAAGGGAGTAAGATTTATCGCCATCAATAACGGAATAGATAGTGAGAAACAAGCAGAAAGCGACTTTACCCCATTTCTAAATATCATGAACGAATGGTATGCAAGAGATACATCAAGAAAAATACAATCCATCTTCAGAGCAAGAATGGAAGAGGGTAAAAGAGTATCACCAAGCGTACCATACGGCTATTATAGAAACCCTAAGAACAAACAGGAGCTACTTGTCGATAAAGAGAGTTCAAAGGTCGTAAAACGCATTTACAGACTTGTAATAGAGGGATATGGAGTAACACAGATAGCAGATATACTAACCAAAGATAAAGTCCTTATCCCATCAGCCTATGCAGAAATACATTATCCCGAAAATAATCATAGCTCCAAGAAAAGAGGAATAGAAGACCCGTATTTTTGGACACCGACCACAGTAGGCTATATCTTAGAAAAGCAAGAATATATGGGACACACCGTACTTGGTAAAACAATATGCCTTGATTACAAAACCAAAAAACGAAGAAAGGCGAAAGAAGATGAACTCATTATCTTCAAAAACACCCATGAAGCAATCATTGATGAAGAAACATGGAATAACGCACAAAGGTTAAGAAAAACAGTGAGAAGAAGTCCAAAGTATGGAACAACATCACACCCCTTTACAGGACTTTTAATCTGTTCAGATTGTGGAGGAAAGTTAAGTTACAGAGAGCCGGCAGAACACAAAGAAAAGAAATATGATAGTGATTACTCTTTTGTATGTCAACATTATAGACACAGAAAAGGCACTTGCAGTATGCACTACATCAAAGTAAAAACAGTGAATGAAATTCTCTTAAAATCAATCAAAGAAATCACAGACTTTGCAAAAGAAGAAAAGCAAGAATTTCTAAAAGTGATGAACAAGTTATCCGACGAAAAAAGAGAAGAAAAGTATCAAGGAGATAAAGAAAAGTTAGAAAAACTGTCATCAAGAAATGCAGAATTAACAACACTAATTACAAAGCTGTATGAAGACCACGCACTTGGAAAAATTCCTGTAAAACACTTTGATAGATTATTTAATATCTATGATACAGAGCAACAAGACTTAGAAAAGCAAATACAGTATTTTGAAGAGGAAATAGAAAGCTATCATCAGAGAAAAGTTGACACCGATAAATTCCTAAAGATGA
>OHAD01002614.1_pt1 | contig 13349 bp, 7 predicted proteins | sample 1577011 | NCBI WGS metagenome assembly OHAD01 (sample SAMEA3541510, study PRJEB24748) | human gut metagenome | biome: human gut; feature: human-associated habitat; material: faeces | place: China | collected 2012
GTTAGAGCGCGCCCATGGCGCGCAAACAAAGGAAAAGTCCGGCAGAAAACTGCCGGGCTTTTTTACTGGCGTTTATGATAGGAAGAAAAAAATCAGCACAGCAAAAAACGGAGCCATGCAGGCTCCGTTTAAAAGCAGTTCGTAGGGGAATCGAACCCCTGTTTTCGCCGTGAGAGGGCGACGTCTTAACCGCTTGACCATGGAACCTTATCTTTTGTTTTTTGTCTTGCCTCAAGACTCCTTAATAATATACCATGTTTCAGGAAATGTCAACACCTTTTTTTAATTTTTTTAAACTTTTTTATTTTTTGGAATTTTCACGTTTTTTCTGCATGATACAATAATTCCAAAGATTCCAAAATCAAACATACAGAAGCATTCCTGTGCTGTCTTTTTAAGATACCAAAATGGTAAAGAAAAAGGAACGATACCGAAGTACCGCCCCTCTTCTTTCATTTAATTATAAGTTTTCCATGCTTTGAAAATCTTATTTTTTAATTTTAACTCTTTTTGCTTTGCTCATTGCACTGATCAGTTTTCCTTTGATCGTTGCAATCTTGTAGTAATAAGTCTTACCTGCCTTCAGACCCTTCTTGTTTGTAACAGAAGTTGCATTCTTTCTGGTAGTAGCTACTTTTTTGTAACCGCTGTTCTTCTTGGTAGAACGATATACAACAACTTTTGCACCTTTTACTTTCTTCCAGCTCAGTTTTGCGTTCTTAGATCCGGCTGTTGCTTTCTGGATCTTCGGAGCTTTTGCAAGTTTCACTGCTACAGCTGCACCGGCTTTGCTTACAACCTTGCCGTCTTTGGAAACTGCCACTGCGTAGTAAGAAGCACCTTTGACTGCTTTTTTATCTTTTACGGTCGTTTTGCCTGCTGCGGTTGTACCAACCTTGGTTGCTTTGCCCTTTACTACACGGTATACATCGTAAGATGCTGCATCTTTTACTGCTTCTACCGTTACATTTACAACAACACCTGTTTTGGTAACTTTTGCTTTTGCTGCTTTTACCTTCGGTGCATCCAGAGCAACTGCAGGAGTCTCTGCCTTCTTCAGGGCTGCCTGTGCATTTCTAAGTGCCAGTGTCAGGCTTTCCAGGGTTGCTTTATCTGCATCTGCCGGAGCATTTTTCAGTGCCTTGTAAGCTGCATCAAATACTTTCCAGCTTGCTTCTTCATAATCTTTCTGTCCTGCATCTACAATCGCCGCTGCGTCTTTCAGTGTGTTGGCTGCGTTTTCTTTTGCTTTTTCCAGATCAGCTGTTTCCTGAAGTACCAGAGCATCTTTTGCATCATTCAGATCTTTGATTGCCTTTTCAAGTTCTGCTACGGTTACTCCGTCTTTGCCTGGAAGATCTTTCACTGCTTTATATACTGTCACTGCATTATTATAAGATGCCACTGTATATGTGTTGCCATTTTTCATCAGATCATCATAAACAGCTGTCAGCAGACTGTTCAGTTCTTCTTTCTTGGCAGCAACTTTGGTCTTCAGACCTTTCTTCGCATCGCTGATCGCCTGGATCGCTGCTGCGATGTCTGATTTCGATGCATTTGCGTCCTTTGACAGTGTATCTGCCGTTGCCAGAGCTGTTTTCAGCGGTGCGTAGCTTTCTTCTGTATAATCCGCCTCTTTTATATCCTTTACAGCATTGATCGCTGCTGCCAGATCTGCCTTATCCTGTGCAGACGCTTTGTTTGTTGTAACAGTCAGTGTGATCTCTTTTGTGCTTGTCTTGGTTGCATCAGATGCCAGAGTTGCCGTTACTTTTACTTTTGCTGTACCTGCTGCTGTCACTGTCACTGCATTGTCTTTTACAGTTGCACCTGTTGTACCTGCGTCTGTTACTGTGTAGGTATAGTTTACAGTTCCGTCATGTCCTTCTACCTTGCAGTCACCGGTTACCTGTGCTTTTGCACTCAGTGTTACGGTCTTGCTGTCTGCTACGTCAAGATCAATCGTCTGATCTGCAACACCTGTGATCTCGCCAACTACACAGGAGCAAACAATTTTTGCAGTTTTCGGGAATGTCTTGGTAACGGTCATGGTCTTTCCGTCTGCTGAAATCGTAACGGTTGCACTGTCTACGCTTGGTTTGCTGATGTCGGTAAATTTAAATCCGGAACGAGCCGTGTATACGGTTGTTGCAGTATATGCTGTCTCTCCGGCAAACTTGGCATCTTTTTCAAGAGCAGTACCGTTTGCTGACCATGTTGTCACTGCTGTGTATGGAATTGCAGAAATATCAGCATCTGGTGCCACCTTTTCCAGAGCGGCCTTGATCTCATTATAAGATTTTGTCAGACCTTCTGAATAATCGGTGCCTTTGTAAAGTTTGATATCTGCAATCCTACCATCTACCTGATCCAGTGTGGAGTATTTAACACCGTTTCCATCTGCCTCGTGGTTTGTACTCTTTTCAGTATTGTATCCGATTGTAAAGATACTGGATGCATAAGATTTAAATACAACCTGGTATCCATCTGATGCATTTACTCTTCCCGGTGTAGCTTCACCAGCTTTTCCATCTACATAAAGCTGCATATTTGTTCCGGTATATACCAGTGCGATATCATGCCATTCTCCCCAGAAGGTATCGGCATCATATTTATACTGTACCTCCGGCCATTTACCTTGTGCATCGCAGCAGTACAGGATCACGCGGTTGTTTGCACCGTCTACCTGGATACCATACTGAGAATCCATCTTACCAAGGATATTTACAACTTCATCAGTTTTATTCTTCAGTTTTACTTTTGTGCGAAGAACCATCGGTGTATCGCCGGATACATCAAATTTATCATTGTTTGCTCCGTTGTTCGGTGCAGTCAGTCTTCCCTGGAATGCCAATACGCCGCCATCTTCAACGACCGTTGTCGGAACGTCATCTTTCACTTCCAGTGTAGCCGGTTTCGCAGACTGGTCTTCCATTGCAACATAGCTTGGTACTACTGCAGTTTCTCCGGCTACCGGTGCTGTATAAGAAAGCCTCGGTGCTGTGATCACAGAATCTTCGGTAACTGGCGGAGCCGGTGTTTCAGCTTTTTTCAGTGCTTTGATCGCATTTGCCAGTGTATCTGCGATTTTCTGAACATCCTCATCTTTTGTCTCATCGGTAACAGCATTTGCTGCTGCCAGAGCTTCTTCGAACACTTTGTAAGAATCTTCTGTATATTTATCAGCGGATTCTACTTTTTCTGCATCTGCAAGTGCTGCCGCAAGAGCTTTGCGTGCCTCGGATTCTGACGGAGCTGCATCCTTTTCACCGATCACGCCGAATTCTGCTGCGTTAATGTATTTACTTGGCTCAGCACCGGCTGTCTTGATGACTTCAACTTTTACATCTGTGACATCTGCGTATTCTGTGCCAAATTCTAATGTTTTTTCAGCAAAGTTCTGATCTGCACCTTCTGCATCTTTCTTTACATAAGTCCATGCAGTATCACCTTCTGCCTTTCCTGCCGGAGTCCAGTTTGTACCGTTGTCTGTGGATACAAAAACTTTGCATTCAGAAATCGCACCACTTGCAATATTTCCTGCATTATCATAAAGATTTCTCGGTATGTAAGTAAATGCTTTCACCGTTGTAGCTTTTGCCAGCGTAATAGTATATGTATTATTACCGGTCAGTTTCCCGTCTGCATAAGTTGCCTTTGGTTTGGATGGATCGCTCCAGTTTGTATGCCAGTAGGTATCCGTTTTTCCATCGAGTGCATTACTTGTTGCACCATCTTCACCTTGATTATCGTGTATCCGCTCTTCACTGTCGGCCTTACCAGTCAGCCCTTCCAGTTTTCCGTACTCTTTATCTGATGGTTTTGTTGTCTCTGCCGGTACGCTGAAAACCAGAGTCAGAGTCATGGTTTTTCCTTTCTCTGATATAACTACATCTGATGCATTTACAGCAACTTCTTTCTCTCCAACCTGGATTTTCTCCGGAATACTAGTTTCATCAAATATATTTCCTTCTTCTGCTTTCAGAGCGATTGTTAAAGTATAATTCTGTTCGGCTTCAAATTTTGTTACTGTGTTGCCATCAGAATCTGTCCATGCAGTTGCAACGGTGTATCCTTTCGGATCAGTCGCAGTTACGTCAGCAGGTTTCTCCCCTGTTACAGGTGCGACTGCTGTAAGTACAGGTTTACTGATGACTTTATCTTCTGCAACAACTTCTTCTGCTTTATAAATATCAATCGCTGCGGCATTAATATAGGCATCTGTCTGATCGCCTGCTGAATGTTTTACTTCGATACGGATATGTTTTGCTGTTTCCGGCGAGAATGTCACATTTTTTTCATCAGAATTATTCTCCCAATCTGCTGTTGCCACCTGCTTCCAGTCTGTGATCGCAGAAACGTCATTAACATCTGCATTGGAGATATAAATATTGGCAGCGGTAATTCTTCCGTTTGCAACACCATTTCCTGATCCCGATCCCTGACGAGGCAGATAAGCAATCTTTCCGATCGTTTCAGAGTCTGCAAGGTTGATATACAGATTGTTTCTGGAAATCAGTTCAGTCGGAGTAGTCATCGTTCCAGGACGTACTATTTCAGTAAATCCTTCATCTGCGGCAACTGTTCCGCCGTTTCCGCCCCAGCTTGAATGGTATCCTGTAGCTTCATTGTTATCCACAAGATTCTTCAATGCTGCATCGCCCTGGGAGGAACACTCTGCTTTTGCCAAAATATTGCCACTGTCTATTTTTGTATTGTCATCCCTGTATACATAAAGTTCTTTGCCGGAAATAAAAGTATTGTTCGGATTACCTGCAGTGTTCAGTACTTCTATCTTAATTTCTTTCACATCACTTATTGCATCTGTAAATTCTATCGTTGCTTTACTTTCTGTAAAACTCAACGTATATGGATCTTCCTGTACTTTCTTGAATTCTGCATTTTCGGCTGATGTCTTATAATAAATATTGCATTTTTTAATCGTACCATTATTGCCTGCACCATTTGAAACATATTCCAATTTTTTGACAGTTGATGCTTCAGTCAAAGTCAAGGTGATATTGTTGTTCGAATTCATGATAACTTCGCCGCCCTGTTTAACCGGCTGATTATCACCTTCCCATGCTGAATGCCAGTAGTCGTCTGGGTTTCCATTTAATACAGCATTCATTGTATTTGTTCCATCAGCACAATCTGCTGAAGCTGTCAGACCCTCTGTAAGTTTTGTATAATTATAATTCTTTGTTTCTGCTTCTTCCGAAGCTGCAAGAGCACTCAATGCTCCAAGTCCGGATACCGGTGCACTTGTCACAACCATAGTACCTACCAGTAATCCTGCTAAAACCTGTTTGAATTTCATACGTTTTTACCTTTTCCTTTCATAAATATTTATGGCAGACATCTGTATCGCTGTCTGCTTCTCCCTGTGGTAACTGCTGTTACTGCACTGTGAAACATCTCATGCTGTTCCACTCTTATTTTATTCCAAGACTTCTTCGCCTCAAAACTAGGTATAGTATACTATACTTTTCATTCTATTTCAAGTCTTTTTGTAATTTATTACCAGTTTTATCACCAATATTGCGTTTCTGTTTTATTATTTGTGCTGCTTTTTTAATTATTTTCTGTTATTTCCTGCATTTTTCGTGCATATCAAAACCATTTTTTTGAGAATTCTTTTGCTGCACAGGTATATCAAAAGCAGGTGTATCTGCTTTATACCGCTGATACACCTGCCTGTTTTTTAAATCATATACTATATGCCGGATATCACACCAGTTTGACGTAAATTACTCAATCGGATCTGTTTCAATGATAAATTTCACATTGCTGTCCACACCGGATGCTTTTCCACTGAAAGTATCATATGTGCACTCATCAGAGCTGAGTGCTTTGATGCGGTCGATCACCGTGAGCAGATCATCTTCTACGGTTTCTTTGAGTTTCTTGGTGCCTTTTTCTTCGAATTCAGAAGTTCCGTCTGCCAGTTCTTTTGCTCCGTCTGCCAGCTGGCTGATACCGTCCGCTACCTGTCCGCTTGCAGTCTGCAAAGTGCCGGCTCCGGTGAAGAGTTCATCTGTTCCTGAAAGCAGGGTTGCCGAACCGTCTGTCAGTGCTGCATTGTTGGATACCAGTGTGGAGGCTCCTGCCGAGAGCTGTGTGGAAAGCTGAGATACACCGCTTGCCAGCTGTTTGGTTCCTTTCTGCAGTGTCTTGACTCCTGCATTCAGTACCGGTGCATTCTGTTTCAGTTCTTTTGCTCCGGATGTAAGCTGATCGTTGTATGAGCCAAGTGAATCGAATCCGCTCAGCAGACTTGCGATTCCGGCTCCCGCACTCGGAAGAGATGCAGTCTGTGTTTTCAGAGTCTTTACATTTCCGGCAAGTGTGTCGATTGCAGCATCCAGTCCCTGCATGCCTGTATTCAGTACTTTGACACTGGTTGTCAGCTGTGTCATCGGTGCTTCCGGAATGCTCACACCGGAAAGTGTTGCCAGTTTTGTCTGCATGCCATCCAGTTTTGTGCTCATCTGTCCAGCTGCACTCTGAAGGGTCTCAAGGCTGGTCTTCATATTCTGAAGTGTTACAGTCAGTGATGCCGTGTCGATACCCGGCATGCTGATTTCGACATCCGGTGCCGTTACCTGATCTACCGCTGTCACGCCAGTAGTATCTGCAGATACGGTGGTATCCACTTTGGATACGCTCGGCAGATTTGATTTTGCAGCGGTCAGAGAATTTACCAGATCTGTATTGCCGGCTGCCTGTGCTGCTGCAATCGCTGTATCAAGAGCGGCTCTTGCACTCTCAATCTGACCATTCGCCGTGTCAATCTGACCATTTGCCGCTGCCACCTGGCTGTTTGCACTTTCAACTGCAGAATTCACAGAGGATTTTGCTGCATCGAGTTTACTGTTGCGGTCTGCAATCTGTGCATTGACATTCTGAACGGATGTGCCCATTGCTGTTGCGATCGCAGTCTGTGCCTGTGTCTGTAAAGTAGTAAGGGCAGTGCTGATTGTCTGAAGCTGTGCTGCCAGTGACTGTCCGTCTGCCATCAGCTGTGCTGCCGGTGCTTTGATGGAGCTGTCTACTGCACCTGAAAGTTCTTTGCCCTCTGTAATCAGTTCACTTCCTGTCTGAGCAAGTCCGTTAACCTGTGATGCCAGTCCGGACAGACTTTCAAGAGAACTCTCAAGCTGTGCCGTTCCGGCTGCCAGAGCAGAAGAAGCCGCCTTGAGATCTTCCTGTGTACTGCCTTCTCCGTCCATTGCGGCATACATCTGATCGATCGCTGTGCTCACCTGTGAAAGACCTGTTGTCAACGGTTTCAGTGCTTTTGCACCGTCTGCCAGTTTCTTTTCACCTGCGATGTAAGAAGTCACACCGTCTGCCAGTGTGGAGGTTCCTTTTGTATAGGTCTGTACACCGGATACGATACTGTTTACACCATTTTTGTATTCTGTTACTTTTCCGGTCATAACACCCTTGCTTCCGAGATATTTCTGGATACCCTGATTCAACTGTTCTGCACCCTGTGTATAAGCGTTGATTCCGCTGTCCAGCTGTTTTGCACCGCCGTTCAACTGATCGATACCATCCTTTAAGGTCTGGATTCCGTCATCAAACTCTCCGTATTTCTCATTCAGAGTATCTGCACCGTCAGACAGCTCTTTGGAACCATCAACCAGTTTCAGTGCAGCATCCTCGAGATCATCCAGGGCATCTGTCAGCTCATCGGTATCCGAGATGCTGTCCACATCCAGCTGTTTTAAAATGTCTGTCATTGCTACGGTGAAGGTGGAGTCCATCTCGAAATCCGTTACATCCGCTGTAATCTCCAGACTCTCCGGAAGTGTGATATCTTTTTCCTGATCTTTGGAAAGGTTCAGGCTTTCTTTTAAACCTGGCATTGCCACACCGATCACAATATTTCTGCTTCCATCGGATACCACTTTTCCATTGTCGATCACAATGTTGGAGAAATGTTCATCCGGAAGGATCATTCCGGTCACCATAACAAATGGATTATAAATATTTTCTGTCTTGCCGTCGATTTTTGTTGTTGTTTTTGCTTTGTTTTCATAATTTACCTGAATCTTCAGCTTTCCGCTCTTGCCGACCAGATCATTTGGATCTGTTTCTACACCATCCAGAAAATATTTAAGCTTTACAGATACCGGAAGTTCTTTGCTTGTAGTACCCTGATAATAAATATCGGAACCGTCTGCCTGCCAGCTCATGGAGTCACCGCTTCCGGTGTAAGTTTCATCGCCCTTTACATTCTCGATATCCTGCAGATCGGATTTGTCTTTTATCGTACTGTCACCATTGCTGTTTTTCAACCAGTTTGATACGGTAACGTCTGTCGTATTTCCAGATGCATCCGCATTGACATAAACGGTTTCTTCTTTTGATACATCTGCGGCAGCTGCACTTACCGGCACGCCACCCATTACAGCAGCCATTCCCACTGCAATTCCTCTATAAACAACTTTTTTTGTATTTACATTTTTTCTGATTTTTTTTGCCATGATCTATTACCTCCTGCTGCCGCCTCTTCTGCGACATTTTCTAAGCCAGCTCCTCTTTTCACGTGACATTATATGCTTTGCGGCTTTTATATTTCATTAGTCACTATTGAGATGATGTATAATTTTTCGACACATTTACGGAAGTGTACAATTTTTTTACATCGCCGCTTCCTTTGCCTATTTTTCTTCTTTCTAAGAAGTAGTATAGTAGAAAAAAGTTAAGAATACTATAGAGTTTGTTTGTGTTTTTTTCTCATAAATAAAAAAGAAGGTGATATTTTGAATACACAGGACGTAACACGCTCCGTTATCCGTCTGGAACTCGCAAGAGCTTTTCGCGGTATGGAAAGTAATCCAAAACGAACGCTCCGCAAACTGGCAGATCTCGGAAAAGTATGTGCCAGAGGATCGGTGCAAAAAGAAATATTCGGCATTTTTCAGCAGTGTCTCAGATATAAAGACAGTCCTTATTTTTCTGTTATGCAGAATCTCGTCAGAAATGTATCGGCAGAAAATCTGACTACTTTCGGTATGAACCTCGGTTACAACAGCTGGACGGACGGTGCAAAAAAAATCCGTGCAAAAAAGGATAATGAAGGCATCTTAACTTCCTGGATCCAGATACTGGATCTCTCACAGAGCGAATGGACAGCTGAAAACCTCAATGCTTTTATTGATTTTTGGAAAACATATGGTGTCTGCACTTATGCTTTCCTTCCATCTGCCTCCTTTTCAGAGAACACGTTTCTGCCGGAGGTATTTCAAAAGCAGAATGACTGTGCATTCTTATGGTTTCTTCCGGATGTGGATTCTTTCTGTATCAATATGGATGATTATAAAGATGTGCAGAATGTAATGCCAATCTTCAAAATGGAAGCTTTAATGGAATCTGAAATCCATCAGATATTAAGTGCCCACAAAAAACTTTATGGCGTTTATCAGCTATATAATGAACAGAATATCCGGGAATGCATTTCACGGAAAAGTCTGGGGCTTCTGTCTTCTTTTGGCACACCATTTCTGTTTTTTTTATCAGAAGACAGAAAAAGCGACACCAGCAGTGTCGCTTCCAGATTTGCCGTGGATACCCGCATGAAGCAGGCATATCCGTTTTTAGCTGTTGATTTTTATTCTGATATCACACGGATCAATGAGATTATTTCAGGTGATCCGCTCCCGATTCATATCACAGAACGGATGAATCGGCTGCTTTCTTCTGTTTAACTTCCAGAATCTTTTTCGCCCCCAGGGAAATTGTCTCATCCAGCTGTCGGACAAATTCTCTGGGCTGCATAATATTCTCATCCATTACCCAGCGGATAATCGCCATCAAAAAAGCATCTCCGAAAAACCGCAGAAAAAAAGCTTCTTCTTTTCCGGCACCCATGATCTGATCCGCAAGATACTTCAGATATGGATCCATCACTTCTGAAAAATATTCCTGGAAAGAATTCTGTCCTTCCATCTTCAATGCCACACGGTAAAAATCTCTTTCCTGATATAGATAATCGCAGATATCTTCCAGAAGCTGCAATGCATCTTTATATTCCTCCAGATGGATATTGCTCACAAATTCTGTATAAAAGATCCAGTTGATCAGATCGTACTTGTCTTTGAAATGATAATAAAAACTGTTGCGATTCATACCGCATGCTCCGCATATATCGGAAATGCTGATCTTGGAAAGCTTTTTTTCTTTCATCAGAGCTTTCATCGCCGCTGCCATCGCATTCCTTGTGATATTGGAATCTGCCATTTTCTCACCTCATAAACACACTTTTCCTGTATCTTATACCATCCTTCCAAAAGGTGCAAGCAACTTTTTTCCATTTTATTGCATTTTTTTCACTTTTCTTCTATACTGAATGAAACAAAACAGTATCTGTAATATCGGGCACAGGTCGAAGGACTTCCTGCCAAAATCGTAAGAATGCAACTGAAATCGGAAAGGATTATATATGAAAAAATATCATTTATTTTTGTCTCTTCTTGGCATCCTGCTGCTGGTTTCCGGCGGATGCAGCAAACGAAAGGAACCGAAACCTCTGATCACGGAGGCTCCTGCAGTGGAAACAGAAATCGGAGGCTATATAACAGAAACTGAAAGCAGCACGCCGGAATCACAGTCCGTATCCGGTACGATCCGCTTACCGATCCAGGAACCGGAACACCAAAACGAATCCAGCACAGAATCCGAAGTTGTTTCTGCATCTATTTATATAGGAAGCAATGGAAGTTTCCGTGCTTATCCCTATGCCGGCGGAGATATTGTCACGCCGGAATCTCTGATCGCTGCAATGGCTGATCTGACCGGATGGAATCTGGATCTTGCCGAATCTGTCACCGGAGAAAATGAGAACAGCCTCACAGTCTGTTTTGCCAGATCCTGCTCTCTTTTTACTGGCACTGCATCCGCTGAAAAGGAAGCATTTCCCATCTACAGCAAGGATCAGCTTTATCGTCAGATTCTTGACAGTATCTGCTATACCTTACAGGTGAATTTTTCACAGGATCAGGATCTGTCCATCTATTATTGTACCGTCGATAAAAACGGAGAAAAAATCCCCATCGAACTGGAAGATCTTGGCATCACTGTTCCTTCCGGAGAACCTTACCAGCACTTCCCTTCTTTTTAGGATCTGTCTGCATTTCACACAATTTTCAAACAAAAAACACAATTTCATCTCATATCAAACACACAATCCTTATAAAATATTGAAAAGATTGAAAATCAGGGCGTTTTTGCCCTGATTTATAAGATCATATGTTATTTATTTAAGGAGGATATTGTTTTGATTGAAGTCAGACATTTAACCAAACGCTACGGTGACACGCTCGCTGTAGACGATTTGAATTTCACGATTGAAAAAGGCCGTATTTATGGATTCTTAGGTCCAAACGGTGCCGGCAAATCCACCACAATGAATATCATAACCGGTTATCTCGCTTCCACCGACGGAAGTGTTACGATCAACGGACATGACATTCTGGAAGACGCAGAAGCCGCAAAAAAGAACATCGGTTATCTGCCGGAACTGCCGCCGCTTTATTTTGATATGACGGTAAAAGAATATCTTGCATTTGCCGCCGAGCTGAAAAAAATCCCAAAAGCGGAACGGAAAAATCAGATAACCAGAGTATGTGCAACCACAAAACTGGATGCCGTACAGAACCGTCTGATCAAAAATCTTTCCAAAGGTTACCGTCAGAGAGTAGGACTTGCACAGGCATTGCTCGGATCACCGGAAATCCTGATCCTGGATGAGCCTACGGTTGGTCTGGATCCAAAACAGATCCTGGAGATCCGTGATCTGATCAAAGAACTCGGAAAAGAACATACGGTTATCTTAAGTTCCCACATTCTTTCGGAAATCAGTGCTGTCTGCGACTACGTCCTGATCCTTTCACACGGAAAACTGGTAGCCAGCGACACTCTGGAAAATCTTACTTCACTGATGCAGGGACAAAATAGTCTGATCGTAACGGTGAAATCTTCCAAAGAACAGCTGAAAGAAATTCTGCGAGGCATCACAGCCGTGAAAGAATTTCACTTTATGGGCGACTGCGAAGAAGAACATTGTGTAAAAGCAGAGATCAAAATCGATCCTTCTTCCGATATCCGGGAACTGCTTTTCTATCAGCTGGCAGAAAAGAATCTTCCGATCCTTGCCATGCAGCTTGTGAGACTGTCACTGGAAGATATCTTTCTCGAACTGACTGCCGATGATCAGGCAGCAAAAAAAGTGATTACCGGTACACCATCTTCCCCTACAGAAAATGCGGACGATACCGATACCGACACGACAGAATCGGATACAGAGAAAGGAGACAACGAAAATGCTGTGCATATGTAAAAGAGAAATCCGAAGTTTTTTTCATTCTATGATAGGATGGGTGTTCGGTGCATTCCTGCTTCTGATGGCGGGTATTTATTTTACTGCCTATAACCTGAATTATGGCTATCCACTGTTCAGTTATACGCTCTCTTCCATCACCTTTCTGTTTCTGATCGTGTCACCGATCCTTGCCATGCGAACGCTTGCAGAGGAACGCAAACAGAAGACGGACCAGCTGCTTCTCACAGCACCGGTTTCCGTACCGAAAATGGTTCTGGCCAAATATCTGTCCATGGTTACTGTTTTTGCGGTTCCGGTCCTCATTTCCTGCCTTTGCCCGCTCATAATAAAGATGAACGGAACGGCATACTTAAAGACGGATTACGCGTCAATTCTGGCGTTTTTCCTTCTGGGCTGTGTTTACATTGCCATTGGAATGTTTATATCGTCCACGACAGAGAGCCAGATTATCGCGGCGGTGGGAACCTTCGGAGTCATTTTGCTGCTTCTTTTATGGCCCAGCCTCGTGAACTTCCTTCCGACCTCGGCCTCCGGCTCGCTGGTGGGCTTCCTGCTTCTCTGGACACTTTGCGTGGTGATCCTTCATCGGGTAACGAGCCATAACCTTCTGGCAATCGTGCTGGAGGCGGCGGGAGTCGTCGCCCTGGTGGGAGCGTATGTTGCCAAAAAGAGCATGTTTGACCGTGCGTTTGTTACTCTTGTAGAAAAGATTGCGGTTACGGATGTGTTTCAGAATTTTGCCAACAACTATATTTTTGATGCGGGTGGTCTTATTTACTATGCGAGCATTATTTTTCTGCTGGTATTTCTGACCGTGCAGTCCGTGGAAAAACGCAGATGGAGCTAGTACAGCACTGTATAAGGAGGCTAAAATGACAAGAAAACTGAAAAAAGGCGGTTATGCTGCGATCCTTTCCGTGATCGTAATCGCCGCTGTCGTGCTGTTAAATATGATCGTAGGCCGTCTTCCTGAAAAGGTACGCCAGTGGGATTTGAG
>OHAD01002616.1_pt1 | contig 13341 bp, 9 predicted proteins | sample 1577011 | NCBI WGS metagenome assembly OHAD01 (sample SAMEA3541510, study PRJEB24748) | human gut metagenome | biome: human gut; feature: human-associated habitat; material: faeces | place: China | collected 2012
GGCTTTTATCTTCTTTTATCCAATTTTCTGCGAGGGCACATTCTGCCGGGCCTGGTCATACTGGGCCTGGGTGACGGCGCCGGTGGCAATGAGTTTGCTCACCAAAGTCACATCGGAGTTTTTCAAAGTGGCGGACAGGCTGCGCCACAGCACAAAGGCGGCCTGATCCCGGCGGAAAATCCCCCGCTGGATGGTCTCCATCTCGCTTTGGGTCAGAATCCCGGTCTGCACCATCATCACCCGATCGGTGCTGTTCCACACAAAATCTCCCAGTTTGTCGCTGTAACCCAGTGCCCGGAGCACATAGGTATACATAGTGGCCGCATTGCAGGGCTGGTTGGGGGCAAACTCTGTGGCCGATACCCCGTTGGTATAGCCCATATGCACCGCATAGGCCACATACCGGTTGGCATCCTGCCATCCGGTGATGTCGGTAAAGGGATGGCTCCCCTCATAAGAGAGGGCGGCCTGCTCCTCACCCAGCAGCCGGATGAGCATAATCAGACATTCCAGCCGGGTGGGCTCCCGCTCCAGTTCAAAACCCACATCGGTGCCCTTGAACAGCCCCATCACGCTGAGAGCCTGGGCGTAAGCCAGGTACTGGACCTGGTAGCCATCCACTGCATCCTGGGAGGTTGTGGCCCCATCCAGCAGCTGCACCCGGGCGGTATCCGATGTGATACGGATGCCGCTCTGGTCATTCTGCGGGATCATATAATAGATGTTCCGGGCGATCTCCCAGCCTCCAGACCGGGCGCCTCCCGCGGTGACATTCACCACTTCGGTGCCGGTGACTTCCGCCGTGCCTTCCCGCATGACGAACCCGGCCCCCAAAGGCCCTGTCACAGTATCTCCCTTATTCAGCTCCACGATCCGGCCTTTTTCGCCCACCTGAGCCAAAACCGCATCCAGCAGCGGCCCTGCCGCCTGGGAGAGCAAGGCATCTTCGGTCTCCTGGGTCTTTTCTTCCAGATAGGCATTGGCCTCTTGCTCCAGGCTGGCAGCCTTCTGCCGGGCCTTTTCCGAAACGGTGTCCAGATACTCCTTCCGCAACACCGACAGCGTCACAAGACTCTCTCCGCCTCCGGCGGCCAGCACCGCCACCGAAAGCAAAAAAGCCAAAACCAGGGCTGTGCCCCGGCGCATCCATTTCATCAAAAAAGGTCCCCCTTTTCCCATCAATACTTCGATTATACCGGAAAAGGGGGAACAAAGTCAAAAAAACTTTTTCTTTTTGAAAAAAAGCACTTCCAGGATCACCAGGGCTCCGGCCACCACAATCAGGGCCAGATAACCATAACGCCACTGAAGCTCGGGCATTCGGGCAAAATTCATTCCATACCAGCCGGTGAGCAGCGTGAGGGGGAGAAACAGGGTGGTGACCACGGTGAGCAGCCCCATCACCCGATTTTGCCGGGCATCCTGAAGGGCCTGAAACAATTCCCGCAGCTGCAGCAGATCTTCCCGCAGCAGGCCCACATGATCCTGAAGCCGCTGGGCGTGGGCGATGAATTTTTCCCACAGCTCCTCCTCACCGCCCTCCTGGAATTGCTCTCCTGCGGCGGTGAGCTGGGTATAATAGGCCCCCAGCCGGGACAGCTTACGCCGGTACCGGGCCAGAGCCCGAAGAAAGGTATTGGGATCGGCCTTTTCCATGGAGCCTTCCAGCTCCTCCAGCTTTTCCTCCAGCCGGGGGGAGAGGGCCAGGCCGTAGTCCTCCAGCAGCTCCCGGTCCCGGTCGGTGAGGAGGCCTGCCCCCGGGGTGACCTGGGGGATGGCGCCGTCCTCCGCCCCCAAAAGGAAGAGGACCTTCCAGCTGCGCCCCCCCAGCCGGGGGGCGTCCCCCACCGTCACCCGGTCCAGGGAGGCGGGAATGGTCCCCACAGTGTACCGGGAGAGCAGCAGGCGGAGCAGGCGGGCAAACTCCCCCAGGTCTGACGGCATCTCCCCCACCATGGCATAGCACTGCTCCAGGGCCCCGCAGAAGATCCCCCACAGCTGGCCGTACTGCCGGGCCAGCTCGGGTTCCCCCTGGGCCAGGAGAGCCTCGCTCCGGGCCTCCAGGGCAGCGGGGAGCTGGATGGCCTCCAGGAAGGCATACAGGGCCAGCACCTGCTGGCCCACGGTGTCCCCGGCGGTTTTCCGCAGGGTCTCCAGAGGGGTGATCACCTGCAGGCGGAGGGCGTTGAGTTCGGCCAAGGTCTCCTCGTCCTGGGGGGTGAAGGTCTGGTGGTATCCCCCGGGGTGGAGGGTCCACCCGGCGGGGGAGGTCCACCGGCTGCCGAAGAGGTTCCAGGTGAGGACGTAGTTCTCCAGCCGGTCGCACTCCTCCAGGGTGAGCCCTGCCAGGCCGGTTTTCAGGTAACGGAACATGTCCTCATAGGCATAGCCTCCTGTCACCGCGTCCAGGGCGGCGGTGACCAGGGTGAAGATGGGTTTCTGCAAAATATCCGTCCGGTCGGACTGGAAGAGGGGGATGTCATACTGGGCAAAGGTCTCCTCCAGCTGCTCCCAATAGGGGGCCATGGAACGGGCGGCCACGGCGATGTCCCGGTAGCGGTACCGGCCGCTCTGGGCCAGGGCGCGGATCTCCCCCGCGGCCCAGGCCACCTCCTCCTGGGGGGAGGAGAGGCGGCGTACGGTCACACTGCCGTCCCAGGTCCCTTCATAGGGGGCCGGCGCCGGGGCAAAAAGGTTGGCCTCCAGGTGGACAAGGGGTGGCGTCCGTCCCTGGGCCGCCCCCTCCAAAAGGGTCTCTGCCACCGGCTGGCCGGTTTTGGCCGCCAGCCGCTTCACACTGGCGATGGTTTTCTGGGCCGGGGAGAACAGTTCCCCCTCCCCCCAGGTGAGGGCCAGGGTCACGGAATGGGCCTGGCGGAGGATGGCCTCCAACACCAGGTCCTGCTGGGGGGTGAAGTCTGTAAACCCGTCCAGGTACACGTCCTTCCCCTGAAAGAAGGGGGCGGTCCGCAGTTTTTCCGCTAGGCGGGTGAGCTTGTCCCGGGGGTCCAAAGGGCCCCGGGCGGTCATGGCCTCGTAGGCCCCGAAAATCAGGCCCAGGTCCCGGAGTTTTTCCCCGTCCAGGCCCTCGGTCTCCTCCCCGATCTGGGCCAGCTGGGCCCCGGTGACGCAGCTGCTTTTCAGCTCGTCCAGGGTGGTGAGGAGGCTGTCCAGGAACTCCGGCCGCCGGGAGGGCATGGCATAGACGGTGAGGTGATCCTGAACGGACTTCAGCGCCGCGTACATGGCCAGCAGCCGCCCCCCCTCGTCCAGGACGGGGTCGGCCCCGCCCCCTGTCTGGGACAGGACCCGGTTTTCCAGGCGGGTGAAGGAGAGGACCTCCCCATAGGCCCCGGCCTGGTTGCCGTTTTCCCGGCAGAAGCGCCGCTCGGTTTCAAAGGAGGCCTGCTCGGGCACCAGGAGGAGTTGGGGGCGGCGGCTCCCCTCTGCCGCCATGCGGCGAAAGACTTCCCGGGTTTTCCCACTGCCCGTCCGGCCGGTGAGGAGGTACAGCATGGTACTGCCCTCCCCTCAGAACCGGCTGAGCAGGCCGGAGAGCCCCTCTTCCCGGAAGATCTCTTGATAGTACCCCAGCTGGTCCTGGATGAGGCCGTCAATGGCCCCCATGCCCAGAAGTTCCACCGGGGCCTGGTCGTCGGTGAGAATATGGTCCCCGGGGGTGTAGGCCGTCAGGTTCTGCTCCACCCGGGCCATCTGGAGGGAGAGTTCCCCGTCGGTGATGTCCGCCCGGTTGGCCTTCAGCCACTGGATGGGGTCCCCGTCCACGGCGGCGAAGAGCTCCCGGTTGGTGGTGCCGGGGACGTCCACGGTGCAGACATAGGGGAAAACACTGGCGATGGTGTCACACAGGGCCTGGTTGATACTCCCCTCCCCGTCGGAGTGCATGTTGAGGTTGACCACCATCACCCCGCCGGGGTTCAGGTGCTCCCGCACCAGGGTGAAGAACTCCGTGGAGGACATCTGGAAGGGGATGGTGATGTCCTGGTAGGCGTCCACCTGGATCACGTCGTAGGTGGTGTCCACCGTCTGGAGGTAGGCCCGGCCGTCGTAGGTGGTGACCTTCACCTCCGGGGACATGTCGAAGTATTCATAGGCCAGGTCGGTGATCTTGTCGTCGATCTCCACCCCCTCCACCTGGACTCCGGGGAAGTAGGCGGAACACTGGTGGGCGAAGGTCCACGTGCCGTTGCCCAGCACCAGGACGGAGCCCTCCCCCCGGCCGGCCAGCCCCGCCATCACCGGGGCGGCCAGGGCATAGTCGTAGTACATCCCCGTCAGGCCCTCCTCCTTCATCATCACCGACTGGACGCCGAAGAGGACGTTGGTGGAGAGGATGGTGCGGTCCTCCGTCTCCCGCACCTGGAGGTAGTTGTACACCGACTCCCCCTCATAGGTCAGGTCATCCTCCCAAAAGGCGAAGCTGCCGTTGTGGCCGAACACGGCACATAGGACAAAGAGGACCACAGACACCAGGCACGTCTTCCACCGCACCTTGGAGGAGAGGAAGTAGATCAGCCCGATGGCCAGCAGGATCCCGGAGAAGAGCAGGAAGGTCACCGCCGTGCCCACGGCGGGGATGGTGACGAAGGTGGGCAGGAAGGTGCCCAGAATGCTGCCCACGGTGTTGCAGGCCCCCAGGGTGCCCACGGTCTTGCCGTTGTCCTCCAGGCTGTCCACGGTGTATTTCACCAACGAGGGGGTGACGGTGCCCAGGAGGAAGCAGGGAAAGACGAAGATCACCATGCAGGCGCAGAAGGCGGCGATCACCAGGAAGTTGGTGTTCACCGTGAGCACCAGGGCCCCGGAGATGCCCAGGATGACGTATTTCCCCAGCACGGGGATGGCGGCGATCCACACCGCCGCGATGAGCAGGCGGCGGTAGAGCCGGTCGGTGTCCGGGTTCCTGTCCGCCGTCCGGCCGCCCCAGAGGTTGCCCAGGGCCAGGGCGATCATGATGGTGCCGATGATGATGGTCCACACGATCTGGGAGGAGCTGAAATAGGGCGCCAGCAGCCGGCTGGCCCCCAACTCCACCGCCATCACGGAGACCCCGGAAAAGAACTCGGTGAGGTAGAGGTAGAATTTGTTCTTGAGAATGGGACGATGGTTCATGGTCTTCGGTTCCTTCCCTTTTCTTACAGTTCTTACAAAAACCGGTACAGCGAAAGGCTGTACCGGTTGTGGCTGGCGGGAGGAGGGACGGGGGCCCTCATACCTTGTTGTCGCTGCCCAGGACGTGGAGGATCTTGTCTTTCACCAGGTCCTTCACGTACTGGCGGCCCACCTTCAGGTAGCCCCGGGGGTCGAAGCCGGCGGGGTCGGCGATGAGCTGCTGGCGCACCCCCGCGGTCATGGCCAGGCGGAGGTCGGAGTCGATGTTGATCTTACATACGGCCATCTTCGCAGCCTGGCGGAGCTGGTCCTCGGGTACGCCGATGGCGTCCTTCAGCTGGCCGCCGTTGGCGTTGATGATCTCCACATACTTGGGGATGACGGAAGAGGCCCCGTGGAGGACGATGGGGAACCCGGGCAGCCGGCGGGAGACCTCCTCCAGGATGTCAAACCGCAGCTGAGGTTTGGTGCCGGGCTTGAACTTATAGGCCCCGTGGCTGGTGCCGATGGCGATGGCCAAACTATCCACCCCCGTGGCCTGGACGAACTCCTGTACCTGGTCGGGGTCGGTGTAGGAGGAGTCGGCGGCGGAGACGTTCACGTCGTCCTCGATGCCGGCCAAACGGCCCAGCTCCCCTTCCACCACCACGCCGTGGGCGTGGGCGTACTCCACCACCTGACGGGTGAGGGCGATGTTGTCCTGGAAGGAATGCTTGGACCCGTCGATCATCACGGAGGTGAAGCCCCCGTCGATGCAGGCCTTGCAGATCTCAAAATCCTCCCCGTGGTCCAGGTGCAGGGCCATGGGCAGGCCGGTGTCTTCGATGGCGGCCTCCACCAGCTTCCGCAGGTAGACGGGCTTGGCATACTTCCGGGCCCCGGCAGACACCTGGAGGATCAGAGGGGAGTTGACCTCCTGGGCTGCCTCGGTGATGCCCTGGATGATCTCCATATTGTTGACGTTAAAGGCGCCGATGGCATAGCCCCCGGCATAGGCCTTCTGGAACATTTCTGTGGTTGTCACTAACGGCATGGGTACCGCTCCTTTCCGACAATTGGATAAATTATTTTACCAATATTCCTTTCCAATTGCAAGAGGGGGCGGGATATGTTATGATATCTGGTAGAATCCTTTTTTCCACAACATCAAACCCAACCACACCAAGGGAGGTTTTTTACCATGGAACAATTGAAAGGCGCCTGCATCATCGGCCAGTCCGGCGGCCCCACCTCGGTCATCAATGCCAGTGCCCAGGGGGTCATCCAGACCGCCCTGGCCTCCCCCCAGATCACCCGGGTTCTGGGGGCTGCCCACGGCATCAAAGGGGTGCTGGCTGACAAACTGTACGACATGGGCCAGGAGGACCCGGCCCAGCTGGATCTGCTCCAGTACACCCCCTCCTCCGCCCTGGGCTCCTGCCGGTATAAGCTGGCCGACCCGGACCAGGACGACACCGACTACCGCCGCATCCTGGAGATCTTCCAGAAGTACGACGTGCGCTACTTCTTCTACAACGGCGGCAACGACTCCATGGACACCTGCAACAAGATCAGCAAGTACATGCAGAAGGTGGGCTACCCCTGCAACATCATCGGGGTGCCCAAGACCATCGACAACGACCTGTCCGGCACGGACCACTGCCCCGGCTACGGCAGCGCCGCCAAGTACATCGCCACCTCCTGCATGGAGCTGTACCAGGACGCCAGGGTCTATGACACCGGTACCGTGGTCATCGTGGAGATCATGGGCCGCCACGCCGGCTGGCTGGCTGGGGCCGCTGGCCTGGCCACCTGGGCTGGCTCCGGCCCAGACCTGGTGTACCTGCCGGAGGTGGACTTTGACATGGACCAGTTCCTGGCCGATGTGAAGAAGGTCTACGAGGAGACCGGCAACTGCCTGGTGGCCGTCTCCGAGGGCATCCACTACGCCGACGGCACCTTTGTCTCTGAGGCCAAAACCTCCGCCACCGACGGCTTTGGCCATGCCCAGCTGGGTGGCCTGGCCGCCCTGCTGGCCGACCGGGTGAAGCAGGCCCTGGGGGTGAAGGTCCGGGGCATTGAGCTCTCCCTCCTCCAGCGGTGCGGGGCCCACCTGGCCTCCCAAACCGACATCAGCGAAGCCTATGCCGCCGGGAAGGCCGCTGTGGAAGCCGCTGTGGCCGGCCAGACCGACCAGATGGTGGCCCTGGACTGCACCCGGGACGAGACGGGGTACCGCTGCCGCACCAAGCTGGTCCCCCTGACCCAGGCCGCCAACACCGAGCGCAAGGTGCCCCGGGACTGGATCAACCAGGCCGGCAACGGCATCTGCCAGCCCTTCATCCACTATGCCCTCCCCCTGATCCAAGGGGAGCCGGAGCGTCCCTTGGAGGGCAGCCTGCCGAAGTTTGCCAAGCTGAAAAAGGTGCTGACTACGGATAGAGATTAAACCTGTCTAAGCCCATAAAAACGCGCCGCTGCGTTCCAAAAGGAACACAGCGGCGCGTTGCTTTTACTACCGCTTTCTGTAGACCTGCCCAACCAGGAAACCCCTGACCCGCTTGCAGGGTATAACAGCACACTAACCGGCGTTGTCCTTCTGGGCCGGCATATTGGCGATATACGCCTCCTGCACTGCCGGTACATAGTAGGCACCAAACGTGGTCAGACCATCCTTCTGCTCTTCTGGCAGCGCCACATAGAACCGGTAGTAGGGAAGAAAGGTTTCCTCCGTCCTGGCATTGCGGTAGACGAGTTCTACCTTGCCAACCCGTTCCATATCGGTGACCTCATACGGGACCGAGGTGATATAGTGGCCCTGTTCCAGCTGTTGGAATGCCTCATCCACTGTGATGATGGGATACTCCCCGATGTTCTCCGCGCAGGCCAGGCCATCCCAGATACGCAGAAGAGACAGCTTGCCTTCCTCATCGGGATAGAATTGGGCGAAGCGATAGGTATAGTTTAAGATATCCTCCAAATCATCCCCGGCCGCGTCATACAGGATATACTCCCGCCAGTAGCTTGGTGTACTCCCCTCCTCATCCGAGAGATTCCACATTCCGGACAGCACTTGCTCCGGCTGGTCAAACTCCAGCAGGGCGGAATACCGTTGGGCCAGGTAGTTCAGCACCTGCGCAGCTTCGGTGTCTGTGGTGTCACAGTCGGTAAAGTGGTACTCCTCCGGCAAAGCCAGACCGCCCTCAAACCAGACCTCCATGGTGCCGTCGGCTTCCACCACGATGGTTGTCCCCTCTGCGCTGGCCGTCAGCTGCACCACCGCAGAGCCCTCCTGGACCGTTTCCGGGGAATCGATCTCCATGCCCAGCGCCTCTGCGGCCTCTTCCAACCGATCCATCATCGCTTCCTGGGATAATCCCGTGGGCATCCCCGCAGAATGATAAGACCCATTTCGATAGACAGGCAGCGTCGTAAAGTCCATGCTTACGTTCCATGGGTTCCCATTGTCCCACGTTGCGATGTCATATCCCACCCAGCTTTCAAAACCCATAGCGTCCTGTTCCATGGTTGGGATCGTCAACATAGCCTGGGGCGCCTCCGACTGGGGTCGTAGGTTCACACCCACCACAACAGCCAGTGCCACGCACGCTGCCACCGCGCCCCACATGATGCGGGGAAGCCTGATTCTATTCTTATGATACAGCGCAGCTTCCTCCACATATCTTCTGTTTAACGCACCCATGGCATCGGAAAACTTCTTTGCATTCATCGGATCACCCCACTTTCCAGCAAGTATTGCCGCATCTTCTGGCGCATCCGGGTCAGCCGGACGGAGACAGTTTTCTCTGACAAACCCACAAGCTCCGCAATATCCTGGTAGCTGTCAGAGAACCAATACCGCCGCAGGAAAATGACCCGGTTTTCCTTGGTCAGCGTGTCTAAAAAGCCCTCTAGGATATGTGCCAGTTCTCGGGCTTCGATGACATCCTCCACAGCGTTTGGCGCTGCGACACAGGCCTCAATTTCCTGCAGGGCAATGGTATAGTTGCTGTTTCTCTTCGCTGCTCCTTTCTGCCAATAGCGTTTGAGGGAAAGGTTCCGCACGATTTTTAAAAGGTATGTCAGCAATGGGTTGGGCTTGGCTGGGGGCATCGCCTTCCAGGCGCCAAAGTAGGCATCATTCACACATTCCTCCGCATCCTGCCTGTTGTTGAGAATGTTGTAAGAGACCGTATGACAGCGTTGTCCGTACTTCTTGTCCAGCTCTTGGATCGCCTGTTCAGACCGTGCAAAAAACAGGGCAATGATCTTTTCATCTTCCATCCTCTTCTCCGCCTCCTTTCCGGTCTCACCCATATACTACGGTTTCTACGGCAAAAACTACAGGAACATGCAAAGTTTCTCAAAGAAAGGATATCACATCTTTGGCGCCGCGTCCCTCTCTGTTTCACCCTCTATGAAAGAGTCCCTTTAGAATACAGGAGGGCCTCAGCGCATCCTACGCTGAGGCCCTCCTGTGTTATCTACTTTTACAGGGAATCAGCAGCATCTGTCCCGGCGCCACCTCCCCGCTCTCCAAGCCGCTGGCGGCCAGGATGGCGTCCTCGGTGGTGCAGCAGGCTTTGGCCACTGCCCACAGATCCTCCCCGGGGTGGACCGCCCGGAGAGTGAGGGAGGGCTGGCGGCCTTCGGCCTGCCGGGGTTCCCCCACTTGGACCTGGGCGATGACGGGGACCTCCTCCTGGGTCAGGCACATCCACCGGAAGGCCAGGGCGAAGGAGACCTCCACCCCCTCCCCTGCCAGGGCAGCGGTGGGGTCCCGCAGCAGCTCGGTGGTCACCAGGCAGGTCCCCTCCCCCTGGCCGGGCAGCCGGTGGGACAGGGAGACCCGGCGGCTGGCAGCGGCAGGCCCCTCCTCGGTCTCATACAGAACGGAAAGCTCCGCCTCTTGGGTGAGCACCCGGTCCTCCCCTTCCAGGTTCTGGGTCAGGCGGCCCAGGCGCACCTGGACGTCCAGGAGACGGCTGGGCACGCTGCTGGTCTCCACCGTCTCCCGGGCGCTCTCCTGGGCCTCTCCCTGGTCCAGCAGGCGGCAGATGGGGTACATGGCCTCTGTGGTCTCCAGGGTATGGGTGGTGCTGTAGAGGTCGGTGAGAATGGGGGCTGTGCCCTCCCGCCGCAGAACCCCTTGGGCCTGGAGGGCCAGGGTCACCTGAAAGGTCCGCCGGTCCCCCTCCACCGGGGTGCAGGTGACGTCGGTGAAGACCAGGTCCATGTGACACAGGCCCTCCTCGCTCTCCTCCCCGGCGTCCATGATTTGGGAGTAGGGCAGGTGGAACTCTTCGGCGAAGAGCCCGCCGTCCTCCCCCCGGCACAGCAGTTGGAGGGCCGCCTCCCCTTTGAAGACCAGCTTGGTGCCGATGACCCGGGCCTCTGTGCAAGTGCACTTGGCCTGAGTCCGCAGCACTTCCACGGCGTCTGGCCGGCCGGCGGGAAGGGTAAGGGTGTCTTGATACGTAAAGGCCTTCTCCTGGACATACACCGTCTGCAAGGTGCGCAGCTGCCCGGTTTTCTGGCAGACCCCCCACTGCTCTGGGTCTGCTGCCTGGGCGGCCAGGCTGCGGTTCTGGGGCTCAAACGCCTCCAGTTCCAGGCAGTACCCCACCCGTACCAGCACCTTTCGGGGGTTGAGCAGGTGAACGTCCACCGACAGCACCCGGGGCACCACGTGGACGGTTCCCCGCCGGGTGAGCCGGGGCAGGTCCGGGGCTGCGGAGAAGGGCAGGGTGACCTCCATGGCCTCCACCCCCTGGCCGCCCTCGGGCTGATAGAGGATGGTGGTTTTCAGCAGGCCGGCCAGCTCCCCCCGGCCCTCCTGAGCTTCGTTTCTCTGGAGGAGCAGGCGGGCCTGGCCATCCAGCACCTGCCAAATGTCCGGCCGGGCATCGGGCACGATGGCCTCCGCGGTCTCCTCCTGTTCCAATGTGGTGCGGCAGACCGTCTCCCAGCCCCGCACGGTCTCCTGCCGGAGTTCCAATTCCATCACGGTAACCAATCCTTTCTCGTGTCAGGGAAGTATCTGTCCCATCCTATGTCCCGGGATTGGCCGGTATGTCTTAAATATGGAAAAGTTTTCGCAGCAGGCCCGCCAGCGCCTTGGGGGCATGGATCACCACCATTTTCATTCCGTTCCCCTCCTTTCCGGGCATGAAAAACACCCGTCCGCTCCCAGTCTATGCCGGGAGCGGACGGGTGGTGCGTTTGGGCGGGGTCAGGACTTTCCCCAGGGCTGGTTGGCCTTGGCCAGGTCGTACAGCCGAACGTAGCTGCGGTGGCGGCTGGGGGAGATCTTCCCCGCCTTCACCGCCTCCAGTACGGCACAGCCGGCCTCCTTCACATGGGCGCAGCCCACAAAGCGGCACTGGCCCAGATAGGGGTGGAACTCCCGAAAGGTCTCGGCCAGGGTGTCCTTGTCCAGGGGCTCTCCCCCACCCTTTTCCGCGTCAAAGGCGGAGAAGCCGGGGGTGTCGGCGATGAGGCCCCCCGCCACTGGGAAGAACTCCACATGGCGGGTGGTGTGCCGCCCCCGGCCCAGCTTTTCGCTGATCTCCCCTGTGGCCAGGGCAAAGGTGGGGTCCAGGGCGTTGAGGATGCTAGACTTCCCCACACCGGAGTTGCCGGTGAAGGCGGAGAGCTTCCCCGCCAGCATGCCCCGGAGCTCCTCCAGCCCCTGGCCGGTCTGGGCGCTCACCGGAAGGGTGGGGATGCCGGCCCCCCGGTAGAGGTCCAGCAGATCCTGGGCCTGGACCAGATCCCATTTGTTGATGCACAGGATGGGCTGGCACCCCTTGCTCTCCGCCAGGGAGATGATCCGGTCCAGCAGGAAGGGGTCGCTCACGGGAATGGCCCCGGAGGCGATGATCACCATCTGGTCGATGTTGGCCACCGCCGGGCGCTGGAAGGCATTGCGCCGGGGCAGCACCTCCGTCAGGGAACCGGTCCCGTCCGGCTGGCGGGCGATGACCACCCGGTCCCCCACCAGGGGGGTGATTTTTTGGTAGCGGAACTTCCCCCGGGCCCGGCAGGTCACCAGGTCCCCGCCGCACTGGACGTAATAGAAGCCGCTGAGGGCCTTACGAATGACCCCTTCGTCTCTTGTCATACTCATTGGTCAAAATTCAAGTTATACTGCTCCGCCAGGACCCCGTCGAAGTAAATGCACACCTCTGCCGTCCCAGAGCCCTGAACGCTGGTGTAAATGGTTCCCTGGGCGGTATTCACCGGGGTGTTGTAGACCTCCTCCCCGTCCACGGTAATGCGGACGGTGACGCTGTCCCGCCCGTCATCCGGCAGGGTGACGCTGATGGTCTTCGTGTGGACGGGCGGGTCGGTCGACGCGGGGCCCAAGCTCACTTGGAGGATGATTCCGGTTCCCTCATCCACCTCGGTGTTGGCGGCGATGCTCTGGTAGATCACCTGGCCGGCGGGGTAGTTGCTGTTGACCTCTGTGACGCTGGAGATCGTCAACCCTGCGCTTTCCGCAATTTGGCGGGCGTTTTCCAGGGTGGTGCCGGTGAGAGTGGGGACGGTGACCTTCTTGGTCTCCGGCCCGCTGCTGATGACCAGCTTCACGGTGTCCCCGGGGCTCACCTGCTCTCCGGCGGCGGGATCGCTGGAAATCACGTGCCCCTCCTCCACCTCGTCCGAGGCCTCTCTGGTGGGGGTGTCCACCTTCAAGTCCATCTGCTGCAGACGGGTGACGGCGGTCTCATAGGTATCTCCCACCACGTTGATCATCTCCACCGTGTCCTGTCCGGAGCTGACCACCACGTTGATGGTGATGGTCCCCTCCCCGGCGGTCACCTCTGTCCCCGCCACGGGGTCTTGGGAGATGATCTGCCCTTCCTCGTATTCATCGCTGGCTTGGCGGGATTGCTCTACCACGTTGAAATGTTCTAAGACGTCCCCATCTTGGAGCACATCCGAAATGTTCTGCCCCAGGAGATTGGGCACCTGAAGGGTGTTTTCATCCTGCCGGAACATGTCACTGAAGAAGGTGACCCACAGGAAAATCCCTACCCCCACCAGGAAAACGACCACCACAATGGGGATGATGAGTTTCCGCTTCTGGTCCTTCTCCTCCTCATAGTCCTCCTCCGGTGGGCGGCGGCGGCGCGGGGGGGGCGGCGCCGTGCGGGTGCGGGCGGGGGGACGCTGGCGGCGGTTCAAGGAGCTGGCGCTGTCCATGGTCTGGGTGGGCTCATCGGG
>OHAD01002618.1_pt1 | contig 13335 bp, 20 predicted proteins | sample 1577011 | NCBI WGS metagenome assembly OHAD01 (sample SAMEA3541510, study PRJEB24748) | human gut metagenome | biome: human gut; feature: human-associated habitat; material: faeces | place: China | collected 2012
GCTTGCGGAGCATATCCGCCCCGGAGAACTGATTCCTGTGCAGATTATTTATGAGGTGCCTGCGCCGTCTGAGGAAGCGGCATGAAGCGGCCGCAAAAATACTTGAGCAGCGAGGCTCACGGTTATTTGCGGGAGGTAGCGGCCTGCTCCCTGGTTCTCAAAGAGCTGGAGCGCATATCCGCCAAGCTGCAGCGGCGAATCGATAAAGAGGCCACCGCAAGGCAAGCTGACTTTGAAGCCACCATGCAGTACCACAGCGAGGCGGAAATTCAGGATGCTTACGGCTGGGATTTCATCACCGAGGCACAGTATCATGCCTATTTAGATCTGTTCCACCGTGGCAGAGAAGCGATAGAGGACCATCCTCCCACCATCTCTGAAATGGCGCTCTCCATTGTGCGGAAGGTCATCCGTGATTTAGAGGCGGACAAACGGGAATGTGAGTTTTCCGCTCTCACACCGGAGCAGCAGGTCGTGGAACTGCAGCGCGCAGAACAGGCCCGAAAGGAATGGAAGGCACATATTGCCCAGCTGCGGGAAAAACAGGGCCGTGTTCTCAAATCCGAGGATTTGGAGGCTTCACATCCTTAGTTTTCCTGCGCCAGCCAAATGCTCTGCCAAATAGGCAGAGGCCATCATTACAAAGGGATCGGCAAACCGTACCGCTACGGTCTGCCGGTCCCTTTCTTTATAAAGGAGTAGAATATGAAGAAAAAACCATCTCACCCAATGCTGAGGAAATACACCGTAACGATTGAAGAACAGATCGTTCAGGAGTTTCCCGTGGAGGCTTATGACCTTTCCCATGCGCTGGAAACAGCCGAAGCTGCCTACAAGCAAGGGAAATTGGTGGTACAGCCCTCAGCACCGACTACCCGCCTGATCATGGCACGGCACAACAAGACCGGAAAAACAACCGGATGGAGAGAATTTTAACCATTACCACAAGGGAGAGATAAATATGAACTTATGGCATGACAAGTCCTATATTTCGCCTTCAGGACCGGAATGGGTCGAACGGGGCTACGCTATGTACGATGTTCATTCCGTGCGCTTTCAATTTGTCTATACGGAAGAACAGAAGAAAGCCAACCGCCGTGCGCATACAGCGGCTGATGAGGGCCAAGCCCTGGTTATGGCTGCTGAGGTACGAAATTCTATTATGGAGCCCGTTATGGACGCCATCGCCCAAAATTTCGTCTGCTATCAGTATGAGGATACCGAGCCGGCGCCTTTCGGGAGCTGTCAGTGGGATCTCTTCTTCTGGTGCAATGATTTCAGCAATACGCTCCACGGCTGTGGCCTGTCCGGACGGGATTATTCCTACTTTACATTGAACTTCAACGAGAACCAGACTGTGGAAAAGCGTGCCGAGGTCTGCTGGCGGCTGCTGCAATTTCTGGAACACCGCTGCCGGAAAAACCGCAATCTGGATGTTGCCGTCCAGTACAGCATCTGGTACGACCATGAGAAGATCGAAAAAGATGCTGACCGGATGAAATGTCTGCTGGCGGGCTGCAGCTGCACCTATGGCAGTAAGGACGGGAAATTCCTGTTTGATGATGGCATTTTCTGCTTCCGTCCCAAGTACGCCAAGCGGCAGCTCTATCGTGTTTCTGATTCCGAGGTTCTTGCCCTGTGCTGGAAACTAGGCCTGACAGACGATGCTGCTGATGGCAGCCCTCTCGCAACGGGGAGGCACAGCGCATGAAGTACAGAGAAATCTATGCCGCATTGGCAAAGCAAAGGATGGATGCCCCGGGGTTCCGCTTTTTTGAAAGCACAGTTGATGCGGCCTGATGATTGCATCAAAAGGGCAAGCAATGCCCCAATACCATTTTAGACTTCAAAGAAAACGGGGGCGTTTTGAACGCCTCCTACACACTGCCCTTACCGGCAGGCTTATCACGAGGACCGGCAGGCTGCGCTTTGCGGCCTGCTGGTCTTCGTTCCGGGGGAAATCATGAAACCAATACCATTTAACATGAAAGGAACGGAATATGCCCTGACCATCAAGATTGCCACCTATCCGGAGGGCAATCTCGCCATCAAGCTCTATCAGGAAAGCTTCGGCCAGTTGGTATTCTGGGACAGCCTCACGGTCAATCTGAGCGGCCTGTGTCCCAAAGATTGTGGATATATCAACACCAGATCTGCAGGCAAACGTTTTTACGCCTGGATCAAGCGCAATGGTCTGGGGGAGCGCACCGGCCAGGTTCGGCTGGAGGACGGCGTGGAATATGTGGAATACCTCTTCAACGCCAAAAAGCTGAAAAAGCTGGACCCAGACGGCTACACCTACTATGAACGGCGCTTGAAGGGAGAACTCGGCCGGCGATATGAGCGGCTATATTTGGCGCTTCGGCGGCTGGCAAACCACATTCCGGATTTCCACTACACAGATTATAGCGGGTGGCGCAGGCTGCAAAATTCCTTTGACACACCCCCGCTGCGGGTCGAGGCCGAAGATCCGGCACATCACCGGCGCTTCACCTTTGAGCACCGCGGGATCATCCTGCGGACTACGATCACAGACTGTGACACCAATATTGCGCTAAGCAGTCTGTATCGCCGCCGGGAAGATATGGCCGCCGATTTGCTGGCGCTGTTCCAGGACGAGCTGCCTGCTTTTATGCCCTGGTCTGAAACACGCCGCAGAGAAAGCGACGCAAGGCATGACCCGCCCCTTGCTCAGACATTCAAAGAAACAAGCGAAGTCCGCCAAAAGGCGTCAAAAAAGAAATCCAGAAAAAGGAGCACAAAATCATGAAGATCAAATTATATCCCAAAGACCTGTTGGAAACTACCTGGCGTAAAGACAAGACGCTGTATGCAGACGGCGATGCTGCAGAGCCGCCCCAATGCCTGCGGTGCGGCGCACCTCTGGCAGCCCACCTGATGGTCAATGCCCTCAGCCGCTATGCGGATGTGCAGATCTGTGAAGCCTGCGGCATGGACGAGGCCCTTCGGGATGCCGCCCACGCTCCTTTGCCCCTTACAGAATGGGATGCGGTGAAGCGCGGCAGACTTCCGGCCTCTGAAAAAGGGCGCGTATGCTATTTGGATACCACCTGCACCTTTGAGGAAGTATTCCGGCACACCTATACACCGCCCATGCAGCTTACTGGCCGGCCCGTCAGTGAGATCGCCTACTTCCGCTCGGATTATGACGGCCATCGGTGGTGGACAACCTGGCACGATGGACCTGGGAAAAAGGCAACGCCGGAGCTGGTGAAGGAGATCGACGATTTCCAGAATGCCCTGTTCAAGCTGCCTGCCTTCAAAACGCTGAATACTATGCGGCGGTTCTGCAGGTACGCGCAGGCCACCAGCGAGGCGACGGAGTTCAACCTCTATTCCGAAACCGATCACTTGTATATTTGGATTCGGATGATCACCCGGTTCCGGGATTACAATGTCTATGTTCACTATTACGATAAGGCGGCTGTGAGACCCACACAATAAAATGTAACACAATAGAATGCAATAAAGAATCGCTACCACATAAATGGCCACGGTGAAGAATTCCTTTCCGTGGTCATTTGCAATTACTGAAAGATATATTTTTATGGTCATCCCAAAATATTCAGAAATTAAAGCGGAGATATACACCATATCATTAAGCAAGACGGCCTGAATCTTCAGGCCGTCTTGCTTACATCACTTTGAATGGGGTGAAACATTATTTGATTTTCGTCTTTTTAAAAGCAGAGAGAAAGACAGCGTTACCTCATAACCTTGCATTGGCGCACTTTCTATTTTCATAGAACCATCATGCGCTTCAACAATTTGGCGCACAAGCAAAAGTCCCAGTCCATGCCGCAAATTAAGTCGTTCATCGGTGCTTTCCATATAGTGCGGTTTTTCCTCTAACTCTTGTAACTTTTCAGGGGTAAGCCCTACTCCATTATCAGCAACAGTTAAAGTGAGCGCTTCTCCGGTGTTTTTAAGGGAAAGCAGAATTTTGCAACCTTGTGGATTATGCTTGATGCTGTTCTGAACAAGGTTGTTGATTGCCCGTGAAATCAAGCGTGCATCACATTCCAACATGGCATTTTCTGCCTCTGGTGCAATATCAATTTCAATCGTATAGGCATCAGAAATCCCGGAGTTGAGCAATTCGGCTACATAGGAACGAATGAGTTTGGACAGGCGTATCTGCTCCTTGTGAAGTGGCTGCATTTCGTATTCCAGTTGGGATACTAAATTCAAATCCTGCACAAGTTCTTTGATTTTGACACTTTGCTTTCGCACGATTTCGGCCTGTTCTCTAACCTTATCAGTGGTTGCTTCATTTGCGGCTATCCGACCAGCATATCCCATAATCATAGAAAGCGGTGTACGGATGTCATGAGAGACGCCGCTGATCCAGTTGGCGCGGGCTTCGTTCTGCCTGCTTATTATCTGAGAGGCTTTATTTACACTACCTGCAATTTCGGATAGCTCTCCGTCAATATGGAGCGAAGCGGGTTTGCCATCTGCCAATGTTTCAATGGCTTCTACAATCGGCTCTGTATTCTGGATGATCCTGCGTTTTGAAAAATAATAGGCCAAAAACAGGCACAGCGCATCCATGCCTAACATTCCTATCACATAGAGAGGGATTTTTTGAATTGCCTCAATGGAATAGTAGTTGCTGGTGATCTTCATGTAGCTATCCTTTGGATACCCCAAAACCAACAGTCCCTCATCCGTATTCCAGACAAAAACAGGATAATCTTCCAGATAACCTTTTGAAAACAAAGCTACATCCTGAACATTATAATTTTGCGGCACTTCTTCCGGCACATCGAGGGTCCAAAAACACTCTCCATTTGGTGTCAAATACATAGCCCAGATATTGTACTGGCGCAATTTCTGTACCGCATCATCCGTCAGGCCCTCTGTGGTTGCCGCAGCGGAGGCCATCTCAAGCATAGCGCGTGGAGACGCTTCTCCGTAATCCTCTGAAACTGTGTGATAGAAGGTCGTTCCAAACAGAATAACATTGATAAGCACCAGTATCAGGAGAAACGCAGCGAAAGACGCCAAATGTTTTGAAATATATGTTCCCAAAGATTTCATGGCGTCACTTCCTTGTAATCAGTTTATAGCCCAGCCCCTTGATCGTAATCAAAGAAACCGGCTTTGATGGATCGGCTTCAATTTTTTCCCGAATACGCCGCACATGGGCATTCAGGCTGTTTTCATAGCCGAAAGGGTTGTCACCCCATAACGCTTCACAAAGAGCGTCAACCGTGACGATCTTTCCCTCATTGCGAGCCAGCGTTTCCAACAGGGTATGCTCTTTTGCGGTCAGGGGGATAACCTCGCCGCCTTTGTTGACCTCTGCCCGACTAAAATCAATCGTACATCCATCCAGGACAACCAGCGGGCTGTCCTCTTTATAAGTGCGGCGCAAAACCGCATAGATACGCAGCAGTAGTTCCTGCGGCATAAACGGTTTTGAAATGTAATCATCCGCACCGAGGCCAAGACCGGCCAGCTTGTCTGCGGCTTCATCTTTTGCTGTTAAAAAGATTACCGGCACATCTGTAAATGTACGGAGCTGCTCCATCAGGGAAAAACCGTCTCCATCTGGCAGCATTACATCCAATATCATCAAATCTGGTTTTTCCTGTTTTGCCACCATGACGGCTTCTTTCACTGATGCGGCAGTAAGGACAGTTTCAAAACCGGCATCTTTCAATATATCGGTTACCATCTTCAGCAAATCCAGCTCGTCATCTACAAGCAAGAGCTTTTTTCGATGCAGAAAAGAGTTGTCCATAGCGTCACCTCCTAAAATTATTATAGCACAGGATGCCAGCCTGTGACGGGTATTCCGAAAAAGTAAGGTAAAAGTAAGGACGCGAGAATGTAGAAGTCAGGTTGATGTTCTATGATGGAGTCAATGAAAGGAGATGTTCTTATGGATTACATGATTACTACGGAACAGTTGACGAAGAAATATAAGAACTTCACTTCTGTCAACAATGTTTCGCTTCATATCCGCAAAGGCAGTATTTATGGCTTTCTCGGCCCGAACGGAGCAGGCAAATCCACCACTATGAAAATGCTGCTGGGTTTGACCGCCCCCACAAAAGGCAGCTTTACCATTGATGGAAAGCAATTCCCGGCTGACCGTATTGCGATTTTGAAGGAAGTCGGCTCGTTCATTGAGTCACCTTCGTTTTACGCAAACCTGACGGGCCGGGAAAATCTCGATGTTATCCGCAGGATTTTGGGACTTCCGAAAAGTGCTGTGGAGGACGCATTGGACCTTGTTGGCTTGACGGAATTTGGTGATCGGCTGGCAAAGAAATATTCCTTGGGAATGAAACAGCGTCTCGGCCTCGCCGGTGCGCTGCTGGGCAGGCCCCCGATCTTGATTCTGGATGAGCCGACAAACGGGCTTGACCCTTCCGGCATCCATGAAATCCGCAACCTGGTGAAGTCTCTGCCGGATCTGTACGACTGCACCATCCTGATCTCGTCCCATATGCTGTCCGAGATTGAACTGATAGCAGATGACATCGGCATTCTCAATCATGGCCGGCTTCTGTTTGAAGGAAGTCTGGATGAGCTTCGCCAAAGTGCTTTACGGGCCGGTTTCGCGGCGGACAATCTGGAGGATATGTTCCTCTCGATGGTGGAGAAAGATAACGCAGCCAGAAAGCAGAGGGCACAGCTATGAATGTACTATCAATCGAACTTCGGAAAGAAAAGCGAACCGGTGTTATTCCTGTATTGCTGGCTGTTGGCGTGTTAGGAGCTGCATACGCATTTGTAAATTTCCTTGTGCGGAAAGACACGCTTCTCAATTTACCGTTGGCCCCGATGGATGTTCTGCTGACCCAGCTTTACGGCGTGATTATGATCCTGAACCTGTTCGGTATTGTAGTTGCCACCTGCATGATCTACAACATGGAGTTTAAGGGCAGCGCCATTAAGAAGATGTATATGCTCCCTATGAGTGTTCCGGCCATGTACCTGTGCAAATTTCTGATTCTGACGGTGCTGTTTTTGATTGCAATCGTACTGCAAAATTTAGCACTTATGCAGATCGGCATAACAGACTTGCCGGACGGGACATTTGAAATGGGAACACTGGTGCGCTTTGCCGGATATTCTTTCCTCACATCCATGCCGGTATTGTCGTTCATGCTGCTGATTTCTTCACGCTTTGAAAATATGTGGATACCGCTCGGCGTTGGAGTCGCAGGATTTTTAAGCGGCATGGCGCTGGCCAGTTCAAATCTTGCTGTCCTGATGGTTCATCCTTTTGTGCTTATGCTGAAACCGGCAGTTGCCATGAGCGCCCAGCCTGATATGACTGTGAGCGCGGTATCTCTGGTAGAGACCATTTTATTCCTTGCTATTGCACTGTGGCTGGCAAAAAGCAAACGCTATGAGTAAGGAGGGATTGAAGAAATGAGTTTTTTGGAATTGCTCAAAATTGAGTTTATGAAGGTAAAACGCTCAAAGATCGTACCGCTGATCTTTATCGCACCTTTGCTGGTGGTTGCCTCCGGGGTTGCAAGCCTGAGCCGCTATTTCACCCCGGAATATACAAACGCTTGGCCCGCCATGTTCATTCAGAGCGCACTGGTTTATGCGTATTACCTGTTGCCATTCAGTATGATCGTTGTCTGCGTGATGATTGCAGGCCGGGAAACCGGCAACAACGGTATCCTGAAAATGTTGGCGCTGCCGGTCAGCCGATACGCACTTTCGATTGCCAAGTTCTGTGTGCTGGCATTTTACCTGTTCATGGAAATGGTGGTGTTTCTCGTGGTATTCGTAATCGCCGGTGTGATTGCGACACAGACGATGGGAGTAACAGAAACTTTGCCAATCCTGTATCTGCTGAAATGGTGCCTGGGGTTGTTTCTGACAATGTTGCCGTGTATTGCAGCTATGTGGGCAATCACGGTTCTGTTTGAAAAGCCGCTTCTTTCTGTCGGGTTGAATTTGCTGCTTGTGATTCCTGGTATATTGGTTGCGAATACGCCGCTGTGGATTGTTTACCCGTACTGTTACAGTGGTTATCTCGTTTCCTGCTCTCTCCATGACTTTACAGCAGAAACCTCCGACGCCGCTTTTTCGATGTTTCCGTTCCTGCCGTGTGCGATCATCGTATTCGGTCTGCTTTTCGCACTGGCTGTCACCCGCTTTGGGAAAAAAGAAATGAGGTAAATACTATGGAAAAGAAAAAACTTCAATCAATAAGTATCGCTGCGCTCATTGTGAGCATCCTGCCGCTGGCGACCCTTGTTCCGTCCTTTCTGCACCTTTCGTTGTCTGACGGAATCCGGACAGTCTGGGCTGGGGCAAATATCGTCTTTGTTCTGCTGGGTCTGATCCTTTCGGTAGTTTGTGTGCGGAACAGTGAAAGCCGCAGCGTTATCAATATTGTATCAACTGCGATCAGCGTTTTTTGGCTGCTGCTGATGGTGGGAATTGTTACACTCGCTTTGTTCCTTACTTTTGTTCAGTGAGGAAATAGTTATGCACAAAATTAGAAAAATCTTTGGATGTTGTCTGATTGCTGTTACTTTGCTGGCCTGTACTGCCTGCTCTGGCCTTGATAGGCTCAATGAGAATCTAAAGGACGGAGTAGCGCAGCTAAGTGACGATGTGGTGATTGGGAAAAGCAATGCACTCATAACGCCTTATCAGTCCTTTGAGGGCAGCCGTACTTCGGATAGCGATGCTTTCCAGGCCACTTATGATGCCTCTGTAACGGGGTTCGACGGGCAGGATATTTTGGTAGCTGATACTGACCTCAAAGAAAATGAGTGTAGGGAAGTCAAAATCCAGTATAGTTTTGATGTTCAATCTGGAAACTGCCAGCTCATTTACATTTCCCCGGAATTAGAGGAAAAAGTGCTTTCTGAATCTGACAGCGGGAGCGTTACTGTCCAACTTCAAACGGGGGCTAACTATATTGGAATCGTCGGCACGGACTATTCAGGTGCTATCCAGGTTGCAATAAAATAAGGACCATACATTGTATCTGCCGGGCGACGGCAAAAGAAAAAAGCCGTCGTTCAGCAGCCCTTTCTCGTGCCTTATTCGATCACGGCGGCTCACAAGGAGGCGTCAGGATGGAAAAGACCATCATTATTCGAATAACGAATCCAACAAAGGCACAAGATGCCTTGCTTCAGCGGCTCATGCGGGCATTTGGGGCAGAGCATATTGAGGTTCAAGAAAACACTGCTTTTACTTTATTGTCTGGAAATCTGCAAATCGACCCGCAGCGCAGGCTGGTGTGGCAGGCCGGCCAGACGGTGGACCTGACGCCGATGGAGTTTGATATTCTACTCCTGCTGGCCCGCCGGCCAGGGCAGGTGTTCACCGCCCGCCAAATCTATGAGGCCGTCGCTGCGGACTCCTTTGACGCCAGCTGGACCGGGATCTCCAGCATGGTCTACAAGCTCCGCCGCAAGTTAGGCGCCGGTATCATCGAGACGGTGAGGGGCCACGGCTACAAATTTTGCATCAAGAATACAGCCAAATAATATCAGGAACGCGCAACGGAAATTTGAAGTCCGTTGCGCGTTTTTGTAAAAAATAACTTCTCTCCACCTCAACTCCACCTTTCTATGTTACACTACTCTTGGAGGTGTCATAATGCCAAAAAAAATTTTAGTAATCGAGGATGAAGAATCCATTCGCAATATAATCCGAGCCTTTTTGGAAGACGCCGGCTATACCGTGTTTGTAGCCGGGGACGGTCTGGAAGGAGTCAACAAGTTTCACGAAAAAAATCCTGACCTGGTTCTGCTGGATCTGATGCTTCCTAAGATGAATGGCTTTACCGTATGCGAGATCTTGCGGAAAGAAAGCCGAACTCCCATCATCATGCTCACCGCCCTGGATGATGATGACAGCCAGTTGAAGGGTTTTGATGCCCTGGCCGACGACTATATTACCAAGCCTTTTTCTATGCCGGTGGTAATGAAACACATTGAAGCGGTATTGCGCCGCATAGAACCGGCCGCGTCGGAACCTTCGGTCATCCGTTATAAAGCACTTGTTTTGGATGCAGATAGTTTTTCTGTCCAGGTAAATGGGGTGCCTGTGTCCCTCACGACCCGGGAATTTGAAATACTGAAATTTTTACTGGAAAATCAGGGGCGGGTCTTTACACGCGACAACCTCCTGGACAGGATATGGGACTACGATTATGTGGGCGATGAAAAAATAATTAACACACACATCAAGAACATCCGCAAAAAATTGGGTGTTGACTATATTGAAACCATCAGAGGGGTGGGATATAAGATTGAAAAAGAAAATCAGTGAAAGCATTCAAATTAAGACTTTTCTCAGTATGCTTGCGCTGCTGATCGTGAGCTGCGTCCTTATTTATGGGTTGGTCATGTTCTTTTTGCCGAGGAATTACCATGCCGAACTGCAAAGCCAGGTCACAGCAGATTTCTACGAACTGGTCGAGATCATCGAGCAAAATGGCTGGGAGTCAAGTACAAATTCAATCCTAGAATTTGCCTTAAAAAACAACGCTTCTGTCACGGTTACTGATGGGGCTGGGGAATCTGTATTTTCAGTGAATTCGGTCAATTTGGCAAGTACCGAAAATGTCGTGCCGTCAACTGATTCTACTCCCTCTATGAGCTGCTCTTCTGCTTTTCAGGATGGCGGGCAGGCGTATCAACTGTATGCCAATATCGCTTTGATAGCAGTATCGCAGTCCTATGGTATTCTTCTGCAGCTCCTCCCCCTCATTGTGGGAATCATTCTGGTGGTGTCTGTCCTTGGGGCGGTGGTTTGTTCCCGGTACTACTCTAAGCCGCTGGTCAGTATCAGCAATGTGGCAAAGCGGATGACCACCCTGGACATGACTTGGAAGTGTGAAGTCAACCGAAATGACGAGATTGGCGTGCTGGCTACCAGCCTAAACGAAATGGCGGAGCAGCTCAACAATGCGCTGGCCAGCCTGCGGTCAGCAAACTGGCAGTTGAAGAAAGATATTGAGCGGGAGCGTGAGCAGGAAAAGCAGCGCGTGGAATTTTTCACCGCTGTCTCCCATGAGCTGAAAACCCCCATTGCCATCATCAAGGGGCAACTGGAGGGCATGATCTATCAGGTGGGCGAATACAAAGACCGCGATACTTACCTGCGCCGGTGCCTGAAAACCACCAATGACATGGAGGCGCTGGTCAAGGAGATTTTGTCGGCAGCCCGGATGGGCGGCAGCGACTTCCACCTGGAGCGCACCGACCTGGACATCAGCCAAATGCTGCGAAAGGTCTGCCAGCAGTTCCGTGGTCGGATGGAGGATAAGCAGATCGAGCTTCGCATGGACATCCAGCCGGAATACCACTACCAGGGGGACCGGCGGCTCATGGAGAAGGTGTTCACCAATGTAATTGGAAACGCCGTGGCCTATTCGCCGGTGGGCGCGGTGATTACTGTCACCCAAAAGGACGAGGTGTTTTCCGTGGAGAATACCGGCGTACACATTGCCGAGGAAGATTTGGAGCGTATCTTCACTCCCTTCTACCGGGTGGACAAATCCCGGAATCGGAACAGCGGCGGCAGCGGCCTGGGGCTGTATATTACCAAGACCATCCTGGATCACCACGAAATCATCCACAACATGGTGAATACGGAAAATGGCGTGAAGTTTACGGCATTTCTGTGGTAAATAGTACATTGGAAAATATCATAAGACTTTATAATTATTATGGCGGCATTAACTAACCATTAGTGCCGTCATTTTCTATGTAAGTCCTGTTAAAGGGCATGGGAAATGTGCCGGGAAAGTGAAGTTAAAAATATTTCACTTTCCCTATTGACAAGTGCGCCATGAGGTGATATATTTATAACACAAACAAGTTACAAATATTTCACTTGGAGGTCTTACATTATGAAAAACAAACCTATTAACTTGAGCGTCTGGATGTTCTCGAAAGCTATCCCTTCTGCCTTGCTGCTCCTGTATTACGGGATGTGTAGCTGGGGTGGGTATGATCCCACACTCCGTTATCTGCAAGCGGTGTCTTTGGTTTTGGCAGGCGTTATCGTTCTGTGGCAGGTATCCTACGCTAAGAAGAAAAAACTCTTTGATGAGTTTGCGCGGGAAAATCTGAAAACCACAGATTCCATTTGCCTGAAAATCGCTTATGCGCTCATGGTCATTGCAGTGCTGGCCTGCGTATTCGCAGATTTCTCCGGGATTATCGCCGGGTACTTTGTTGTGGGTGGCATCCTCTTGTTGACAATCGTTAGAGCCGTTATCTTTGCGGTGATCGACAAGAAAGGGATGTGATACACTATGCTGAAAACGAAAATCAAAGAGTACCGGGAAAAAGCAGGTTTGAAGCAAAGCGAATTGGCGGAACTGGTTTCCGCCCGGCGGGAAACGATTGTCCATCTTGAAAACGGCAGATACAATCCGTCTCTTAAATTAGCTATGGATATTGCCCATGTGTTTCACGTCACCGTGGAAGAACTGTTTGAATTTACAGAGGAAGAAAGCTGATTGGAGGAAACGAAAATGAAATGCCCATACTGTGGTAAAGAGGAGTTCGTTACGGGAAAGCAAGGTGTGGCCTATGCTGGAATTACCGTGTCCTTGCTAAAAAGCAAGGCTGTATATCACGAAATCTGTGTGAGCTGTGGCACCATTGTACGCTCTTATGTGAAAAATCCGGAAAATCTTCGGAAAGCACACAATTAAGTACCTATATAAGTGTTAGGCCGAGAGGTTTTCCTTGTGAAAGCCACTCGGCTTTTTTGCACCCTATCGCCAACTCCACCCAAAAAATATCTCAACTCCACCGGGGCTCCACCTTCGCAGTGTACCATAAGGGTGTTCGGCATCCACATTGCAGAGGAAGATTTGGAGCGTATCTTCACTCCCTTCTATCGGGTGGACAAATCCAGGAACCGGAACAGCGGCGGTAGCGGCCTGGGGCTGTATATTACCAAGACGATTCTGGACCACCACGAAATCGTCTACAATATGGTCAATACAGAAAACGGCGTGAAGTTTACAGCGTTTCTGTGGTAACGAAGATGCATATTATTCTTCAACTCAACCGAGGGGTTTTCCTTGAGAAAGCCCCTCGGCTTTTTTTGCTCTATCTCCAACTCCACCCAAAAAATATCTCAACTCCATCTGTACTCCACCTTCGTAGTGTACCATGATGGTGTTCTCGGCAGGCGGGAATACTTTCGGGAAGTGCCTATTGCTCCCGGCAAACAACTGTAAAGGAGGCACACAAGTGAACCTACTGGTTTTACGCAAAGGAAATGAGGTGGCGAAAACATGAACCTGTGCAAACGGGCCTGCCTGTATTCCATCCGCAAAAAGGGCAAGAC
>OHAD01002627.1_pt1 | contig 13243 bp, 14 predicted proteins | sample 1577011 | NCBI WGS metagenome assembly OHAD01 (sample SAMEA3541510, study PRJEB24748) | human gut metagenome | biome: human gut; feature: human-associated habitat; material: faeces | place: China | collected 2012
CCCGGTTCCGCAAGCTCGACCCGAACGTGAAAAGCCACCGGGAAACGCTCATCAATACGTTTGTGAACGCTGTTTATCTCTATGATGAAAAAGTTTTGATTACATTCAACTACAAAGACGGCACAAAAACCATCACTTTCGATGAAATCGCCGCCAAAGATGCCCCAGTGGGCAATGGTTCGGATTTGGGTTGCTTCGCTCCATGAAAAAACTGCTGGTGTAGAGATACACTGGCGGTTTTCTTTTGCATAAACATCAGACTCATGATGGCGGGTGGATTCGAACAGCTGCGGCGCTGTCGCAGAAGACAGCGCAAAAACAGCCCAGTGGGCTGTTTTTAGCAGCGCGGCTTGCGTAATCCACCCGCGCCCACCAAGAACTCCAGCGTCGTAAAGATGCTGGAGTTTTTCTTTTGTCCGAAACTTTTCAAAGCATATCCAAGGGTGGATTCGAACAGCAGCGGAGCCGCCTGCCCACAAAAAACAGCCGCCGCACGGAAAGCTCCATGCGGCGGCTGTTCTCATTTTGTTGAATCTTCAGGAAAAATTACTTCACGTACTCGACGGTGTACTCGAAGCCGTACTCTTCCTGCAGCTTCTTGACGGCAGGCTCGCAGTCCTCGATGAAGGTGGGAGCGTAGACGGAAGCGCCGTTGTGGGCCTTCTTGTAGTCCTCAACGATCTGCTGCAGCTTTGCCCAGCCCTCGTTGGCCTTTGCCTGGTCAACGCTGTCGGGGAAGTTGATGATGAATTCGCGGTGAGAAGGGATACGAGCTTTCATAATAGAATCTCCTTATGAAAAAATATGATTTCGAATTTATACAGAAACAGGAAAATGCCCTGAATCTTACAGTTGGTATACAGCTTTGGCGTTCTGCGCCGTCTGGCGGAAGACTTCTTCCGGGCTGATGCCCTTGACGCTGGCGGCATACTCGCCGACGTACCGGATGAGGGAGCTGTCGCAGCGGATGCCGCGCACCGGCTCCGGGGCCATGTAGGGGCAGTCCGTCTCGAGGACGATCTGCTCCAAAGGCAGAGCCGCAATGGCCTTTGCCGCCCGCTTGGCGCCCTTGAAGGTACAGGCGCCGCCAAAGCCAAAATACAGCCCCTGCCGGGCCAGCCACACGGCGTCGTCCGCACTGCCGGAATAGCAGTGGACGATGCCCTTGGGACGGTACTTTTTCAGCAGGGCGTAGACGTCGGCGTGGGCGTTTCGGTCGTGGACGATGATGGGCTTGTCCAGCTCAAGCGCAAGGCGGATCTCCGCCTCAAACAGCGCCAGCTGTGCGTCTTTCGGCACAGGCCAGTGGTAGTCCAGCCCGCACTCGCCCACAGCGACCACTTTCGGGTCGTCGTAGCAGGGGGCAAGGGCTTTCATCTCAGCGGCCCAGTCGCCGCCAAAGACCGAGACCGTGGGGGCAGGGCCTTCCTCGCCGCAGTCCTCGGGGGCCAGCAGGCTCTCGGGATGGATGCCGATGGCGGCATACACCCACGGATAGCGGTGGGCCAGTTCCAGTACGCGGGGCGCGTCCCCCGAGTGGGTGGCCTGTTCGCAGACGCCGACCACGCCCTTTTCGGGCAGGCTGTCCAGCAGAGCGAAGCGGTCGGCCTCGAAGGCGCGGGCGCTGTAGTGGGCGTGGGTGTCGAAAATCGGGCCGGTCATTGCTCCTCCTTCTTGGTGGGGGCTTTGTTCACCAGCCAGATGCCGACGCAGACGAACACCAGTGCGGCCAGATACTGCCAGCGGAACAGCGGTTCACCGTTGAGCACAGCGCTCAGCAGCACGTTGACCACCGGGTTCACGAAGCCGAAGATGGCAATGCGGCTGACGGGGTTGTTCTTCATCAGCAAGGCCCAGAGCAGATAGCCAGCGCCGCAGATGAAGGCCAGATACAGCAGCACCAGAATGCCCAGCGGCGTCACACTGCCCAGACGCCCGCCGAGAGCCGTACCCAGCACGAAGAGTGCTGCGCCGCCCACGAACAGGTTCAGGAAGCAGACCGCAAAGCTGTCCGCCTTTTTGGTGACGGACTTGTTCCACGGGCCGGACAGGGTGAAGACCACCGTTGCAAACAGCATACAGAAGACGCCCCAGCCGCTGCCGCCGCCGTGGTTGCCCAGTGTGCCGATGAGAACGCCCGCAAAGCCGACGGCGCAGCCCAGGGTCTTTGCCGGGGTCATCCGATCGGCATTGCCGTAGATGAAGTGGGCAAAGATGGCGCCCAGAAAGCTCTGGGTGCTGTTCAGGATGCTGCCGAACGCACCGGTGAGCATCGCCACGGCGATGTAGTAGAAGGCGTACTGGGTCGTGGTCTGCCACAGGCCCAGTACACAGCACTCGGCAAAGACTTTCCCTTTCGGAAAGGTGGGCATCCGGCTTTGGAGCAGGGTGCTGCCCAGCAGGACGAGCAGACTGCCCAGCATGAACCTTGCACCGGCAAAACAGAAGATGGACGCGGTGTTGGACGGATCGATCTCAAAGAGGCGGTAGCCCATCTTGATGAAGGGGAACGCACAGCCCCACAGCGCATTGCAGAAGATGGCCAGCAGGACGGCAAACACCGGTGTGCCGAAAATTTTGTCCAGCTTCTCGGCGCGGGAAAGAGTCGTGTTGTTCTCCATCGCTCAGTGGATGCGGGCACCCACGGGGGTGTCGTCGCTGTAGAAGGGGATGGAGCAGCCGCCGTCGGCAGTGTCAGCGGCAAAGATCATGCCCTCGCTGACATACTTGCCCTTCATCATCGGGCGGGGTGCCAGGTTGCAGACGATGCCGAGCTTCTTGCCGATGAGGTCTTCCGGCTTGAACCACTTGGCGATGCCGGACAGGATGCAGCGCTCCCGCTCGCCGTCAAAGACGGTCAGGTGGAGCAGCTTTTTGCTCTCCTTCAGGTTCTCGCAGGCGCGGACCTCGGCCACGCGCAGCTCCACCTTGCAGAAGTCGTCATAGGAGATCTCTGCCTCGTGGGTGAAGTCCACATTGCTCTCCTCAGCGGGAGCAGCGGCCTTTTTCTCCGCCTCTTCCTTGGCCTTCTTAGCGGCCTCGGCAGCGGCCTTGCGCTTCTCGTCCTCTTCCTTCAGGTGGGCGATCTCCTTTGCCACGTCGATGCGGGGGAACAGCGCCTCGCCCTTGTGGACGGTGTAGCTCTCCTGAACGCCGTAAGCGGCCTTCTCCACGTCGATAGCGGAAGCGTCCAGACCCAGCTGCTCCATCATCTTGGGAGCGGTGGAGGGCAGGTAAGCGTTCAGCAGGATGCCGGCCACGCGCAGAGCCTCGCACAGGTGGTACAGCACGCTCTCAAGGCGCTCCTTGTTGGCCTCATCCTTGGCCAGAGCCCAGGGGGCGGTCTCGTCGATATACTTGTTGGCGCGCTGGATGACGGCAAAGATCTCCATCAGAGCCTGCGGGATGGTCAGGTTGTCCATGTCTGCCGTGACCTTGCCCAGCAGTTCATTGGTCATGGTCTCCAGCTCGGTGTCGATGGCCTCGGTGCCGGCAACTTTGTGGACAGTGCCGCCGAAGTACTTCTCACACATGGCGACAGTGCGGCTCAGCAGGTTGCCAAGGTCGTTTGCAAGGTCGCTGTTGATGCGGTTGATGAGGGCTTCGTTGGTGAATGTGCCGTCGTTGCCGAAGGGAATCTCACGCAACAGGAAGTAGCGGATGGCGTCCACGCCGTAGCGGTCGCAGAGGATGACGGGGTCAACGACATTGCCCACGGACTTGGACATCTTGCCGCCGTTCATCAGCAGCCAGCCGTGGCCGAACACCCGCTTGGGCAGCGGCAGATCCAGAGCCATCAGCATGGCGGGCCACAGGATGGTGTGGAAGCGGAGGATCTCCTTGCCCACCATGTGCAGGTCAGCAGGCCAGAACTTGCTGTACTCGTCGTACTTCTCGTTGCCGTAGCCCAGAGCGGAGATATAGTTGCTCAGAGCATCGACCCAGACGTACATGGTGTGCTTGGGATCGAAAGGCACGGGGATGCCCCACTTGACGGAGGTGCGGGAGACACAGGTGTCCTGCAGGCCCTGCTTGATGAAGGCGATCATCTCGTTTTTGCGGCTCTCGGGCTGGATGAACTGGGGGTTCTCTTCGTAGAGCTTGAGCAGACGGTCGGCGTACTTGCCGGTCTTGAAGAAGTAGGCTTCCTCGTGGGCATCGTAGACCTCGCGGCCGCACTCGGGGCATTTGCCGTCCACCAGCTGGCTGTCGGTCCAGAAGCTCTCGCAGGGCTTGCAGTAGTGGCCGATGTACTCGCCCTTGTAGATGTCACCCTGCTCGTAGAGCTTGGTAAAGATCTTCTGGCAGGACTCCATGTGGTAGTCGTCGGTGGTGCGGATGAAGCGGTCGTAGCTGATGTCCATCAGCTTCCACAGATCTTTGACGGTGGCGACGATCTTATCCACGTACTCCTTGGGGGTCACGCCTGCGTCGGCGGCCTTGTCCTGGATCTTCTGGCCGTGCTCGTCGGTGCCGGTCAGGAACATGACGTCATAGCCCTGCATCCGCTTGAAGCGGGCCAGTGCGTCGCAGGCCACGGTGGTGTAGCTGTGGCCGATGTGCAGCTTGTCGCTGGGGTAGTAGATGGGGGTCGTGATGTAGAATGTCTTGTGTTCACTCATAGGGGTAATTCTTCCTTTCCTTTTGGCATTGCAACGAAAAACGCTCCCGCCCTGCCGGTATTTGAACCGGACAAGGACGAGAGCGCTACACTTTCGTGGTACCACCTTGCTTCGCCCTGCCCTTGCGGGCAAGACCTTGTGCTGGCGTAAAAACCAGCCCGGCGCGCTAACGGACGCCACACCGTCACAGGCTCACTGTTCACCCGTGCAGGCTCCGAGACCATGTTCCGCACCGCGCGGCCTGCCCGCTTCCATCCTTCGGGCTTTCTGTCAGGCGCAGACGATGCGTACTCTTCTCTTCTCAGCCAATGCCATTATTATGTTTATAATACGCAAAAAAAGCGGGTTTGTCAATAAAAATATGAAGAAAGAACCCTCTCAGTCAAAACCTGACGGTTTTGACAGCTCTCCCGAAGGGCGAGCTTTTGAAATTTTACGGCACACGCAAAAAAAGCTCCCCCATCGGGACCGATTTCCCCCGGTCGGGGGAAAATGGCGAAGCCAAAAGGGGGAACAGCTGTCGAGCGGATGCGAGACTGAGAGGGTTTTACACCTCGTAGTCCATGCACACGCGGGTCTTGGTGTAGGGGCGCACCTTGCCGTCGGCCACGGCTACATGGGCGGGATGCACGGCGTAGCCCTTCAGGGCCTCAAAGCTCTCCAGCGTGGTGTCCAGCATCACGTCTGCGTTGGAAGTGGGCAGGCCATTGATGTTCACATGCACTTCCAGCAGGCCGGGCACCTTGCCCACAAGGCCCTCCAGGCCTTCCTTGATGCCGGCCTTCACAGCGGCCTTTTCGGCGTCGGACAGCTCGTCCTTCAGCTGCCACAGAATGATATGCTTGACCATAACAAAATACCTCCTGCGTTTTTTCTCATTGTAGCAGGATGAGAAAGGGAGCGCAAGAGGCGGAAGCTATTTTTTATCCTTGTCGTCCCGGCTGCCGTGGTAGCACAGGTTGGAGATGACAAAACCGATGCAGGCCAGATATGCAGCTACCAGCAGAATGATATTCCACGGCTCGATGTCCGGCAAAATTGTATTGAACAGAAAGGCTGCACCGCCGAGGATCAGGGTCACACCGGAAAATTTGCAGAAGTTTTTGCGCTCGTCCTCGGTTTTCCAGGCTGTTCCGCTGCGATCACGCAGATCCTGGATGCCGCGCCAGATGAACAGCAAAGAGGTGACGACTCGCAGCCACTCCCAGTCGGAAAGATGCAGATTCATGACAGGCTCCTTTCCGGCTGTCAATCAGCACTATGGTTCCAACTTTCGTAAACGACAAGATAGATCAGATCTGCCACAATCCAGATGATGCTGAGGACACGGTGAAGCAGAGTTGCCGGATCCAACAGGAGAAGAGCGAAGAAAATCACAGCATTGCACATTAAAAGGACGCCGTTTTTCTTCTGCCACATGGCACGGTATTCCGGATCGCGGTCGTACTGGTTGAAAAAGGTATGGATGAGCGGGTCTTTGCCCAGCAGGTCCCGCAGGCCCATCCAGAATGCAAAGAGGCCCAAAACAAGATGCATCAGGTTCAGCCGATCAAACGTAAATACAATCTGCATAAAATGCGCCTCCTTTTTCCACCATTATACCATAGGAGGGTTATACCATAGGAGGGTGGAAACACAAGGACGAGAATAAACTGCCCATCGGGATTTTTTGAACCCTCTCAGTCATCGCTGTGCGATGCCAGCTCCCCCGAAGGGGGAGCTTCTGACGAAACTGAAAAGTTTGCCAATAAACTGGGACGTTTTCCGCTATTGCGAAAAAAGCTCGCCCTTCGGGAGAGCTGGCGCGGAGCGCCTGAGAGGGTTGTTTTGCCGGAAAATGAATCTTGAAAAATAAAAACCAGCCGGACGATGCGGTTGCAAGCCATCGTCCGGCTGGATACTTACTTCTTCGGAGTCATAAGCCTCTTCTCCTTGGGTTTCCTCATTTTCGGAGTAAGCGTTTCATAGGGTGACTCTCCTTAGAAACATCAAACACATCTGAAAACCGGGGATGGAATCAAGGGGAACGATTTACACTAGAACATTGGAATGACCCTTTTCTCAACTGATGGAGTGCGGCACCGAGATTCTGAAGATGAATTTCATATTACCACATTCTTTCGAGTTAGATTTGCCGGGGCACCTTGACTAGTACATTGGTAGAACTCCTTTTTTGCTATTCAAATAACTGTCTCCGTACAAAAGATACCTTCATCGGTGATCACCTTCGGCGGATCTATTTGAATTGCCGGGGGTCTGGGTTTATCGACAGGTTGTCGTTATATCGCAATGTTGACGCTCAAGACTGGCTCGTTATCGTTGTGTTTTTATACGGGGGAAACATCCCGTTTGTGGTGAGCCTCTGTTTTGCTTCTCAGCGAACCCCGACAGCCTGTCCCTGCTGTGCGGGTTCCATATCGACCATCGGTCTCGCTCCTTTCTGCTTCAAGTCAGCGGGATTAGCTCTCATTTGAGCTTCTGCTGTACTTCTCTGGTTTCTGGCTTTATTATACATGCGGGTGCATCGTTTGTCCATTCGCAGACTATACAAAGAAATAAACAAATTTTTGTTGAAATCTTGAAAACAACCGGCAAAATACAACAAAAACGGTCCGCAGACCGGCGTTCCTGCGCGCTCTGTCCAACCTTGGACCCCTCTTGTGGAAAACCTCTGCTGCAGCTGCTGGCGGCCGGGCCGATCGCATGCGGGGTGTTCCGCATGTGCCCGGTGATGAGCCTGGTGGCAACGCTGCTGTTCAAGGAGCCGAGCTTCGGCACCTGGCGCACACCTGGGGCTGCAACATGCCCATGGCCCTGTGCTGGCAGATGCTGTACTGCGGCCCGCTTGCCCGTGCCATCTTCCGGCTGCTGTTCCGCCGCGGTGAAAAGAAGGCGGCCTGATCCCGCAGGAAACCGGACACTTTCTTTTATAAATAGGTATCGACAAAGTTCTGTCAAACTTGGCGGACACATGACAGGCGTGAAATCCATACGATTTTTATATACCGGTTATATAAAAACTCTACAGCGGGTGTATTTTACGCCTGCCACCCCCCTGAAAAGCGTAGAAACAGGCAAGAAAACTGTGGAAATAGTGCAACATATTCCGCATAAACAAAGCAGATTGCACAACTTCTGCCGCCCGCTGGTGAAGTGCGATATAACAAAAGGTAGAATGTTGAAGAAGGGGCTTGTCAATTTTCGTCAATCGTACTATCATACTGAACGGAAAAAGACGAACGAACCGGAAAAAAGGAGGGCGCGCAGGGCTTTGAACACCAGCGCCTTCCTTGCTTTTTTCACGTTCTTTGGCCTTTTCTTCATGCGATAAGAAGGTGTGGAGCCGGTGTGCGGTGCAGCCCTTTTGCGGGGCAGAACATCGCCGGAACCGACCTTCAGACCCGGACCCCATTCTTCAGGAAGGAGGAAAAATAAATGAACAAGTTGACCCAAGCCCTGATGGAAGAGCTCACCGTCGAGTACGTCAAGGTCGGCCCGCTGCAGATCCCGGAATCCGTGGTCATCAGCTGGGTGATCATGGTGCTGGTCGTGCTGGGTTCCATCCTGCTCACCCGTAACCTGAAGGTAGACCACATCAGCAAGCGTCAGGCTGTGCTGGAAATGGCCTACACTGCGGGCAAAAATTTCTTTGAAGGCCTGCTGGGCAAGGAGGGCGCATGTTATGTGCCCTACCTGATGACCGTGGCCATCTACATTGCCTGCTCGAACCTGATCGGCGTGTTCGGCGTCAAGCCCCCCACGAAGGATCTGGACGTGACCGCTGCGCTGGCCCTGATGAGCATCGTGCTCATTGAAGGTTCCGGCATCCGCGCACGCGGCGGCGTCGGTTTCCTCAAGAGCCTGGCTGCCCCCACCCCGGTCATGACCCCTATGAACATTCTGGAGATCGCCATCCGGCCTACCAGCCTGTGCATGCGACTGTTCGGCAACGTGCTGGGCGCATTCGTCATCATGGAGCTGATCAAGCTGGTGGTGCCCGTTTTCGTTCCTGCCGTGTTCAGTCTCTACTTTGACCTGTTCGACGGCCTGATCCAGACCTACGTCTTTGTGTTCCTGACCTCGCTGTTCATGAAAGAGAGCATCGGCGGAGAGGAATAACCACCAAACGCCTTCCCGCTGGGAGAAGGCAGCACAAATTTGATAATAAAGGAGATTTTACTTATGAACGGTTTGATTGCTCTGGGCGCTGGCATTGCAGCGCTGACCGGCATTGGCGGCGGCATTGGCATTGGTATTGCAACCGGTAAGGCAACGGAGGCTATCTCCCGTCAGCCCGAGGCTGCCAGCAAGATCCAGACCAACCTGCTGCTGGGCGCTGCTCTGGCAGAAGGTACCGCAATTTTCGGCTTCGTTGTTGCACTGCTGATCATCCTGTTCCTGGGCTGATAATGGAGGCGTGAACGAATGCTGAAACTCGATATCAACCTGCTGTATACAGTGGTCAACGTTCTCATCATGTACGCGCTGCTGCGCAAGTTCCTGTTCAAGCCTGTGCAGGACGTGCTGGACAAGCGCCAGAAGATGGTGGACGATGAGCTGGCCAATGCGCAGGATGCAAAGACCAAGGCAGAAGCTGCCCTGGCTGCAGCAAACGACAAGCTGCACAATGTGGACGTTGAGGCCGCTGCCCGCCGCGAAGAGAGCGCACAGCAGGCCGAAAAACAGAAGGAACAGCTGCTGGCTGAGGCACAGCGTCAGGCCGACGCCATCGTGGCCGAGGGCAAGGCAGCTGCAGAAGCAGAGCGCGCCAGCAAGCTGCGCCAGGCCGACGCACAGATCGCCGACCTGACCCGCACCATGTGCGCAAAGGTGCTGGAGCGCAACCTCACGCAGCAGGATGATGCCCGTATGCTGGACGACCTGCTGCAGAAAGCGGGGGAGAGCGATGGCAAGCGCGTCTGAGATTTTAAAGGCTTATCTGCACTGTGCCCGTACCCCGGCTGAGGACGCCGTGGAGCGCATCCGCACCCAGCTGAAAAAGCAGTACGGTGCCGCTGAGGTGGAGCTGACCGTCAGCGTGGAGCCGGACCTGATCTCCGGCTATGTGCTGCAGGTGGGCGGCCGTGTGTTCGACAACTCCGGCAAGAGCGCTCTGGCCGCCATTACGGCGGATGCGCCCAGCCTGGCTGTGATGCAGACCCGTGTGGAGGACTACAAGCCCGCCGCCACGACCGCAGAGGGCGGCACCGTGATCTCCGCAGCCGACGGCGTTGTGGACGTCAAGGGCATGGATCAGGCCGTTTACGGCGAGATCGTCACCTTTGACAACGGTGCAAAGGGCATGGTGGAAAGCGTGGAGCCCGATCATCTGGGCATCATGCTGTTTGACAAGATCGAGGAAGTGGGCGTGGGCACTTTGGTGACCCGCAGCGGCAAGCGCGCCGGCATCCCGGTGGGCGACGGCTTCCTGGGCCGCGTCATCAGCCCCCTGGGCGAGCCCATCGACGGCAAGGGCCCCATTGAGGCAGAGGGCTACAACCCCATCGAGAAGCAGGCCCCCGGCATCCTGGAGCGCCAGAGCGTGGACACCCCGCTGCACACCGGCATCCTGGCCATCGACTCCATGTTCCCCATCGGCCGCGGCCAGCGTGAGCTGATCATCGGCGACCGCCAGACCGGCAAGACCTCCATTGCAACCGACGCCATCCTGAACCAGAAGGACAAGGATGTGCTGTGCATCTATGTGGCCATCGGCCAGAAGGCTTCTTCCATCGCCCGCGTGGCAGGCGACCTGCAGAAGCATGGTGCCATGAGCTACACCACCATCGTGGCGGCTACCGCGTCCGACTCGGCACCGCTGCAGTACATCGCCCCTTATGCCGGCACTGCGCTGGCCGAGTACTTCATGGGCAAGGGCAAGAGCGTGCTGATCGTGTACGACGATCTGTCCAAGCATGCGGTGGCCTACCGTGCCATCTCGCTGCTGCTGCGCCGTTCTCCCGGCCGTGAAGCTTACCCCGGCGATGTGTTCTATCTGCACTCCCGTCTGCTGGAGCGCTCCTGCCGCATGCGGGATGACCTGGGCGGCGGTTCCATCACCGCACTGCCCATCGTCGAGACCCAGGCAGGTGACGTTTCCGCTTACATCCCCACCAACGTCATTTCCATCACCGATGGCCAGATCTTCCTGGAGAGCGCCCTGTTCAACGCCGGCAACCGCCCGGCTGTCAACGTGGGCCTGTCGGTGTCCCGTGTGGGCGGCGCAGCCCAGACCAAGGCCATGAAGAAGGCCAACGCCAACCTGCGTATCGAGCTGGCACAGTACAAGGACATGGAGTCCTTTGCCCAGTTCAGCTCCGATCTGGACGCCGAGACCCGCCGCCAGCTGGATCACGGCAAGGCCCTGATGGAGATGCTCAAGCAGCCGCTGTATCAGCCTAAGTCCGACGCAGAGCAGGTGGTCCTGCTCACGCTGGCTTCGCATGGCGTGCTCGACGAGATCCCCACGGCCGAGCTGCGCACCAAGACTTCCGCATTTGTGCGCCAGTTCCGCGCGGATGTGTCCGGCACGATGGACAAGATCACCGCCACCGGCAAGCTCGAACCCGATGAGGTCGATGCCATCCTGAACGCCTGGAAAGCATATGCGGGAGGCGACAGCCATGCCGTCCAGTAAGCTGCTGAAAGAGCGCATTGAGAGCATTCAGGACACCATGAAGATCACGAACGCCATGTACCTGATCTCCTCGTCCAAGCTCCGCAAGGCGCGCAAGAATTACCAGAACGTTTCGCCCTACTTCAACCGCATGCGCGACACCATCTCCCGGGTGGTGCCTCATCTGCCGGAGGAGCCGGTGCACCCGTTCTTCCACGACCGTACCAACGAAAAGTCGAACCCCCGCCGCGCCTATCTGGTGCTGACGGCAGACAAGGGCATGGCCGGTGCATTCAACCAGAACATCCTCCGGTTCCTCAAGGAGCACGCGGATGAGAACGACCGGTTCTATGTGATCGGTCAGGTGGGTTACCGCGCACTGTACCACAAGGACCCGCGTCTGGTGGAAGAGTTCCGCTACAGTGCCACCGCGCCCACCCTGCAGCGCGCCCGCGACATCACGGTGGACGCTATCGACGACTTCAAGTCCGGCAAGCTGGATGAGATCTACCTCGTCTACACCAGGATCGAGAATGCACTGACCAGCGAGCCCACCATGGTGCGTCTGCTGCCGCTGGACCGCGAGCATCTGCAGCCCGCCCCCAAGGGCTTTGGTGATCCCAGCGGCGAGGTGGAGATGTTCCCGGACGCCTGGACGGTGTTCGAGCAGACCGCGCCCATCTACATGCATGGCATGATCTTTGGCGCCATGACCGAGAGCTACTGCGCCGAGCAGAGCGCCCGCATGACCGCCATGGATTCCGCCACCAAGAGCGCGAACGACATGATCCGCGATCTGCAGCTGGAGTACAACCGTACCCGTCAGGGCTCCATCACCCAGGAGATCACCGAGATCATCGGTGGTGCAGCTGCTGTGCAGAAGCGGGATTAAAGAAAAGAACGAACTTATAATATAAGAGGCAATCGTTATGTTACAGGGAACTATTATCCGCGTAGCGGGTCCTGTTGTGGACGTGCAGTTCGCAGCAGGCAAGCTGCCTGCCCTGCAGGAGGCGCTGACGGTGACCGCTGAGGGCACCGAACGCACCATGGAAGTGACGCAGCACGTCAACGAAACGACGGTGCGCTGCATCATGCTTTCCGCAAGCGAAGGTCTCGGCAAGGGCATGACCGTGCAGGCGACCGGCCACGGCCTGACCGCACCGGTGGGCGAAGCCACCCTGGGCCAGATGATGGAGCCGGTAACCCTTCCCGATTTCGTGGAGGCAGAGCGCACCCCATGGGCGTTAAACGGCCATTATACATACAAAAAAATCGGTATCTTTGAGCGGGACTCCATGAAGGAAGCCGTGGAGCTGGTAGACAAATATAACACTATCAGGGAAAATGAGCAGCGGTGGGAAGATGAGGGACTGGAGGATGCGGACTATGTATTCGTGTCATACGGAGTTCCGGGCCGCAGCACCCTTGGCGCTGTCCGCGAGCTGAGGGCCCAGGGAGAAAAAGTGGGAATCATCCGCCCCATCACGGTCTGGCCTTTCCCGGAAAAAGCATTTTACAAAATCAATCCCAACGTAAAGGGAATCATCACCGTGGAGGCCAATGCTACGGGCCAGCTGGTGGATGACGCTGCTCTCTACACGAAAAAGGCGTTAAAGGAGCGCAATGTGCCGGCCTACGCCCTTACCTATGTGTTTGGCACGCCAACCATCCGCAATATCAAAAAAGACTATTTTGAAGTAAAATCAGGCAGCAAAAAGGAGGTATATTAAAATGTCAGCTTCCAAGAAAGAAAAAAAGGTTCCTGCACTGGTAGACAAACCAATGGACTTTTGTCCCGGTTGCGGTCATGGTATTATTAGCCGGCTGATCATGGAATGTCTGGATGAATTGAATCAGAATGATAATATCATCTTTCCTATTGGCGTGGGTTGTTCTTCGAATCTGGGTGCAGGCTTGGAATGTGACCGTCTTCATTGCTCACATGGCCGCGCAGGCGCCGTAGCAACAGGTATGAAACGAGTAAACCCGGACGTGTTGATCG
>OHAD01002629.1_pt1 | contig 13232 bp, 8 predicted proteins | sample 1577011 | NCBI WGS metagenome assembly OHAD01 (sample SAMEA3541510, study PRJEB24748) | human gut metagenome | biome: human gut; feature: human-associated habitat; material: faeces | place: China | collected 2012
TATTTGACCTACCCTTATCAATTTGTAAAAACCGGCGACCTGTGCGTCGGTTTTTACACCTCTCAAGGGGCCAGTGTGCGCCGAAGGTGTGCATGCAGCCCCTTGCAAAAACTCGAAAAAGTGGCTTTCGCCACTTTTTCGACACGCTTTCCCCGGAGGGATTTGTATCCTTTCCGGGGCTTTTTTATCCTGGGACAAAAAGAAAATGTGAAATTTGTCGAAATTCCCAGGGCAAACGGTTATTTTTTTTCGGTCTTTCTGTTATAATGAGGAATACTAGGGAAAGAACCTTTTGAGAAATGGAATAAATTAGAAGAAACAATGGAGGAAAGAGGCATGAACAAACAGCCGGAAGGACGCAAAGGGCAGGATGGACGGGGAGCCCCCGCCTGGCGCGGCAAGGGAGGAAACAAAGGCCGTCCCTTCCGTGGAGGGCCGAAAGCCCCCGCCGGCGCCTCCGATGAGAATATGCTGGAGGGGCGCAACGCTGTCACCGAGGCCCTGCGCAGCGGCCGGGAAATCGACAAGATCTATTTTGCCCAAGGAGCCATCGGCACCCTGGGCCATCTGGTGGCCCAGGCCCGGAAGCAGGGCATCACTGCCCAGGAAATCGACCGCCGGAAGCTGGATGCCATGAGCATCACCGGCTCCCATCAGGGCATCATCGCCCTGTGTGCCGCTGTGCCCTATCGCAGCGTGGAGGATATGCTGGCTCTGGCCCGGGAGCGGGGGGAGGACCCGCTGCTGGTGCTGTGTGACGGCATCACCGATCCCCACAATCTGGGAGCGATCATCCGTACTGCCGAGGTGGCCGGGGCCCATGGGGTCATCATCCCCCGCCGGCGCAGCGCCACCTTGAACAGCGCTTGTGCCAAAGCGGCTGCCGGGGCGCTGGAATATTTGCCGGTGGCCAAGGTCAACAACCTGCCTTCGGTGATCTTCCGGCTGAAGGAAGAGGGAATTTTCCTCTTTGCCGCCGATATGGACGGGGATCGGACGCTGTATGAAGCCGATTGGAAAGGGCCTGCGGCCATTGTCATCGGCAGCGAGGGGGAAGGTATTTCCGCCCTGGTGAAAAAAGAATGTGATTATGTGGTGCGGATCCCCCAGAAAGGGCGGATCTCATCCCTCAATGCCTCCAACGCCGCCGCAATTTTGCTGTATGAAGCGGTGCGGCAGCGGATGGAGCAGACAAGGAGCGAAGTGTGAGCTGGAAACCGGAAGATGAAGAATATTCGGTAGACGAGATCATCGCCGAATTTAAAAATGCCCAGCTGCGGGAGCCGGAGGAGCGGGAAGCGGACGCCCCTGTATTTGACGAGCTAACGCCGCCGGAAGAGCCGGTCCCGGCCCCCATCCCCATGCCCCGCCGGGAGAAGAAACCCCAGCCGGAGCCCACCGAAGAGGAGAGCCGGGAGGAGAAAGAACAAGAGCCAGAGCCGGAGGAAAAGGAAGAGGCCGGGACCGCCCAGGAGGAAGCGGAGGAGGAGCCGGAGAAAAAAGCTCCAGCGATTCCACCGCTTCAGCCGGGAGAGAGCCGGGTGATCGACATCACCAGCCGGGTGGCGGCCAAGGTGCAGCAGGAGGAAAAGAGCGGGAAGGCTTCCCGCTCCGGAGGGAGAAAGCCCTCCGGCCCTCCGGTGCACCCAATGGAAGAGCCGCCGGAAGGGGCAAAAAAGAAAAGGCCTCAGCACCGGGAGAAAGATGTTCCGGTGGAGGAACAGCATGTGCCGCCGGAAAAAGGGAAGGAGAAGCCTTCTTTCTTCAAAGGCCGGAGGAAAAAGCCGGTGGAAGAGCCGGAGTACCCGGAATATGAGGATTACGAAGATTACGAATACGAAGAAGAGGAGCCCAAAGAGCCGATCCCTTATGACTTCCTATTTGCCGCCGATCTGGAGGATCTGCCCAAAACCCTGACCAATCTGGGGAAAAAACTGCGCCGGCTGCGGCTGCGGTCGGTGCTGGCCTTCTTTTTCTGGATGTTGGGACTGGGCGTCACCGCGGTGCCTGATCTGGCCCTTCCCATCCCGGAAGCCTATTCTTTTGCTACAGTACCTCATTTTTATTTTATCGCCCTGTGTGTGCTGCTGGTCTTTTCCATGGCATCCGCCGGGGATGTGGTCTTTGCCGGACTTTATCGGCTGTGCCGCCTGCGCCCCACATTGGACTCGGCGGTGCTGCTTTCGGCCCTGGCGGCCCTGGCCCATGGCCTGTGGAGCATCGGGCAAAAAGATGCCGCCATGCCCTATATCTGCGTGGCGCAGGGAGCGCTGTTTTTTGCCATCCTCAGCAAACGGGGACGGCTTTTGATGCTGCGCCGCACCTATAAAGCCGCCAGCCTGAGCACCGACCCGGCCGCCGTGTGCACCAAGGAAAACCGGAAAGAGCGTACTTTGGTTTATAAGGCCAAAGGGGCCAAGGAGGCCGACCTGTCCCAGGTGGAATCCCCTGATGCCACCATGGCCTTTTCCCGCATCTATGCCCCGCTGGCCATCGTGGCCGTTCTGGCCCTTTCGGTGATGGCCTCCTTCGGCACCGGAGCGCCGCAGCAGTTTTTCCCTGCTTTGGCGGCGATCACCGCTATGCTGGCTCCCATGGGACTGCTTTTGTCCACTGCAACACCGGGGGTGCGTATTTCCAAAAAGCTGTTCACCGGAGGTTCCGCTCTGCTCAGCGCCCGCAGCGCCAGAGAACTGGCCTGGGGCGAACTGGCCGTGATCACCGACAGCGATATTTTCCCGCCGGGCAGCGTGGCCATCAGCGGCATGAAAATCGCCCGGAGCATGAGCATGGAAAAGGTGGTGGCCTTTGCCGCCGGTGCTCTGCGGGCCGTGGGAGGCGGCGTCAGCCATGCCTTTCTGGAGTTTGCCAAGCAGCAATATATCTTTGTGCCGGAGCCGGCCCGGGTGCAGTATTTTGAGACCGGAGGCATCTCGGCCCAGATCGGCCCGGACAGCGTTTTGTGCGGCACGGCCAGCTTCCTGATGCGCATGGGTATCCATGTCAGCGAAGGCCGCAGCATCAAAAGCGGCGTCTTTGTGGCGGTGAATGGGGCCTTTGCCGGAGTGTTTGCCTTGAAGTACAGCACTCCGCCCCAGAGCTATTCCGCCTTCCGGGTGCTGCGGGTGGGGCGTCTGCGCCCGCTGCTGGCCACCCGGGATTTCAATGTGACTCCTTTGATGGTGGAGGACAAATTTGACCTCCGCCCCGGCCGCACCGATTTTCCCGATGTGGAGGAACGGGTGGCCCTGGCCCAGGAGGAGGGACGGGGCAAGGGAAAACCCCTGGCGCTGCTGTCACGAAATACCATGCTGAGTTTTTGCGAATGTGTTACAGGGGCCCGGCGTCTCCATCGGGCCGTCCGGTTCAATCTGACGGTGTCCCTTCTGTGCGCCGTCATCGGCATCGCATTGATGTATTATCTGTCCAGCACAGGCAATCTTCATGCCGCAGGGCCCTGGAATGTGCTTTTGTACCTGATTTTGTGGTATATCCCTGTGTGGCTCTACAGCTCCCTTTTGTCCAGATATTAAAAAAATCGCTCTATTTTTATGTGAAAATGCCCAAAGAAATTCATTGTAAAAGTGTTAAATATACTGTATAATGACTAACAGAAGCAGTTCATATTCACATAAAGGAGAGATTCAATCATGGCCTACACAACTGAAAAAATCAGGAATATCTGCCTGCTGGGACACGGCGGGGATGGCAAAACCTCCTTGGTGGAGAGCCTGTTGTATATGACCGGGAACACCGACCGTCTGGGCAAGATCGCCGACGGCACCACGGTGTGCGACTACGACCCGGAAGAGATAAAGCGGAAGATCTCCATTCAGACCACACTGGTCACTCTGGAGACCCAGGGCTATAAACTGAACATTCTGGACACCCCGGGCTATTTCGACTTCGCCGGAGAAGTGGCCCAGGCCCTCCGCGTGGCCGGCTGCGGCCTGATCGTGGTTTCCGCCAAGGACGGCGTCAATGTGGGCACCGAAAAAGCCTGGCGTATGGTTCGCGGCAAGAAGCTGCCCAGCTTCTTCTATGTGTCCAAGATCGACGAGGAAAACGCCAACTTCGACAATGTGTATGAGAACCTGCGCGGCCAGTTCGGCAACAGCGTCGCTCCCTTTGTGTTCCCCTTCTTTGAAGAGGGCAACCGTCCCGCAGGCGTTATCAATATCGTTACCCGCAAGGCCTATAAAGCGGAAAACGGCAAGATCGTGGAAGTCCAGCTGCCCAAGGAGAAGATGGACAAGGTGGACCGTCTCCGTGATTCCCTGGTGGAAAGTGTTGCCACCAATTCCGAAGAGATGATGGAAAAATACTTTGCCGGTGAGGAGTTTACCGAGGAAGAGCTGATCCACGGCCTGCATCAGGGCGTGTTGGACGGCGCCATTACTCCGGTCTGCTGCGGCAGTGCATTTACCGGCGTGGGTTCTCTGCAGCTGATCAAGACGCTGATCGACTACGCCCCCATCCCCTACGAGGGCCTGGCCGAGCACGGCGTGGACGAAAATGGCGAAGAGACCGAAGTGAAGTTCGACGAAAACGGCAAGCCTCTGGCCATCGTCTTTAAGACCATTGCCGATCAGTATGGCCGCTTCTCCTTCTTCAAAGTGGTCTCCGGCAAGATCACAGCCGATATGCAGCTGAAGAACCAGCGCACCGGCACCATGGAAAAGATGAGCCATATCTATACCGTCAACGGCAAGAAGAATACCGAAGTGAAGGAAGTCTGCTGCGGCGATTTCGCGGCGGTTTCCAAACTGGTTGACACCAAGACCGGCGACACTCTGGCCGATCCCTCGGTGAATGTCACATTGGATGGCATTGATTTTGCCGAACCCTGCTATTCCCAGGCCATCACTCCCAAGGTGAAGGGCACAGAAGACAAGCTGGCTGCTGGTCTGAACAAGCTGCGGGATGAAGACCCGGCCTTTACCGTGCAGAACAACACCGAGACCCATCAGATGGTCATTTCCGGCGCCGGCGATATCCATCTGGATGTGATCTGCTCCAAGCTGAAGAGCAAGTTCGGCGTAGAAGTGGACCTCCAGGATCCCAAGGTGCCTTATCGTGAGAAGATCCGCAAGTCTGTGAGCGTGGAAGGCAAGCATAAGAAACAGTCCGGCGGCCATGGCCAGTATGGTCATGTCAAGATGACCTTTGAGCCTTATGCTGAGGGCGATTACCTCTTTGAAGAGCGCACCTTCGGCGGCAGCGTGCCGAAGAACTTCCATCCCGCTGTGGATAAGGGCATCAAGGAAGCCATGGAGCACGGCGTTCTGGCCGGATATCCCCTGGTGGGACTCCATGCCATCCTCACCGATGGTTCCTACCACGATGTGGACAGCAACGAGCTTTCCTTTAAGATGGCGGCCCGCCTGGCTTACAAGGCCGGTATTCCTCAGGCCAATCCCTGCATCCTGGAGCCTATGGGCATGATGAAGGTCTATGTGCCCGACAGTTGCATGGGCGATGTGATCGGCGATCTGAACAAGCGCCGCGGTCGTATCCTGGGCATGAACCCCACCGAAGGCGGCGAGCAGGAAGTGGTGGCCGAAGTGCCCATGGCGGAAGTTGGTTCCTATGCCATTACCCTCCGCTCCATCACCCAGGGCCGGGGCTGGTTTACTTACAAGTTTGAGCGCTACGAGGAAGCTCCTCCTGCGGTACAGCAGAAGGTCATCGAAGAAAGCAAGTTCGTGGATACCGAAGAATAAGTTCGGGCAAGTATCATACAGTGAAAAAAGGGGCCGGGAGAATGTTCTCCCGGCCCTTTTTGTACTTTTAATGCAGGCAAAAAGAAAGCCCGGAAGCGCATGGCTTCCGGGCTTTGATCGCTTTTGCAGCGGTTACTTACTTGTTCTGGTGCTTCTTTGTGAACTGCTCCAGCTCTTCCCGCTCCTTCTCGGAGAAGGTCAGCTTGAAGGGGTTGAGGATCTCATCCACTTCGTCGGCGGAGACGATGCCCTTCTGAACCACCAGCTTACGCACAGGCACGCCGGTCTTCAGGGATTCCTTGGCGATCTCGCTGGCCCGCTTGTAGCCGATGAAGGGGCAGAGGGCGGTGATCATGCCCACGCTGTGCTCCAGCAGCTCCAGGCAGTGCTCCTTGTTGGCGGTGATGCCCAGGATGCAGTTGTCGATCAGGGTACGCACGCCGCCGGTGAGGGTCTCGATGGATTCGAACAGGTTGTAGAACAGCACAGGCTCGAAGGCGTTCAGCTCCAGCTGACCGGCTTCGGCAGCCATGGTGATGCACATATCGTTGCCGATGATGTTGAAGGCCACCTGGCTCATCACTTCGGGGATAACAGGGTTGACCTTACCCGGCATGATGGAAGAGCCGTTCTGCTTGGGAGGCAGGTTGATTTCAGCCAGGCCGGTACGGGGGCCGCTGGACATCAGCCGCAGGTCGTTGGACATCTTGGACAGGGTGACGGCACAGGTTTTGATGATGCCGGACACATTCACAAAGCCGTCCAGGTTCTGGGTGCCGTCGATCAGGTCTTCGGACTGGATCAGGGGGAACTTGGTCACTTCACGCAGATCGTCCACAATGTGATCCAGGTAGTCGGCGGAAACATTGATGGCGGTGCCGATGGCAGTGGCTCCCATGTTCACAACGCACATATCCTTGGAAGCCTTGTGCAGACGCTTGATGTCGCGCTGGATGGCGCTGGCATAGGCGTGGAAGGACTGGCCCAGACGGATGGGCACGGCGTCCTGCAGCTGGGTACGGCCCATCTTGACCACATCGTCAAATTCCTTGGCCTTGATCTCCAGAGCCTCATACAGACGGTTCAGCTGATGGAGAGCACCGGGCAGCAGAGCCAGGATGGCCAGCTTGCCGGCGGTGGGATACACATCGTTGGTGGACTGAGCCATGTTCACATGGTCATTGGGATGGACGATGGAATAATCGCCCTTCTGGCCGCCCAGGATCTCGATGGCCCGGTTGGCAATGACCTCGTTGGCGTTCATATTGGCAGAGGTGCCGGCGCCGCCCTGGATGGCGTCGACGATGAACTGGTCATGGAGCTTGCCGTTGATGACTTCGTCGCTGGCGGCGATGATGGCGTCGGCGATCTTGGCATCCAGAGTGCCGGCATGCTTGTTGGCCATGGCAGAGGCCTTCTTGATCTGAGCCAGGCTGACGATCAGCAGCTCATGCATGGGATGGCCGGTGATGGGGAAGTTCTGATGGCCGCGCAGGGACTGGACGCCATAGTAAGCGTCAACAGGCACTTCCAGGGTACCGATGGAATCGGCTTCGACTCTTGTGTTCATAAAAAAGACCCTCACTTTATTCATTGGCCGCCGGAGCGACTTTTCTTTTCGGGCACAAGGATACACGATTTGCCCCCCGGGGTAAAGGGGGGGGAAGAAAATACGGAAGAAATCGAAGAAATTAGCCCCTGGGCTTCATTTTGCAAAGCAAAACAAAAATGAGACTTTATTTTATTAGGCGAAACTGATATACTGTTGCAAAAGGGAAGGACTTTCCCAAACCATAGGCAACGGGAGCGAGTTATGGACGCTATCGATAAAAAAATCTTATCTCTTTTGGGGCAGAATGCCCGGATTCCTTTGAAGAAGATTGCCGAGCAGGTGTTTTTGTCGCCGCCGGCCGTTTCGGCCCGCATCGAGCGGATGGAAAGCAGCGGCATCATCACCGGCTACCGGGTCACCGTGGCCCAGGAAAAGCTGGGCTATCACATCACCGCATTTGTCAATGTGGTGCTGCCGCCGGAGCGGCAGGAGGATTTTTATGCCTGTGTCCGTTCCTGTCCGGGCGTGGTGGAGTGCTACCATGTGGCAGGGGCTTTTTCCATGCTGCTGAAAGTTTGTTTTCCCGACACCCAGCAGCTGGATGCTTTTGTGGCCAGAGTGCAGAAGTTCGGCAAGACCCAGACCCAGATCGTCTTTTCTGAGGTGATGGGGCATCGGGAACCGGGGCTGGAGTAGGAAGGGGGCAAACCGGCTTCCCAGAGGATGAAGTGTGAAAAACCAGGCGGCGCGGCATTCCGCGCCGCAATTTTTTTCTTTTGTAAGGAAAAAGCCGGTTTTTACCGGCGAAAACCGGTTTTTTACATGATTTTGCCATGGATATGTTGTAAGCAGCATCTAAAATTGTTATAATATTCTTTAATAAAAATTCAAAAGGGGGAGCGGCTATGAGAAGAAAACAATGGAATATCGCCCCGCCCTGCCCGGAGGAGGCCCGGCGCTTGGAAACGCAGTTGGGGCTTTCTCATCTGGCAGCTCAGGTGTTGGCTGCCCGGGGACTTTGTGGAGAGGATGCTGCCCGGTTTCTGGACTCTTCTCTGGATCGGTTGGGAGATCCGTTTTTGTTGCCTGATATGGACAAGGCCGTGGCCGCTTTGGAGGAAGCCATCGGGCGGGGAGAGAAGATCGCGATCTATGGGGACTACGATGTGGACGGCGTCACCGCCACCGCTATTCTGATCCGGTACCTCCGCTCCCGGGGAGCGGAGTGTCAGTATTATATCCCCGACCGGATGAACGAGGGCTACGGCCTGAACACCGGGGCCATCCGCAAGCTGGCGGAGGATGGCTGCCGCCTGATGGTGACGGTGGACTCGGGCATCACCGCCGTGGAGGAAACCCTTCTGGCCCAGAGCCTGGGGATGGGAGTGGTCATCACCGACCATCACGAATGCAAAGAGGTTTTGCCAGAGGCGCTGGCCGTGGTCAATCCCCGGCGCAGCGATTCCCCTTATCCCTTCCGGGAGCTGGCCGGCGTGGGCGTGGCCTTCAAGCTGATCTGCGCCATGGAAAAGGGCCGTCCCCTGGAAGAGCTGATGAAGCAATACGCCGATCTGGTGGCGGTGGGAACGGTGGCCGATGTAATGCCCCTGGTGGGGGAAAACCGGAGCATCGTCCATTGGGGCCTGCAATATCTGCAAAACACCAAGAACCCTGGCCTGCGTGCCCTGATGCAGAAGCTGGGGGTGGAAGATAAGGGAGTGACCGCCGGGGCCATCAGCTTCACCATGGCTCCCCGGATCAATGCCGCCGGCAGAATGGGCGGGGCGGACAAGGCGGTGGAGCTGTTTTTGACCGATTCCTGCCGGGTGGCCGGGCAGCTGGCCGGGGAGCTGTGCCAGCTGAACCGGCAGCGGCAGCAGGAGGAAAATCAGATTTTCCAGGAGATTCTGGGACGGCTTTCCAGCCAGTTTGACCCGCAGCGGGACAAGTCCATCGTTTTGTGGGGCGAAAACTGGCACAATGGCGTGGTGGGCATTGTGGCCTCCCGTCTGGCCGACCGGTACGGCGTGCCTGCCATCCTGATTTCTCTGGATGGGGATACCGGCAAGGGCTCCGGGCGCAGCGTTCCCGGCTTCCATCTCTATGGAGGGTTGGAGGAGTGCGGCGACCTGCTGGAAAAATACGGTGGCCACGAGCTGGCCGTGGGGCTGACGGTGCACCGCGACCATCTGGAGGAGTTCAAAAGCCGGTTTGAGGCTTATGCTGCCCGGCAGATGGAACAAAACCAGGTGCAGCCTGTTTTGCCGGTGGACTGCCTGGTGGAACCGGGGGATCTGACGATTCCGGCGGTGGAATCCCTGGAAGTGCTGGAGCCGTTCGGCATGGGCAATCCCCAGCCTATGTTCTGTATGCGGGGACTGACCATTGAGGAAATCACCCCCATCAGCCAGGACCGGCATACCAAGCTTCAGCTGGGCCGGGACGGAAAGAGCTTCTGTGCCTTTTTGTTCGGCATGGGCAGCGCCAACTGTCCCTTTGTCTGCGGCGATCAGGTGGACGGCGCCTTTTCGGTGGAGATCAACCGGTACCGGGGACGGGAGAGCGTGCAGCTGGTGCTGCGGGATCTCCTTTGGTCCGGAGAAGAGGACCGGGCCGACCGGGATTTCTGGGAGGTGTACCGCACCTTTCAGGATGGGGGAGCACTGGAGCCGCGGCAGGCGCTGGGGCTGATCCCCACCCGTCAGGATCTGGTGGCGGTGTTCCGCCATGTGAAGGCCCACGCCGGGGAGCAGGGGTTGAGCTGCTCTCCCCGCACATTGTACCGTCAGGTGCGTTATGAGGCTTGCCGGGGGATGAATTTGGGCAAGCTGCTCATCTGCCTGGATGTGTTCCAAGAATTTGACATTTTCTCCTGCACCCGTGGAGATGAACAGGTGGACATCCGGGTGTTGGAGCGCAAGGACAAAGCCGATATCAACGGCTCCCGTATACTGAAACGGCTGGCCGAAGCCAGCAAATCCCAGGGATAGAGCAGGTGGTTGCAATATGAGTGAAATGGATCGGAACAACGGGGGCTTTGCCCCATTTCAAAGCGAACTGGAAGGCGGCCAGGAGCCGTTGGGCCAGGTGGATTATAGCTTGGAGACCCTGCTGAAAAAGGTGAAGGAGCACTCGCCCCTTTCCGATATGGAGAAGATCACAAAGGCCTATCATTTTTCCGAGAAGGCCCACGAGGGGCAGAAGCGCCGCAGCGGCGAGCCCTATTTCATCCATCCGGTGACGGTGGCGGGCATTCTGGCCGAGCTGGGCATGGACACCGATTCCATCGTGGCCGGTCTGCTCCATGACTGTCTGGAGGACACCAGCGCCACATATACCACGCTGGAAAAGGAGTTCGGCCGCTCGGTGGCCGATCTGGTCAACGGCGTCACCCGCCTGGGCAAGATCGTTTACAGCAGCAAGGAAGAGGCCCAGATGGAGGACCTGCGGAAGATGTTCATCGCCATGGCCAGGGACATCCGGGTCATCATCATCAAGCTGGCCGACCGCCTCCACAACGCCCGCACATTCCAATATCTTCCCGAGCAGAAGCAGCGGGACAAGGCGCTGGAGACCATGGAGATCTACGCCCCTCTGGCCCACCGTCTGGGCATCCAGAACATCAAATGGGAGCTGGAGGACATCTCCATCAAGTACCTGGACCCGGTGGGCTACGGGGAGATCATGAGCCAGATGGCCGACAAGGGCCAGCAGTACGAGGATTTTCTCCAAGGGGTGAAAAAGCGCATCAGCGAAAAATTGCTGAGCATGGGCATCCCCTGTGAGATGAAGGCCCGGGTCAAGCATGTGTACAGCATTTACCGGAAGATGTACACCCAGAATCTGAATCTTTCGGAAATTTACGATATCTGCGCCGTTCGGGTCATTGTGGAAGAGCTGGCCGACTGCTATAATGTGCTGGGGTTCATCCACGACCTGTACCGTCCGGTGCCGGGTCGCTTCAAGGATTATATCAGCACCCCCAAGCCCAATGGCTACCAGTCACTGCACACCGTGGTCATCGGCCGGGAAGGCATCCCCTTTGAGGTGCAGATCCGCACCCGGGAGATGGACCGCACGGCGGAATACGGCGTGGCCGCCCACTGGAAGTACAAAGATGGGCTGAAGGGCAAGCAGAACGAAGAGACCTTTGCCTGGATCCGTCAGCTGCTGGAATCCCAGCAGGATACCCAGGCCGAGGACTTTATCCAGAACATCAAGGTGGATTTGTTCAGCGACGAGGTCTTTGTCTTTACCCCCAAGGGGGATGTGATCAATCTGCCGGCCGGCGCCACCCCCATCGACTTTGCCTATGCCATCCATTCCGGCGTCGGCAACGCCATGGTCGGCGCAAAGGTCAATAACCGCATTGCAAGCTATGATCAGCAGCTGTGCAACGGCGACATTGTCGAGGTTCTGACGTCGAAAACGGCCAAGGGCCCGAGCCGCGACTGGCTGAATATCTGCAAGAGCAACGGCGCGCGCACGAAGATCAAGCAGTGGTTCAAAAAGGAAAAGCGCGAGGAGAACATCGTGCACGGCAAGGCGAGCTTCGAGGGCGAGATGCGCCGCGCGAACGTCAATCCCGCCGTGCTGCAGGATGCCGAGCTGCTGCCGGGCCTTCTGAAAAAGCTGGCATTCGAATGCCTGGACGATATGTATGCTGCCATCGGCTATGGCGGCCTGACGGCGGCAAAGGCGTTTGGCCGCATCCGCGACGAGCTGATCCGCGCCACGCGCCAGACGCCTGCGCCCCCGGTCCGCGAGGTGCAGAAGCAGGCGGAGCCCGGAAAGGGCGGCCGCCACAAGGATTCCGGCGTCATCGTCGAGGACATCGATTCCTGCATGATCAAATTCTCGCGCTGCTGCACGCCGGTGCCGGGCGACGACATCGTCGGCTTTATTACAAAGGGCTACGGCGTGTCCATCCACCGCCGCGACTGCCGCAACGCAGCCGGTGCATCCGATCCGAAGCAGGCAGGGCGCTGGGTCAAGGTCGCGTGGAGCACGGAGGATAAGCCGTTCTCCACCACATTTGAGATCGATTCCACGGACCGCAGCGGCATCTGGCTCGATATTGCCACGGCGCTGAGCGCGGCCAAGCTGAAGGTCACGGAGCTCTCCGGCCGAGATATGCCCACCGGAAAGGCGCGCACCGTCACCACGTTCGAGGTGCGCAACGTGCAGGAGCTGGAGACCATCCGGACGAAGATCCGCGCCATTGACGGCGTGATCGATGTGAGAAGAGGGCAGAACTGATGAGAGCTGTGATCACGCGCGTAAAAAGCGCCTCCGTTTCCATTGCGGGCAGCGTCGTGGGCGAGATCGGCCACGGCCTGCTCATCCTGCTCGGCGTCGGCCCGGACGATACGCCGGAGCTGTGTGAAAAGCTGGCCGACAAGGCACTCGGCCTGCGCATTTTCTGCGACGAGGCGGGGAAAATGAACCGCTCCCTCGCCGATATCGGCGGGCAGGTGCTCGTCGTCAGCCAGTTCACGCTCTATGCCGACTGCCGCAAGGGCAAGCGGCCGAGCTTCACGGGCGCGGCTCTGCCGGAGCTGGCCGTCCCGCTGTATGAGCAGTTCCTGCAGGAGTGCCGCAGCCGCGGCTTTGAGCCGCAGCACGGCCGGTTCGGCGCCGATATGCTTGTCGCCTCGGAAAACGACGGCCCCGTCACCATCCTGCTCGATACGGACGAGCTGCTCCAGCCGAGGAGGGGCTGATCCCGGAAAACCGCAGACGCCATTGCCCACCGATGATTGCAGGGAGCGGCATCCTCGACGCCCCGTGGGGCACCCTGCAAATTTCCGACCGCTCTGCCGACCGCACGCGCTGCCAAATTTGACTGTAGCGGCGCTCAGTGAGCGCCTTGCAGGCTGGAAAGTTATAGGGCGGCATCGTCGACCGTACCCGCCTTGTAGGGGAGGGGCATTGCCGACCGGTACAGGCTGTCGTTA
>OHAD01002631.1_pt1 | contig 13220 bp, 13 predicted proteins | sample 1577011 | NCBI WGS metagenome assembly OHAD01 (sample SAMEA3541510, study PRJEB24748) | human gut metagenome | biome: human gut; feature: human-associated habitat; material: faeces | place: China | collected 2012
AGGGCAAATTGACATATATACCTGACTCTTGTGACCATTGTAATGGAGAAAATAATTTTGAAAAAGTGCTTGACAGATAGTATAAGTCTACTGTATCATTGTATTAAAGAATTAATACAATGATACAGGTTGAAAGGAGTTTAGATATGGCGTATGTTTTTGACAACAATATACCCCTGTATCTGCAGGTGATAGATATCATCAAGAAGCAGATTATATCTGGTATATATCAGCCAGGCCAGCAGTTAGAATCTGTGAGAGCCTTGGCGGGCGAGTATGAAATAAATCCCAATACCATACAGAGGGCTTTACAGGAATTAGAAAATCAAGGTTTGGTATTTTCACAGAGGACTAGAGGGAGGTTTGTGATAGATAATATGGAGTTGATTAAAGAGGAGAGATACAAGATGAGTCAGGTTTTGATAAAGGAATCAATAGAAGCTTTATATACATTGGGATTTGACAAGGAAGAGATAGTAGAAGCTTATAGAAAAATTTTATTCGAGGAGGAGGAATAGGATATGGCTATTAATAAGGAAGAGCTAATAAAGGACGACGTAATTCTATATGTTGACCAGGTGAGAAAGTCATATGGTAAGAAGAGAGTTCTTAAAAATATGTCCTTTACTATAGAAAAGGGTAAGATTGTTGGCTTTTTAGGACCAAATGGCTGTGGTAAGACTACACTTGTAAAGCTGATAAATGGTCTGATACCAGTGACTGATGGTGTAATTAGAGTAGGCGGCAAGAAGATAGGCAAGGATACCAAGAGCATGATATCATATCTGCCAGAGAGGACCTACCTAAATAATTGGATGAGGGTCAAGGATATTTTGGACTTCTTTGAAGACCTATTTGAGGACTTCGATAGGGAGAGGGCTGAGCAGATGTTTTTTGATATGAATATAGATCTAAAGGACAAGCTAAAGAACCTATCAAAGGGTACAAAAGAAAAGATTCAGCTAGTCTTGGTTATGTCTAGGCAGGCGGACCTATACATACTAGATGAGCCTATAGCAGGTGTCGATCCAGCTGCTAGGTCATATATTATGAAGACTATCTTGACTAACTTGCCAGAGGAGAGCAGTCTACTGATAGTTACCCACTTGGTGAGCGATATAGAGACTATATGTGATGAGATTATATTTGTAAATGACGGCATGGTCATGATGCATGAGGAAACAGAGAGCCTGAGAGAGAAGTATGGCAAGTCTATAGATGCCATTTTTAGGGAGGAATTTAGATGTTAGGAAAATTGATAAAATATGAGATAAAATCTATATACAAGTACTTTTTAGTCTTGTATGCAATTATTATAGTTGGAGCGATTACATCATATGGTACTGTAAAGGCATCTAGTGATATACTTTCAAAATTGGGATTTAGTTCATTTATTTTATGTATATTGGCCATAATAGCACTTAATATATTACTTTTAATATTCACAATTACAAGGTTTAATAGTTCTCTATTGGGCGATGAGGGTTATCTGATGTTTACAGTACCAACATCTACCCACAATATAATCTGGTCAAAGGCCATAGCTATGTTGATATTTAACCTGATATCATTTATAATTGTAGGTCTTGTTATAGGTGGATATATATTCTTTATTGGTAGCGTTAATGCAGTGCAAATAAATGAACAAACATTTGAAATTGCTAGTATTATTTTTAGTAAGCCAAGTACGTATATGGTTATATTTCTATGCATCCTACATTTATTAGTTTCTATTGTATCATCTACAATGGTTATTTATGCATCCCTATCATTTGGGCAGATGCCAATGTTCAAAAAGCACAAAAATATATCTGCTATAGGGTTTTTCGTTGGATTTACAATACTTTCAAACTATCTGATATCTAAATTTGGTTTGAAAAAGATTACTAGCATTTTTGAATCCTATAATGCGAAATACTCTCCTGTCTTTGAAAATATAGATATGTCAAAGGACTTGCAAAAACTAGGAGATATGGTAGTTATCAGTGGACAATATTTTTCATGGGCCTTGTTTGTATTATTATTGGTGGCCTTGCTTGAACTAATTATTTTATACCTGATTACGTATTATATATTGAATAAAAGGTTAAACTTGGATTAGAGATTTTAAATAAAATAAAAAAGGACTAGTTAGTAGCTTGTTCAAGCAATTGTTACTGACTAGTCCTTTGTTTATACTATCTTAGTGGTGACATGATGAATGGTCACCGTGGCCAGCACAGTTGGCACCGGCATCTTCTAGTTTACCTGCTAGGTAGTTTTCAACTGCCAGCTGAGGATCTCCTACAATACCAGAGAATGACTTGACCCCCTTGGCTGCTAGTCCATCGATTGCACCCTGACCCATTCCTGATGTGATGATTACGATTATAATTAACCCTACTTCGATTTTACACTTAAATTCGAAAAAAATCAAAAAAACTATTTACAGGTACAGCTAAATGGCATATAATTAAATCAAAGAAATATATGAACAAGTATTCATATGTTTGTTTATAAAAAATCAAATAAATAGTTACTTCAAATTTAAAATGTACACAGTAAGGGCTGCTAATTACGGAGTCTTTGCTAATTGATAGCACTTGTAGAATAGGAGGAAAATATGGCTGAAAGAAAATTGATAGACGACAATATAGAAGTATGTCAGGCCTATTGCATACACGAGGATAGGATAGATGAAGTCAAAAAGGACAGGCCTACAGAAGAAATGGTATATGATTTGGCGGAATTATTTAAGATATTTGGTGATGTCACTAGGATCAAAATAATATACGCTCTTTTGGAAAGAGAGATGTGCGTTTGTGATATTGCCACATTATTGGAGATGACCCAGTCGGCTATTTCCCACCAATTAAGGGTCTTGAAAAAGGCCAGGTTGGTCAAGTTTAGGAAGGAAGGCAAGACGGTCTTTTATTCGCTTGATGATTATCACATAGATAAAATATTCAGTTTTGGCCTAGACCATATCAAGGAGATATATTATTAGGAATTTAGAGGAGATAATGTTTTAAAATGGAAGGTGTGAATTATGAGTAGGGTAGAAATTATGATGGGTGGCTTAAATTGTGCCCATTGTGCAGGTGTTATAGAGGAAAAGATAAAGGCCAGAGAAGAGGTTGATAGAGCCAATCTAAATTTTGTAAATAAGAAACTAGCCGTAGATATAAATGAAGCTTATAAATTGGGTCAGGTGGTGGATCGATTGATCGATATAATAGACGACACTGAGCCGGGCCTAGATATTAGTTTGAAGATAGATGGAGATATTTTGACAGTTGGGGATTTTAGGTCAAGATTAGATGGGCATGAAAGCCAAGTTGCAATAGACCATATAAGGAAGGTAGAGCATGCAGAACAAGAAGAACACTCAAATAAATTATTGATATTTGCTATTATCCTTTATGTTGCGACCATGATAGCAGCTAGGTTTGGCCTGCCATACCCGCTATACCTAGGTCTACTGGGGTTAGCCTATGTAATGTCGGGCAAGGATGTCTTGCTATCGGCAGTCAGAAATCTTTTAAAGGGTAATGCTCTAGATGAAAACTTTCTGATGACTGTGGCGACTATAGGTGCAGCTGCTATAGGAGAGTATCCAGAGGCTGTGGGTGTTATGTTATTTTATGGAATAGGTGAGGCCTTGGAGGATTTGGCTGTAGGTAGGTCTAGAAAGAATATCGAGAGCCTAATGGATATAGCACCAGAGGTAGCTAACTTGATTGATGGAGATAATATAGTGGAGATTGATCCTCAAAAGGTAAAAATAGGCGATAGGATACTGGTCAGAGTAGGCGAGAGAATCCCCCTAGATGGTAGAATAGTCAAGGGTGCAAGTAGACTGGATACGTCAGCTATTACGGGTGAATCTGTTCTTAGGTCTGCGAGAGAGGGCGACGAGGTCTTGTCTGGTGTCATCAATAAGGAGGCCCTTATAGAGGTCGAGGTGACAAAGTTGTACCAAGATTCTACAGTTGTTAGGATTCTAGATATGGTGGAAAATGCCAGTGCCAACAAATCCAAGACAGAAAACTTTATCAGCGTATTTGCCAGGTATTATACTCCTATAGTTGTGGGTCTAGCCTTAGCAATTATGTTTTTGCCACCGCTAGTAGGGGGTCAGGACTTAAGTACATGGATATATAGGGGTTTGATTTTCTTGGTAGTATCTTGTCCATGTGCCTTAGTATTGTCTATACCGTTGACATTTTTCTCAGGTATAGGGCTAGCATCCACAAATGGTATCTTGGTAAAGGGTAGTAACTACCTAGATGCCTTGATGTCAATAAAGACCCTAGTATTTGACAAGACAGGTACCTTGACTCAGGGTGTATTCAATGTGGCGAATATAAATGTGGCTGATGGAATAGATGAAAAAGACCTGATGACCTATGCCTACCTAGCAGAGTCTTCTTCCAACCATCCAATAGCTAAGTCTATACTTGCCTGGTGTCAGGATGCTGGAACTACTATGGATGTAGACAAAAATCTAATGGGTTTGTATAGGGAAATTCCTGCCCAAGGTATTAAGTTGGTCTATAAGGGTCAAGAAATTTTAGCAGGTAATTCAAGACTTATGGAAGAAGAAAATATATCTTATCAGGAAATCAAAAATTCTTCCACAAAGGTATATATAGCTGTAGATAATGAATATAAGGGTTGTGTGGAGATAGCAGACAGGTTGAGACCGGGAATAAAGAATACACTAGCAGATTTGAAAAAGATTGGCATAGAAAATTTGGTTATGTTGACAGGTGATAGTGATGATGTGGCTAGAGAACTGTCTGTAGATCTTGGTATGACGAGCTATCATGCCAACCTACTACCAAATCAAAAGGTGGAAATTGTAGAAGATCTGATGAAGGGTATGGATAAAGATTCCAAGCTAGCCTTTATAGGCGATGGTATAAATGATGCCCCTGTAATAGCCAGGGCTGATGTAGGTTTTTCTATGGGTGGCATAGGTTCAGATGCAGCTATTGAGGCCTCTGATGTAGTTATAATGACAGATGAGATATCAAAGATAGCTACAGCTATTAGGATATCAAGTATGACCAAGAAAATAGTCTGGCAGAATATAGTTTTAGCTATAGGGGTAAAAGTACTAGTTATGGTACTGAGTACACTTGGTATAGCAAATATGTGGATGGCGATTTTTGCTGACGTAGGTGTAGCAGTGCTGGCAGTGCTAAACTCACTAAGAGTATTAGCCTATAAACCAAAATAAGAAAATTAAATAAATATCCTCTCTTCAAGTGCTTGTAAAAATTCATGGGGAATACTTGTATACTTTATATATTTATTTTTCTTTATAGCTAGATATGTCAAAAATTATATGGTATACTACTATGATTTAACATTAATTTTAGATATGTGTTGTAGATATTGTAATTTCAATGTTTTAAATGATTGTAACTTGTCCTTTTTTATTTTGATACTAGCAATAAACGAACTAAGGTTATAGATCTAGACAAAGAACACAAAGGGATGAAACCGCATACCCATCATGGATACAAGCATAACGAAAATGATGGTAAAAAAGGGGCCTCTAAGTTAAGTTTAAAAGAAGGAAAGATGGTAGAAAAGGTTAATAAAATCTGGTATAATTATATTAACAAAAACAGGTAGTAGTATAGGATGGAGTACAGGGTGATGGCCAAGGCTCCGGTTCGAATCCGGGCGCCTGGTGAGATAAGTGATAGTATAATGTGAGTACGTGGTTGCAGGCCAAGGCGCTGGTTAAAATCCAGACACTTATTTCATTTTGATTAAAAGACACTTAGAGATAGGTGTCTTTTTTTTGCGAATAAGAGAGGTGATAATATGGGTGGCAGAGGTGCAAGTTTAGGAGCGTCATTTGACGCAGATAAAAACGGACATTTTTACATAGACTCTTTTGGTTACTTTATTGTTAAACTTTTTAAAAAAGGGTGCCAATATTGACACCCTAAAATTTCTTATATTCTTATCCTATATTATCCTTCACAATTTTACCATCTTTAATGGTCACTATCCTATCAGCCATATTGGCTATAGATTCATCATGTGTAATCATAACTAATGTGTGACCAAACTGTCGTACAGCAGCAACCAATAAATTCATAACTTCCTCTGTCGTCTTGCTATCGAGGTTACCAGTAGGCTCATCTGCAAAAATAAACTCTGACCTGTTTGATAATGCTCTGGCTATTGCCACCCTCTGTTGCTGACCACCTGACAATTCATTGGGAAATTTTTTTATATGTTCTTTCAATCCCATACCCTCTATTAAACTCTCAATATACTTTTTATCCTCTTTTTTTCCGTCTAGATGAACTGGTAATACAATATTATCATATACATTTAAAACTGGTATCAAATTAAAGCTTTGGAAGATAAATCCAAATTCTTTCCTCCTTATAGATGACAATTTTTCATCGTTCAAGTTATATATATTCTTTCCATTTAGCAAAACATCACCAGAGGTCGGTTTGTCTAAACCTGCAATACAATGGAGTAGCGTGGATTTTCCACTTCCAGAAGTACCTACAACAACAGTAAACTTCCCTATATCTATACTCAAATCAACTCCATCTACTGCCTTTACCATGCTATTGCCCTTGCCATAATATTTTTTCAAATTTCTAACTTCTAATGACTTCATATTTTCCCCCTTGTCTACTCAATACTATTTATCATATCCATAATATTAATCTTGTCAATTTTTTTGGCCAATATAAAACCTGCAACCAACATACACATTATGCAGACCAGGGTAAATGCTAACAAATTACCCCAAGGAATATACAAGTATTCATTAAAAGGTATACCCTGTTGCATAGCACACATCTTAACACTCTCAAATTCAAATATAGCGTCACGCAAACTCCAAAGATAAATACCTATTATACCTGGTATAACTACTAAAACGGTGTTTTTCATACAAATACTCTTTAAAGTTCTACGTCTCATACCCAATGATAATAAACTTCCGTATTCATTTTTCCTCATATAAAAACTCAATATAATTCCAACAATTATATTAGTAATTGCCAGAGCAAATAGTATTAATGTGGTTACAAAATCTCTCTTTTTAGCAATCCTATGATACCATTCTAAATCATCTATTATCCCTTCAAGAGTTTCAGCTTTGAAAAATTGTTTATATCCCAAAAAATTCTTTACACCCTTGAACACCCTCTTTATATCAGACTTATCTCTTGTCCGAATTTCAACCCTAGACATGTATTCAGAACCGGTAATCTTAGCATACGCCTTAGAATCTACCAGTATATCTGGAACAAAGGCTTCTGTATCATAAAAACTCCCCCAAATATCGTCAAGCAATCCAACAACCTTAAACTTTTGATTCTTATAACTAATTTTTCCTGTTTTTTTATTATAACTTTCAATCCTAAGGTTGATAATATCTCCTATTGATAGATTTTTTATTACCTTAAAATTTCCTCTTTCATCCATCTTCAAGTAAAACGTATTATAAACTAATGCTTCTACTATACCATTTTCTACCTTGTCACTTGGTAGGTGCCCCCTTTCTAGAACATTATCCTTATCGATAAAATCCTGAATCAACTTCTTAGGCATACCTAAAAGATCAAACCTTATCTCACCCTTATCAAAATTATCATCCAATAATCTTTGAGCCTTATATTGGTCTGATAGTTGATTAGGTTTCACATACATATAGGCCTCTGAATTCGACCTAGCAAAAACATCTTTCACCCCTCCTATGCTTGATATCTTTTTTACATCATCACTGGTATAGCCTGTTCTAAAATTATCTACAAACCTATCTTGAGATAACCTAATATCATAATCCCTAAATGACCGTTCCAGTGGACTCATATAGGTTTTCCAATATGTGGGAAAACTATAATTATGTACATAAGTGTGACCTGCAAACACTATAATCACGGATGATACTACTAGGAATACTTTTTGCTTCAAAATAGAAGTCACCAATAATCTATTAGTTATATCACTAAAAATATTATTTATCAGATTGTTAGTAAACCTACCCCAGACATTATTCTTAAGACCTTTATACTGCTCTATTGGCGTCTTTGAAAGTAGCTTAATAGATGGTATTGCCACTGATAACATCATAACCAAAGCTAGTAATATTACTACGTTCTTCATACACACCCAGTCATATGATATGGTGGCATGTGCCATACTAATATCAATACTAGAATAGCTAAAAAACCTGGTAAATATCCTAGACAATGGCAAACCCATTATCAATCCCAGTACAACCGATACAAAAAGTAAAAATACATTTTTCATGAACTCAAATAATAAGATTCTTCTTTTTGACATGGCTATAACCCTGAGAAGCCCCTGATCTCTTGATATTTGACTAGCCATTAATGATATTATATTCATCGTCATAAAAGCTCCCAAAACCATAAAAGCCCAATCCATAGAATCATTATCAGAGAATAATCGCGCTTCTTCTTCCTTGATCCTAGCATGCGTGTTGTCTATATAGATGTGATCTGAATTGACATTTAAATCTGAGCTTAATTTCATAGATGCAATATAGGGCTTTAAGCCTTCCTTAAAGTCTATAGTACCATTATATGATATATTTTTTACTACATCATATTCACCTCTAGCTAACATTATAGAGCTATCTATAAAAAATGTTTTCATAACCTCTGGACAAGTATAGTATCCAACAACCTTGACATCTAACTTGTAGTTTTCTACATCTACCTTCTTTTCTCTATTCTCAAATTTATTATATCCTTCTATATTTATTTTTTGCCCCATTTTCAGATTCATTTGCTTAAAAAAATCCTCAAATACTATAACTTCATTCTTGTTTATGGGCAATCGTCCCTCTACTAAAGTCAAATTATATTGCTCAAAGTATTTTTGGTCAAATTCTATTAAATCTTCTGTTAACCTATTTGAATAAGTAACTACACCATAAGTCCTTACCTTGGTATATGAATCAACATCCTTATTCTTGCTAATTTTACTAATCTGTTCAAGATTTAGATTATTATATATAACCTCTGCCTTAGGTCTATTTTTAGCCAATACATCCTTAATATACTCTAGTTGACTTTTTTTTGCAGTAGCATTTGCAAAAACAACACATATAGATATGGCCAAAACTGTGATTAAGGCTAAATTTTTCCTGTAATTTTTTATAATGTATTTCCAAATCAAATTAATCATATATACCTCCTCAGTATTTTCTATTTGGCTAGAATCAACCAATATACAAACCACAATGCTATGTCTAATAAGATGTCCTCTATAATTAAATTGTATCATACTCACACTTATCATTAACTACCGCTTATAACCATTGGCTACCACTTATTAACAAAAAAACAGTATCTAGAATAAAATTTCTCTATAAGATACTGTTCCATATAAAAATATAAAATTGTAAAGAATATATTCATCACCTGCTTAAGCAGTTAATCGTCTAACATGAAATTTCTAAAGGCTTCCTTTACGAGTTTTTTCTTTCTTCTTGACATAGGCAGGTCCTTTCCCGAATAGGTCACTATATTATCATCTCCTATCTTTTTTGCATACCTCAAATTTATATATACCCCCTTATGACATTCAACAAAGTTAGCCAAATCAAAAGGTAAGTCACTGGTTATCCTATATGAAGTTTCAATCATTTCAGAATTTATATGCCCTAGAACTATCCTGCCTCCAAACCTTTCTATATATTCCAGTTCATCTATATATATGTACATCCTAGTCCTATCCGACTTTACAATTTGATACTTGTAAATAATACGACCAAATTTATTAATTAAGCGTTTCATAACTTCATCTAAATCTTTATCCAAATCTGATTTTCTAACAAAACCAAAAGTATTCAAAGAAAACACTTCATAAACTCTATTGTTATGAGAAGTTACAAATATAAAGATAGCAGAAGCATTAATTTTAGCTATTTCATTCGCCAACTCTATCCCATCATCTCTTCCTATATCTATATCCAAAAAATATAGGTCAAATGAACCCTTATACAGATTTTCCAAGACTAAATTTGCTTGACTATAACTATAAATATCTACTTCTATCTCAGCTTCCCTAAAAATCCTAGTTACTCTTGAATCTATTTTTTTCAAAAATCCTACATCATCATCACAAATTGCAATCCTCATAAAGATCCCCTCTCTCATACACCTTCTAGCTTGAACATCGTCTCTTCATCTAAAAAGCTTGATTATCATATATAGAGTCTTCTACATACATCTAAAAAATATTTTTAGAGTAAATATTTCTTCGCCAGTAATCACCTTCATTCCCCCATCATACTTACTCACAATTTCTTCAATAATTTTTAGACCATAACCTCTTGATATACCACCCTTATCGCTTATTGATTTAGACTTTGACTTCTCATCATATCTGTTGCTTATGGTATATTGGATAAAATCCCCTTTCAAGTGACACTTAATAACAATTTTTCGCTCTCTTTCATCTAGGGCAAGTGATGCTTCAATAGCATTATCTATACTATTGAAAAGTATAGAAGACAGGTCCCTATCCTCCACTGTTATTGATTTTGGTACAATCATCTTTATATCGTAGTCTATAGAATTTTCATTCATATAGGCTATTTTATCATTTAAAATTATATCAACTAATATATTTCCTGTTTGAATGTATATTGGTAAATTAATTATATCATCCCTTATAGATGATATATATTTTTTTGCTATCGATGTATCAGACATTGACTCCATAATATTCATATGATTATTTATATCATGCCTAATCTTAGATATTCTCTCATCAGCTTCCAATATCTTCTCAAGATATTTATCATTATAAATCTTTATCCTGTCAACGATAGCACCATTTAAACTATTTTTATTATGCTCTGATAACTTTATATAAAAATAAAAATTACATAAGGTAAGCACTGATATAGCAGCAGATAAAAGGTCATCTTTTTTATGTATTCTAACACTTGCCTCTATTATCCCAAAATTATTCTTGTCATAATCAAAAGGCTTGTAATCTACAATTATAAGAACTATCATAAAAACTAATACTATTGCACACATAATATGTTTTTCTTTTTTGGTCAAATAGTACAATTTCTTATAAAGCTTGTCATCTATAATTACTATAATAGAAAATAGGAATAGTGATATCAGTAGATTAATAAGCCCCATAACATACATCATTCTTTTTTCTGCAAGAAAACTAACTATAAAGTTCGATAAGCAGGCAAATATTGACCCTTGAACATAAAAAAAATACATTCCAATAAATAACTTATAGATTATATCCGTGTCCCTATTTAATATATATAAGTATACTAAAAGCATGATTATAATATTGACATCTATTCGCACTCCATGAATTATATTAACATTAGGCATGTAGATATTGATTATATTGTTTACTACAACAAAAACAATTGCAACCGACATGTCAATAACCCATCTCTTTTTGTTTAATGGTTTGATATTTAAGGCATACATAAAAAACATAGTTTTGATTGTAATGTCTAGCACTACATACATATTATTTATCAAGCCAAATAATCCGCATAATTCTGCCATCATACATACTACCTCCCACTATAAGGATATTATATCAAGAATATCCCATCTGTACACACCAGTTGTGATATTTTTATACCACTTGCCCATAAAATGATAGCTCTCAAAAAAGGGTGCCAAGATTGGCACCCTTAAATATCGGTTGTATAATATTTAGCGTTGGTGAGAGAAAAAGTTCTCCCCCAAGGCTAAATTTTTGCAAAAAAATAGGAACACACATCAAAGAAAATTATGACATAATAAAAAATGGAAGTCAGACTGTAAAAATACTTTTTAATAGGGTTAATACAAACCCTTTGATATTGATGATTAAATTAGGCTGCTCTATATCCTCTATTGCTAGATATTTGAACAGGTCAAGAACTACTATTTACAATGAACTTAAAGGCGGTAGCGTAGAACAAATAAATATTAGTGTTTATCTATAAGACCATATATGGTATACTACTATGGTGATTTTAAGATAAGAGAGGAGTTTTTTTATTGCAAGTAGTTTTTACAAATGTTCTAATATTGTTTATGCTTCTATTTTTGGGTTACCTAATAGGTGTAAAAAAAGTAGTAGCGCACTCATCTATTAATGATTTGACAAATCTAGTGGTAGACGTAAGTATGCCATGTACGATAGCCCTATCTATGGTTAGGCCATTTGATGCCAGATTATTGGGTGATGCTTTTAGGGTAATGTTAGCTATACTATTATTCCAGCTATTTATGTCAGCCCTATCTTTTTATGCTACCAAGGTCTTGAGGGTAGACCCGAAAAAGGCAGGCAGTTGGATATTCTCTATGGTATTTTCAAACAATGCCTTTGTAGGTTATCCTTTGATGTATGCACTTTATGGTAATGATGGTCTTTTCTTGATGGCCATGGGTAATATAGTACAGAATGTCTTGATATTCTCTATAGGTATAAAGTTTATAACATTAAACTATAACCTAAAAGAACATGTTAGGTTGAGACATATTATATTTACAAAGCAGAATATTGCCGTGGTAATAGGTATGTTTATATTTTTTCTACAGATACCAGTTCCAAAGCCGGTTTTGACCTTGGTTACATATGTAGCCAACCTGACAGTACCTTTGTCTATGATGGTAGTAGGTATGTCTCTATCTAGGTATGATGTTAGGAATATGTTCACAGATAAGGAAGCCTATAGGCTGACAATGGTCAGGATGGTAATTCTTCCTCTAATAATGGTTGCTATATTTAAAGGTTTAGGTATCCAGGCCAACCACAATTTGCCATTGGCAATACTGTTCTTTACAGCGGCACTACCAGCACCAGCCTTTACTACCATTATGGCTGAGAGATACAATACTAGTATAGAATTTTCATCTAAGTGTGTATTTTTGACGACTGTAATCAGTGTCTTGACTGTACCTATACTGGCTGGTTTGTTATAAGATAAACCAAGTAATATTTATACTTTTGTTGTCATAAGGACATCTTTATGATATTATAGGTTTAGAAAATTAAATATAAGGGGGAGCTGATAGATCGGCTGAGAAAAGGATGTGAGCCTTGACCCTTGAACCTGATTTGGATAATGCCAACGTAGGAAGAAATATATAAGGATTATTGAGCATATACCAAATGGTATATGCTTTTTTATGTATGACGGGCATGCCGTCAGTCTGTGGTGAAAGTCCACGTAGGGC
>OHAD01002633.1_pt1 | contig 13207 bp, 9 predicted proteins | sample 1577011 | NCBI WGS metagenome assembly OHAD01 (sample SAMEA3541510, study PRJEB24748) | human gut metagenome | biome: human gut; feature: human-associated habitat; material: faeces | place: China | collected 2012
CTGGCCAAAAAAACGCATTTTTTCATGCTCCGTACTTTCCTTCATCTCTTCCGAATACCGTTTAAGAAGGTCTCGCTCCTCCCTCTCCTGCTCGATGATCACGCTGACGCCTTTGAGTGTTTCCAGCAATTTGGCAGAAGAGACCGGCTTCAGAAGATATTCCGTAACTCCAAGGCTGATGGCTTCCTTGGCATAGTCAAACTCATCATATCCGCTCAAAATCAATATTTTCAATTCCGGAAGTTCCTTGCGTACAAGCCTGCTTAGTTCCAGCCCGTCCATAAACGGCATTTTTATATCTGTTATCAGAATATCCGGCCGCTCTTTGACGATCATTGGATAAGCCAGTTCCCCATCGCTGGCCTCCCCTACGAATTCATAGCCCTCCTTTTCCCATTCAATGCTATTTTTGATACCATTTCGTATCACAATCTCATCTTCAACCAAAAAAATCTTGACTTTTTCCATAAACCATCACCAAATTTTTCCTTTCTACTTCTATGATACTGAATTTTCCGATTTCAAAAATATGATTTCTTACCATAAAGGTTCGATTTTTTATGATATATAAAAACCTTCAAATGCATGTCTTCACCTGCATTTGAAGGAATCATTCCTCTTCCATCTAATAAGGCCTGCTATTGATAAGATCTTCGGTTACTTTCTTGACCTTATATTCGTTTTCTCCCACTTTCACAGACTCGATGCTATCATCCATAGAAAAAAGCCCTTCCTTGACATACGTATATTTGGCTGGCTTTTTCCCTTCTTCCATTCGCATGATTATCTGCTCCACTTTTGGGCCATACATAGGATTGCATTCGACATCCAAGGCAATCTTTCCATTTATCACATCCCAAAGGCCATCCCTGACTGCATCAAAGGATATGACGATCATGTCTCCGTCAGGCCCTGCCGTCTTTCCTGCTGCTTCAATGCTGCTTCTCCAGCCCATCGAGGCGGCCGTTCCCCTGGAAATTACGCCTTTTAAAATATCTGTCATTACGTTGGCCGTATTTTCCTGATATACCTGAATGACAGGATACTCTTCGAAAACATTGTTGCCTTCGTTATCGAGCATCTTAACGATACAGGTCGGTTCTTTATAGCGCCCGCTGTCTGCCAGCGCCGAGTAAGCGCCCGCCATCTCTTCCGTCGTCGCTCCGTAGGTGAAGCCGCCCAGGGCGGAAGCCGGATAGTAATCATCAGGCACAATATTGTCAAACCGCATCTGTGTCAGATAGGACATTCCAAGTTCAGGCGTTATATCATCGTATACATACCATGCAACGCCGTTGCGGCTCTTCTCCACCGCCGTCCTCAGTGTCATCATATCTCCCGGCAGATCCTTCACCACAGCATCTTTCTGTTTGGCATCCTGAACCTTGATATTCTTCACCATCGTCGTGGATTTGTAACCGTTCTCCAGCGCCGGGGCGTAAACGATCAGCGGTTTGATAGTGCTGCCCGGCTGGCGGAAGCTCTGGAATGCGCGGTTCAGCGTATACGTATCCGTATCCTGGCTGCGGCCGCCCACGATAGCCACGACCCGGTTGGTGCTGTTGTCAATCACAGTCGCGGCGCCCTGTAAAGCGAAAATTCCATTTTCGGCCACCGCCTCGTCGAATGTCAGGACACTGTCCACCGACTCCTGCAGAATTCTCTGTTTGTCCGGTTCCAGGGAAGTGTAAATCGTATAACCTCCCGTATAGAGATTATCCCGCTCCTGGTTGTAAACTTCCTCATACCTGTCTTTGTATTCCAGATATTCGCTCTTATCCTGGAAACCATACTTGAAATCAAATCCATCCATCCTCATCAGATAGCGGATCGCACAATCGATGGCATAGGTCGTCTCATAATTCCTCATCGGCGTCTTCATCCGCTGCACATTGATGGTTTCCTCAAGCGCCTGCGAATATTCTTTTTCGGTAATAAATCCCATATCCTTCATATCACCGAGGATTTTATCTCTTCTCTTAATGGCATTCTCCGGATGCTTGTAAGGATTGTAGTAGGACGGTGAGTTCGGGATCGCGCACAGATATGCTATCTGGCTGAGGCTTAAATCATTTGCATCCACGCCGAAGTATCCCCTGGCTGCCGCCTGCAGTCCGTAATACGTATTGGCAAAGCTGATATCATTGATATAAAATTCCATGATCTGTTTTTTGGTATACTTCTTCGTCAGATCCATGGCAATCAGCATCTCCTTGGCCTTTCGTTCAATCGACACTTCCCTGGTCAGGAACCGGTTCCTGGCAAGCTGCTGTGTAATTGTGCTGGCGCCATGCTTTTCTTCGCCCTCGGTCTTGAAATAATTGATGGCGACACGGAAAATTCCTTTAATATCGATTCCCGAGTTGTCCCAAAATGTCCTGTCCTCTATGGCTATAAATGCGTTCACCGCATACTCCGGTATCTCATCATAGGTCAGATAGCTGGAATCCTCATCGCCGGTCAGCTTAGCAAGAACCTCGCCGTTCGCGTCATAGATGAAGCTGGCCTCCTGCAGCCGGAACGTGTCGGGCGTGCTGGCCTCCACAATCCCTTCCACCTGTGTCTTATACTCGAGATACATCGGATAGACCTTATAAGCCCCTATTCCCAGAACTGCCACCAGCGCAATGACACATATGATAAAAAGTGTCATGAATGTAACTTTCAGCACCTTGAACATCGATCTGAATATAATCTTGATGTATTTCCATAGACCTTTTGAATTATCCGGTTTCTTTTGTTTTTCTGCTTTTTTCACTTTTCTCTGCTGCTTCTTTTCCTGTTTTTGTGATTTTCTGCTTCTCGGCTTTCTCTGATGAAGCTGCTCGTCCGCTTCTTGGTCCCGGACATCCTCCGGTTCATTCTGCATATTGGTTCCTGTATGGCTTACCAGGGAAGATGCTTCGTGGTTTTCTGCCGGCGTCTCATCCCGGCCGTCCGCCGATACTTCGGATTCTTGTTCCGGTTCATTCGAAGCCGTATTTTCCGGCGTCTTCTCCGGCTGACCCATCAGTTCTGCTTCCGGCTGGTCCCCCGGTTGATTTTCCGGCATATTTTCTGTTGTCAATTCCTGTGTATCATCCAGTATGCCTTCCTGTCTACCTTCCATTTCATACCCCTTTTGTCATCAGTATATTTCTATTACTGTTTATGGCTTTCCATACCTTAATCGTGCCGCAAACAGTAACATATTTCTGCCGCAGGCAGAGTATGTCTCCTACTATTATAGGAGATTTCCCATTAAAGAACAACCATTAATTCCAAAACTTACTTCTGTAACCGCCTGTTTTTTCACGAATAGTATAAAATAACAGTAATTTTTGGAAGGAACTATCCATGAATACCTCCTTTCCCCAGCTTTTTCTGCTCATTACCGCCCTGTCGCTGGACGCCTTTGCCGCCAGCTTTGTCTATGGAACTGATCGCGTAAAAATCCCGGCTGCCTCAGTAGCTGTCATTACAGCCCTGTCCACCGGGATTCTCGTTCTCTTTCTTCTGCTGGGCAAATGGTTCGGAGGGCTGATTCCTCCCAGGGCCACCTCTGTTCTCTGTTTTCTGATTCTCTTTGCACTTGGTTTTATCAAGCTTTTTGACAGCACGATAAAATCATTCATCAGGAAATCAGATTTTTTTGAACGCAAGGTTTGTTTTTCAATTTCTAATTTGAATTTCATCCTGACGGTTTACGCTGATCCGTCGGCTGCCAACGGGGAAGACATTGCCGTCCTCTCACCTGTGGAAGCCCTGTCCCTTGGCCTGGCCCTGTCCTTAGACAGCGCGGCGGCCGGATTTGGAGCAGGCATGATGGTCACTCATCTGCCCCTCACCATCCTTCTGTCCCTTTTACTTAATACCGCCGCAGTTCTTCTCGGAAGCTTCCTCGGCCGGACGCTGGCGAAGCGCTCCAGTCTGGATTTATCCTGGCTCAGCGGCCTGCTGCTGATGGGATTAGCCCTAGGCAAGCTATTATGACCCTGCTGTGCCGCAAAGCTGTCTATGCTATCTCTTTGTTATGGTTTTTACCAACGCAATTACTTCATGCGCCAGCAGCGGGACGGCCGCCAGCAGCAGCAGGAACCCCCACTCGCCCGGTGAAAGGACTGCCGTTCTGAAGGCATCGACTAAAAACGGAATCTCCGTAACGGCAAACTGCAGGCAGAGCCCGGCTGCAAATGCCACAGCCATCAGCGGGTTGGTGAAGAGTCCGCTTCTGAAAATTGATACCTCCACGTTGCGCATCCCCACGGCATGAAAAAGCTCCGATAATCCAAGCACAGTGAACGCATAAGTCTGCGCCCGGCAGAGCACCGCTTCTTCCCTTAGAACCGCGGAAACAGCCGTCAAAGAGAATTCAACTCCTCTTCCGGTCACCACTTCCCAGGGTACACGGAAAAATGCCGCAAGGCTGATTGCTGCTATCAGCAGTCCGTAAAATACCGTATAGAACCATCCTCCTCCTGCAAACAGACTCTCTCCCGGCTTTCTGGGCGGTTTTTTCATCAGCAGGCTGCCGTCATTTTTATCCACCCCCAGAGCAAGGGCCGGGAGTGAATCTGTAATCAGATTAATCCACAGAATATGACTCGATTTCAGCGGCGAGGGGATACCTGCCGCGATGGCTGCAAACATAGTGGCTATCTCCCCGAAATTGGAGGAAAGCAGAAAAATAACCGACTTCTTTATATTTTCATAAATTCCTCTTCCTTCTTCAATAGCCCTCTCGATTGTTGCAAAATTATCATCCGTCAGTATCATATCCGATGCCTGCCTGGCCACGTCCGTACCCGTCTTTCCCATTGCTATTCCGATATCGGCGCTCTTTAACGACGGAGCGTCATTTACGCCGTCCCCGGTCATAGCCGTGATGTTACCGTCGGATTTTAACGCCCGGACAATTCTTACCTTATGATCCGGGGACACCCGGGCAAATACAGCCGCATTCCGTATCCGTTTTTTCAGCTCCCCGTCATCCATCCGCTCCAGTTCCGCGCCGGATATGCACTGCCCCTTCTCCTCGGCAATACCGAGCTGCCTTGCTATGGCGAAAGCCGTGTCCACATGATCCCCTGTTATCATCACGGTTCTTACCGACGCCCTTTTAAATGCTTCAACAGCAGCTTTTGCCTCGTCCCTCGGCGGATCAATCATTCCTGCCATTCCAAGGAAAACAAGATTTTTCTCTGTCGGCTTCGTCACCCCCTCCGCCATGGCTCCGGCCAGAACACGCAGGGCCCGTCCCGACATCGTCTCTATGGCCTCCTGGATTTTCTTTCTGTCCCTGCCTTCGAGGGGCTGCACTTTTCCATCCTTCATAATAGAGGTGCAGCGTTTCAGGACCTCGTCCGGAGCGCCTTTTGTATAAGAGACATATGACTTGCCTTCCCTGTTGAGGGTTGTCATCATCTTCCGGTCGGAATCAAAGGAAAGTTCCGCATATCTGGGTTTCTCCCTTTCTTCCCTCTCTTTCCTGATACCGCCCGTACCGGCCAGCCGGATTAGCGAGATTTCCGTCGGATCGCCCGTTTCCTCCGTCGCATCATTGCACAGACAGAAGCAGGTCAGAAGCCGGTTTCCTGTTTTCCCATATTCAATCGCCGGGGCTTCCCTGATTCTTCCGTCCAGATAGCAGGCCGTTACCGTCATTTCATTTTTTGTGAGCGTTCCCGTTTTATCGGAACACACCACACTGACAGCGCCCAATGTCTCGACCGACGGAAGCCGTCTTACAATGGTCCCCGCCTTTACCATTCTCGTCACACTGAGGGCCAGTACAATGGTGACTACCGCCGGAAGTCCTTCCGGCACTGCCGCCACGGCCAGGGAGATTGCCGTGATGAGCATCTCCATCACATCTCTTTTCTGCACCACTGCAAGTACAAACAGCAGGGCGCACAGAAATACCGCCGTAAGGCTCAGCACCTTTCCCAAATCCGAAAGTCGTTTCTGCAGCGGCGTCTCCTCCTCCGGAGCCTCATGAATCAGCGCGGCAATCCTGCCGATTTCCGTAGCCATGCCTGTAGCCGTTACGATTCCGCAGCCCCTGCCGTTCGTTACGTAGGAAGTCATGAACGCCATATTCTTCCTGTCCCCGACCTGAACCTCCGATGCGGCAACAAAGGTACTGCTCTTTGAAACAGGTACCGATTCCCCCGTCAGGGCGGATTCCTCTATTTTCAGGTTTGCCCCCTGAACAAGACGAAGATCGGCAGGCACCTGACGTCCGGCATCCAGAACCACCAGATCCCCCGGCACCAGTTCCTCTGCGGGCACTGTCATCTCCCTGCCTCCACGGATCACAACCGCTTCCAGCTTTGTCATCTTTCTTAGGGATTCCAGCGCCTTTTCCGCCTTTCCCTCCTGTATCACCCCTACCACGGCATTCATTGCCACCACAGCCAGTATAATCACAGCGTCACTGTACTCATGAAGCATAATGGAAATTCCTGCCGCCGCAAACAGGACAAAAATCAGGGAATCACAGAGCTGTTCCGCAAATCTCTGTGCCAGTGTTTTTTTCTTCGCCTCCCTCAGCATATTTTTTCCATAATGTTCCAGCCGGATGCCGGCCTCTTCCTGAGTAAGACCTGTCCGGCCATTGCATTCAAATTGTCTGCAAACTTCTTCTATTGTTTTGTTTTCGTACATCTTATTCTCCCTTCCTCCCTGTGACAGGTTGTCTTATAGCAGCAGTTCTGACAGCATGAACTGTTACGTCTTATGGAACAATATGACAAAACAATAAGAAATAGAACTTGCCGTTACGATTCACGGCTCACCGGCCTGTGAGTGTATAGGTCATCTCCTTCAACAAAAACAGGAGAGAACCTCCGGCCGCATCCGGGCCTTCCCTCTCTCCTGTTTTCCGGACCTCGGTCCGGCCTTCCGTTAACATTGAAACAACTGAAGCTCCGGGCCTGTTCCTGCCTATGAATGGTTCCCGGCACAGCCCTGCTTATCTTCATTGCAGTGATTGCTGCCGCAGTCATGTCCATCCTCGTGATGATGACTGCATGATGTGTCCGGATTATAATCCAGGCTGCCTGCAAGCAGCTTGTCCACACTCTCATCCGCTGCTCCCGTGACACCCGGATAAAGGCGGATTCCCAGTTCATCAAGTGCTGCCCGTGCGCCGGCACCGATACCGCCGCAGATGAGGGTGTCCACTCCATGCTCCTTCAAAAATCCTGCGAGTGCCCCGTGTCCGCTCTCTCCTGTACTGTAAACCCGGGAGGATATCACCGTATCTTTTTCCGTCTCATAAATCTTGAATTCCCCGCAATGGCCGAAATGCTGAAAAACCTGTCCGTCCTCATAAGTTACCGCTATTTTCATCATTACATACCTCCAAAAACATTTTTATACCTGATTTGCAAACTGTCATCTGCAGACCGGCACTTCTTTAGTCTACTCTCGTTTTTGTCATATGTCAATAATCACTTGTGCAGTCACCACATTGCCTGTTTTTCTTCTCACAGCAATTTTCACACCCGCTTCGGCGGCACTCCTTTTTACAGCATCCGGCCGAATGGGGACAGAGTTCATAGGCGCCTCCGCTGATACAGAGCCTTTTGCCGTCCACCAGCACCTGTGCCAGCTTTTTCCTGGCTGAATCATAAATATTCTGGACCGTGGTCCTGGCGACGTTCATCTGAGCCGCACAGTCCTCCTGGGACAGCCCCAGCCGGTCAATCAGACGGACAGCTTCAAACTCATCCATTGTCATCGTAACCGTGCCCTCCGCTTTCCCGTCACCCGGAATAAATTCCGTTACCTCCGGCAGACAGCAAATCCTTCTTCGTTTTACCGGCCGCGCCATCCATACCGCCTCCTACCGTTCCTTTTTACAAAATACCGCAGAACAGCGCTCAGCCATTCTGCGGTACCCTATTACTTAAAATTTCTGATTATTCTTCAACTGTTGCGTACATAAAGTACCAGTATCCGTATGGAGAATGCCAGGTTCCCTTTAATTTCGGGCTCTGTACCCAGAAGTCATTCTCATAGGCAACAGGTGCCATAGCCGTATCCTCTAACAGCATATTCTCTGCTTCATGAAGCAGTTTGTAGTGTTCTTCTTTGTCTGCTGTTGTACGCGCTTTTTCAACCAGGGCGTCAAACTCAGGATTACTGTATTTACCGTCGTTGTTTCCGTTGTTTGTCTCTAACAGGTTGATCATGTTGGAAGGATCATCGTAGTCATATACCCAGCCGTTACGTGCAATCTCGAAGTCACCGTTACGGCGTGTCGGTGTGAATGTGGACCACTCAACGATCTTGATATCTGTATTGATTCCAAGCTCTTTCCATGCGCTCTGTAAATACTCGGCGATTGGTTTGTGGTATTTTGCATCATTTGTCATGTACTCTACCGTCGGGAATCCCTGTCCGTCCGGATAGCCGGCTTCTGCAAGAAGCTGTTTTGCCTTCTCGAGGTCCGCTTCGTAATTATCAACGTTAAAGAAGTCGCCGCCGTTGTTTTCTCTGGTCACTTCCTCGAAGGAGGATCCCGGCGCGGCATCAGAGATGCCAGGGCCTACAAAGTTAGTAGCCGGGGAATATGTTCCCTGAGTTACTGTCTCTGCAATGTATTTACGGTCGATGGCAAGGCTTAAAGCTTCGCGCACTTTCTCGTTGTCAAACGGTGCTTTCTGAAGGTTGAAGGAGATGTAGTAGGTTCCCATGATCGGAGCGATATGGAAATCTTCCGTACCCATCAGGCTTGGAACTTCCTCGGAAGGAATATCTTTTGCCATCATGATCTCACCTGTCTTATATGCACTGTAGGAAGCATTTGCATCCTCCATCAGGACAAATTTCACAGTATTGACCGTAACTTTCTCAGCATCCCAGTAGTATGGGTTTTTCTCGTAAAGGATATAGGATCCCGGAACCCACTCTTTCATTCTCAGAGCGCCGTTTCCTACATATGTTTCAGGGTTGATTGCCCACTGATCGCCGTTTGCCTCAATGATGTCTTTCTTTACAGGGCTTAATACGGCAAAAGCGGAAATTTTATCATAATATACGCATGGGTTTGCAAGCTCTACAACAAATGTTTTTGCATCCGGAGCAGATACGGCAAGTCCATCCACTGCTGCCAGTGTCTCTTCCTCTGTTGCGTCTTCTCCCAAATTCAGGATTGCATCATAGCCTTTCACCATGCAGAGCATGTCATAGGCATATGGAGCTGCTGTCAGCGGATTTGCAAGACGTTTGTAAGAATATACAAAATCCTCAGCCGTCAGATCGGAACCGTCGCTCCATTTTAATCCGTCACGCAGATGGAATGTATAGGTTAAACCGTCATCTGATACCTCAAATGATTCCGCCTGTCCCGGAACAACGTTGTTCTCCTCGTCAAAGGTGAGCAATGTCTCAAATCCGTGAATAATCATGTTGGCTCCGTCGATTGCGGAGTTTAAGGCCGGGTCAAGTGTCTCCGGATCCGGTCCAATCTGGACTGCAAGGTCTAAGCCCCCCGCTGTCTCACCTGCTGCTGTTGTTGTGCCCTGTTCGCTTCCCTTGCTCTCATCGGTTCCCTTGGAACCGCCGCCGCAGCCTGCAAGAACTGTGGTGGAAAGCATCGCTGCTGCTACGAGTAGTGCTACTTTTTTTTTCATAATATCCTCCTTTGGATTTTTATTTTAACCGGCCGCCTGCCTGATGCAGGCAGCCGGCTAAGTGCATATCAATGACAAAGTCAATTCACCCGATCCAGGTGATGGCAGGCCGCATAATGGCCCTTCGACACTTCCTGCCATGCCGGCGTTTCTGCCGCACATCTCTCATCGGCATAAGGACATCTCGTTCTGAACCGGCAGCCGGACGGCGGATTAACCGGGCTTGGGACATCACCGCTTAATACAATTCGTTTAGACTGTCTGCTGGTTCTCGGATCTGCAATCGGAATAGCGGAAATCAGGCTCCTTGTATATGGATGCACACTGTGGAAGGTCAATTCATAGCTGTCTGCCAGCTCCACCAGATTTCCCAGGTACATAACTCCGATTCGGTTGGAAATGTGCTTTACAATTGAGAGGTCATGGGCGATAAAGAGATACGTTAAGCCCATCTGCTCCTGAAGCTCTTCGAACATATTGACCACCTGTGCCTGGATAGATACGTCCAGAGCCGAAACCGGCTCATCACACACGATGAATTCCGGATCGACAGCCAGTGCACGGGCAATGCCGACACGCTGCCTCTGGCCGCCTGAGAACTCGTGAGGATATCGGTTTGCATGCTCGGAGTTCAGCCCTACGCGGCGCAGCATCTCAATAATCTTATCCTGCCTGTCCTGTTTGCCGGACGCCAGTTTATGGATATCAATTGCTTCACCGACAATATCACCTACCGTCATACGGGGATCCAGGCTCGCATATGGGTCCTGGAATACAATCTGCATTTTCCGGCGGTAAGGCAGCATATTAACCGCCGTCTTTTTTCCGAACACCGGTTTTCCATCGGCCGTCCGGGGCTTTCCGTCTTCCCCGTAAAGCGGCACGTCGCCGCTGTCAAATATTGTCTCGCCATCATAGATGATCCGGCCGCTGGTCGGTTCATGGAGGCGCAGAAGGGAACGGCCCGTGGTCGTCTTTCCGCAGCCCGACTCTCCTACCAGTCCGAGCGTCTCTCCCTTATTAAGAAAGAAGGAGACATTATCGACCGCCTTTACCACTTTCTTTTCAAACATCTTGCCGCCGGCAACAGGGAAATACTGTTTCAGGTTCTGGACCTCGACTAATTTCTTATCTTCCATCAAATCTTACCTCCCTGTGCTTTCTCAAATTCCGCCTTCTGAAGGAGCCAGCAGGCGCTGTAATGAATATCCGAAATGTCGGTATATTCCGGCATTTGGCGCAGGCAGATCTTCATACAGGAATCACATCTCGGTGCGAACGGACATCCTGCCGGAGGATTCAGCATATCGACCGGACTTCCCTCAATCGGGACAAGGCGGCTGTGCTCTTTCTCGTTCAGCTTCGGGATGCTTCTCAGAAGTCCCTTTGTATATTCATGGGACGGATTATAGAAGATATCCTCCGTCGTTCCATATTCAACTACTTTTCCGGCATACATGACGGCAATCCTGTCACACATGCTGGCCACAACGCCGAGGTCGTGTGTAATCATGATAATCGCCATGCCGAGTTTTTCCTTCAGTTCCATCATCAGCTCCAGAATCTGGGCCTGGATGGTAACATCGAGGGCAGTGGTCGGCTCGTCGGCAATCAGAAGCTTCGGTTCGCAGGCCAGAGCAATGGCAATCATAACACGCTGGCGCATACCGCCCGAAAGCTCATGGGGATACTGCTTCAGCCTCTTCTCCGGCTCGTTGATGCCTACCAGGGTCAGAAGCTCTTTTGCCCTCTCCCTCGCCTCCTGCTTCGATTTATTTGTGTGAAGAAGAATCATTTCACAAATCTGGTTCCCGATTGTATATACGGGATTCAGGCTTGTCATCGGATCCTGGAAAATGATGGAAATCTCTTCACCGCGGATCTTTCTCATCTGGTTTTCAGTCATCTCATCAATCCGGTGTCCGTTGAATTCCAGGGTTCCCCCTATCAATTTACCGGGATAAGCGGTCAGTCCCATCAGACTGTACGCGGTAACAGATTTACCTGAGCCAGATTCTCCTACGATACCCAGGACCTCCCCTTCCTTCAGATGGATGGAAACATCATTTAACGCCTTTACCTCACCGGCCGGTGTGAAGAAAGAGAGGCGTTCATTCTTAATATCTACTAAATATTCGCTCATTCTCTATTCCTCCTAGTTCTTCATCTTAGGGTCAAAGGCATCGCGCAGTCCGTCGCCTAACAGGTTAAAGCTCAGAATAATGACGGAAATCATTATCGCCGGAGCAAACAGGCGGTGCGGATAGCTCTGAAGACCGTTAATAGCGGCGCTGGCAAGGCTGCCCAGGGACGGCATCGGCGCATTAACGCCCAGTCCCAGGAAGCTTAAGAAACTCTCCGTAAAAATGGATGACGGGATCTGCAGCGTCGTTGTAACGATTAATGTACCGATACAGTTTGTTAACAGATGTTTTCTGATAATCCTGCCGCTGGAAGCGCCGAGAGCCCTGGCCGCCGTCACATACTCCTGCTCTTTCAAAATCATGATCTGGCTTCGCACGATACGGGCCATACCAACCCAGTAAAGAAGGGCGAATACCAGAAAAATACTGATCAGGTTAACACCGATTACACCGATCCATTCAAATCCCGGCTTCTGCGACAAATCCTTCAGCGGATAATTCAGCACGGCAGCCAGCAGAATGATGATCAGAACATCGGGAACCGTATATATGATATCGACAATACGCATCATCACCATATCGACCCATCCGCCGAAAAATCCGGAGATTGAGCCATACAGAGAACCAATCAGCAGAATGATGGCCGACGCCACCAGACCGACCAGCAGGGATACCCGGCTTCCCATCATGACGCGGACTGCGTAGTCGCGTCCCAGGTTATCGGTTCCCAGAATATGAGGAAATACCTTCTCTCCCGCTTCAATCTGAGCCAGCTCCGTCTCGGAATACTGCATCGGCGCCAGGTTTACGCTCGTTTTAATCTGCTGTTCATATTTATATGGATAAACCGTCGGTATAACAAAAGAAAGTACGAAGATTACCAGCACGACAATCAGGCTGACCATGGCAATCTTATTCTTTTTCAGGCGGCGCATGCCGTCCTTCCAGAATCCGACGCTCTCTCTCATTACAACGAGGCTCTGTTTCTCGCTTTCATCTGCCGGGAGGAAATCTTCGACATTCATCTGAAATGATAATTTATTCTTGTCCATCCTGTGTGCCTCCCTATTTCAGTTTAATACGCGGATCGATGATGGTATATAAAATATCCACGACCACGTTCATCGTAATAATCAAAGTTGCAAGGAATATTGTGGTTCCCATAATCAGAGGATAGTCACGCCCTGTGATGGCGCCGATAAATTCGGAACCAAGGCCTGGGATTGTGAAAATCTTCTCAACAATAAAGCTTCCCGTAACCGTGTACGCAAGCAGCGGCCCAAGATAAGTAACAACCGGCAGAATGGCATTTCTGAGCGCGTGCTTGAACACGCTGAAAAACCATGCCACGCCTTTCGCCCTGGCGGTTCTCATGTAGTCCTGTCCAAGGACATCCAGCATGGAAGAACGCATCAGACGTGAAATGTAGGAAGCCGGATACAG
>OHAD01002639.1_pt1 | contig 13190 bp, 10 predicted proteins | sample 1577011 | NCBI WGS metagenome assembly OHAD01 (sample SAMEA3541510, study PRJEB24748) | human gut metagenome | biome: human gut; feature: human-associated habitat; material: faeces | place: China | collected 2012
AGGGAATGGAAGGCCTCAGGTGTCAGCCGGTATAGAATGTAAAACCCACAGGAGCCGGCCACCGCCCCGATGATCCGCTGGCGGAAGCGGGTGGAAACAGAGTGGGAGTAGGGATATTCCGACAGCAAAGATGCACAGGCAAACCCCATCCACATAAACCGTTCCACAGCAAAGGCCTGGCCAGCGGTCAGCACCAGACTGACGCCAAGGGCCATGCGCAGCTGCCACAGATGAACCGGCGTAGAAGGATTGAATTTTCGCACCACTGCGTGAAAACGGGTGGTATGGTGCTGGGTTCTGTGTTTGGCAAACAGGATGGCGCCGCAGATCAGGTAGCCCACCAGGGCCAGCAGTCCCCGGCGTACCAGTGCTTCGCCAAAGACCGGGTTTCCGGTGAGATAGACATAGGCAAAACTATACAATCCGCCGTTGCCCATTTCCGGCTGTTGGGCCGTCATATAGAGCAGGGCAAAAAAGGCGGCGAAGTGCAGGGGGATAAGGCAGAACCAGGGAAGCACTGCCGCTGCACTGGGAACCAGCACCAAAATGGCCAGTATGGCCGCCAGAGTGATGAGGGAATCGGTTACGCAATACTGGAAATTGACGAATCGGATGCCAAGCATCATGCAGAACAAGGCCACGGCCAGCGGCGTATTGTCGGCGCCAAACAGGCCGGACAGCAAACTGATAAACAAAACGGCAAACGCCACGATCAGCGCCGATCGCATGGCCATGGCAAACCAGTAATATGCCTTTTCCTGTTTTGTATCACAGGCGGCGATTTGACCTTTCAATATGGCGGGGTCCATTTGCAAGGCGTCATAGAACTTCATTGTCACAGGTGTGTTCCCGTCCTTTCTCAATGTGGGTGACCAGCCGGTCCACCGAATGCATAAACAGCTCAAAATCCTCTCCGGCCTTGCGCCACAGATCGTAAAAGGGCTGCAAAATGCTTTCATATCCCTTTTTCAGTTCCGCGAGGCCGGTTTCTGTCATAAACAGCCGGTAACTTCGTTCATCTGCGGTTTGCCGCTCTTTGCGGATGCAGTTTTTTTCATAAAGTGACTTGAGACAGCGGCTGACGGCTTCTTTTTTCATGCCGCTTTCCTGGCTGAGCAGAACAGGGGTATTTTGTTCCGGATACAAATACAGATGGGCCAGAAGTTCGCATTCACTGGCGGTGAGCAGCGATTTGCGCACAGGAAGCAGCGCGCGCACGATCTTTTGCATTTGCTGCTGGGTGTGCATCATATCGGTCCATTCCATACAGGTTCCCTGCCTTTCCATAAAGTTAACTTTGTTAAGTATATGCCGGATCCCTTTGTTTGTCAATGGCCGATTTGCCATGAAGCAATAAAAAACGCCTTTCCTTCCATACCAAAAGAATACAGAAGGAAAGGCGTTGGGGACAGAAAAGGGGATTGATAAGGTGGCGGTGGAATATCCGTATTTATACGACCACTTGCAGCTGAAACCAGCCGTTGGTCAGATTGAAGTGGCAAACGGCTCCGTTTTTTTGACAGAAGGCCGAAATGGACTGCACACCCAGTCCATGACCATCTTTCTGGGCCAGGGGCAGGCCTTTGCTGTCAAAAGAGACACTGCCGGAGCATGGGTTGGAAATTTCCAACATCACGGAGGGAGTGCCTACCATTTTGCAGTAGATTTCCCTTCGATTTTGAGGGAGCTTTTGATTGGCATGGATGGCGTTTTCCAAAGCATTGGCCACCACAATGGCCAATTCCCCTTCGTCCACTGGCAGGGTGTCGGGGAGGGCAATTTTTGCATCCACCCATATGTTCTGGCTTTTGGCCTGAGCGAAGTAGGTGGAAAACACTGCATCCAGCACCGGTGGACGGCACCAGTGGATTTCTTTTTGCTCATCCAGCCGTCGCTGGGCAGCATCCAGAAAATCCAGAGCAGCCGTTTCGTCGCCCCGGGCCACCAGCTCCATAGCGGTCTGAAGCCGATGGCGCAGATCATGGCGTTCTGTGCGGATGGCGTCCTCCGCTGTGCGTACGGCCTCCATCCGGCTTTGCAGGGCGGACAGCTGCAGAGTGGACAGGTGTGTGCTGTGCCGGGCCTCTGCCTCTTTGCGGATGATGGTAAAGAGAAACAAGACCACAGAATAAAAGCCCACCATCAGTAGAGAAATGGCTGGCTTCAGAATGGTGCTGCTTTTTTCAGAACCCACAGGGTTGGGAATCAGATAGATGACGATGATATAATATGTGGCCATCACCAGGCACATAAACCACCATCCCCGGCGAAGCTCCAGCAGTGTCTGGAGAAACAGCGGCCGCAGGAAAGAGATCAGGAACCAGATCACCCCGGCGGTCAGGACCACATAAGCCAGAACCAATGTCCAGACGCGATGCCCCGACAAATAGTACATCAGCCCGGCCCCCTGCTGAATGAGTGTGCAGAACAGAATGGCGGAAAACAACTGAAAGACCAGCTGCCATCTGCGAAACCGGCTGAGCAGAAGCAAAAGCAGAAGAGATGGAAGATGGGCAATGAGTGTATAGATGTGCAATGTGGTTTTCAGACCGGCGATGCAGTAGATGGAGGCCACGGCCGCCATGACCAGCAAGGCAGTGCCATAGACGATCAGAATGGTAGAACGCCGGGAATAACGGCTGTCGAGAAATAATAGCACCATGGTCATACCCAGTGCCGTCAGATATTCCATAGCGAACAATTCTACCATACCGTGCCCTCTTCCAGCCAGTAGTTGCCCCAAGCTTTTTTAAACTCCGATGCAGCCGCACGGGGAAGGGTGACGGTCTGGCCGTTGTCCAGCAAAGCCGTCTGGCCATTGACTCCGATGACATATTGGAAATTCAGCGCAAAACTGGCCCCGCACAGGCAAAAGCGCCGGTCGGCCAGCAAGGGAGTTACCATTTCCCGAAAGGATACCCGGATGGTCTGGGAATCGATGATGCCGTCGGTGCAATAATACCGCATACACCGCCCCACACGTTCCACATACCGGATGCGATCCAGAAGGATGCGCTGTGTGCCCTCGGTGGTGTGCACCATGACTGCCTGGTTTTTTCGCTTGCTGGATTTCTCCACAGCTTCATCCAGCACTTGGAAGAATTTCCGCTCGGTCACCGGTTTGAGAAGATAGAAAAAGGCACGGACATCGTAACTGTCGGAGGCAAAATCGTTGGAGTGGGTGAGATAGATGATCTCGCCTCCATCACCCAAAGCGCGGAGACGGCGTGCGATGTCAATGCCGCTGGCCGAGGGCATGAGGATATCCAGAATATACAGATCAAATCCGCCCTGCTTCTCCCGATGGGTGAGCAGCGTATGGCCGCTGGAGAACAGCTCCACCTGTCCGTTTAAATGGGGACGGGATTGGAGATAGGATTCCAGCAATGCATTCATTTTTTCCAAATGTTTTTCTTCATCGTCGCAGAGGGCGATTCGCAGCATAATTTTCCTTCTTTCCCGAAAAAGCACAAATTTTGTGCAAGAAGCAGCAAAAATTGCGCAGACTCCTCTTTTTTTACAGCTATCGGTACAATGAAAATAGCATGGAAGGGAACAAGCGTCAAGAGGGAATCTGTGGAGAGAGGAAGGGCGAATTTCCAGGTGTACCTTTCCTGGAAGGGAAGGAGATCATAGAGGGAAAGACTGGTGAAGCAAATGAAAAAAGTGGCCATTGGCCACTTTTTTCATTTGTCCCTTCCAAGAGGGAGGTTCAGAGGATTTCAATATAGGTCTGGTAAAAGTCGTAGGATTTGCCCTTTTCCTGGGCACAGGTGAGAAAACGGCTGATGACGGCCCCGGTGGTGTGCTCAGCCTGCACAGCGGCCAGATGCTGGGGCAGGTCGTTGGGAAATCCTGGTGCGATTTCTTCCCGCATGAGAAAGGTGACATACCGGCCGCCCCGGTTTTCCCACAGCGTATGGGTATAACCTTCCCGGTCTTTCTGCGCTTGCGTGATGCTTAGCCCACGATGTTCTTCGTCCAGATGATCCGAGTGCTGCACGCGGGAATACAGGCGGGGGTTTTCGATGTATTGCTTCAGTTTTTCGATTTCCACCAGCTCAAAAGGGACGATGCAGTCCAGATCAATGGCGGTGATCTGGTAGGGATGTTCCTGCAGATGACGGATGGTATCCAAAGCGGCCATATGATATTGAAGTTTGCGGATGCGCCGTTTCAGCGCCGAGCGCTGCTGATGCAGCGTTTTCATTTGTTGGGCACAGATCCCCTCATGGCTGGAAAGCTCCATGCGGTGCATATTCCGGATCTGTTTTAAGGGAATTCCCAGGCTTTGATAAAACAAAACATCGGATATGATCATCAGATCGGAAACGGAATATTCCCGATAGCCATTTTTGCTGTTTTTCTGAGGGGTGACGACGCCAACTTCCTCCCAATACCGCAGGGTGGATGGGGCGATATCGAAATAATTTGCAATCTGGCCGATGGGAAAGGTATGCTCCATAGAAAAAATCTCCTATTCGGGCGGTTTTTCATCATTATATCAAAATGGCCCTTGACCTTCAAGGAACTTGAAGGTGTATGCTGGAGAGGAGGTGATGGAAATGATGATGGAAAAGATTCTGATGCAGCCGAAACAGGTGCGTTTTGGCAAAGTTGTGAAGTTTATTCTGCCCACCTATCTCACATCGCTGTTCAATACATTGTATACTATTGTGGATGGAATTTTTGTGTCGGCTTGTGTGGGAACCAATGCGCTGGCCGCCATCAATATTGTCTATCCCATTGTCAATATCCTGACGGGAATCGCCCTGGCTTTTGCCACAGGAGGCGGCGCTTTTGCGGCCATTTCTCTGGGAGCTGGGCAGAAGGAAAAGGCCGGGCGGCAATTTTCCATCTGCCTGGTGATGACATTGCTGGTCAGCGGATTGGCGGCGGGGGGGGATGGCCCTGTGGTTGCCCCAGCTGCTGACTTTTTTAGGGGCCACGCCTCTGACAATGGCCGATTGCCGCGTTTATGCAATGATCTGGCTGATCGGCGTCCCTGCTGTGGTGGGGAAAGAACTGTGTACTTATTTTATCCGCGCAGATGGCTCGCCGGGATATGGTTTCCTGGTGGCGGCTGCAGGAGGAATTGCCAATATTTTGCTGGATTATGTGTTGGTAGCCAAGTGGAACATGGGCGTGTTGGGAGCTGGCCTGGCCACTATTTTGGGATTGGTCCTTTCCTGTGGCTTGGGGATCTGGTATTTCTGCCGTCTGCGGCGGCAGCTGCGGCCCGTATGGCGGGGGATGGAAATCAAGGAAGGAATCCGCTGCGCCGTCAACGGAGCATCGGAATGCGTCAGTCAGTTGGCCATTGCCATCACAACCGTGGTGTTTAACCGTACGGCCCTGGCGCTGACCGGAGAAGACGGTATTGCGGCGGTCTCCATTATTATGTATTTGCAGTTCCTCTTCATTGGCCTTTATTTCGGATATTCCATGGGCATTGCACCGCTGCTCAGCCATGGATATGGACAGGGCAACATCCAGGTGTGCAGAAAACTGGAGCGGTACAGTTATCGGTTCTTTGCTGCGGCCCCGCCGCTGCTGTATGGGCTGGCCTTCCTGTCTGCGCCCCTGGCGGTATCCTGTTTTGCACAGCGGGGAACTGGTGTTTGGACCCTGGCCCTGGAGGGGATGAGGCTGTATGGCCTGGGATACCTGGTGGCCGGCCTGAATATTTTCACAGCCATTCGCCTCACTTCTTATGGAAAGGGGCATTTATCGGCTGTGGTCACCCTGCTGCGGTCCTTTTTGCTGTTGATCATTTTCCTCCTTTGGCTGCCGAAAGTATGGGGAATGGCAGGGCTCTGGCTGGCCATGCCTCTGGCCGAGATGATAACGATTGCGGCATCGGTGGGGCTGAATCAGAGTACCACACGGAGTATTCACAAGGAAAATCGGAATGTTGTGCCGGGCAATCCGGTGACAGAATAAACAGAATAAAAAAAGTGGCCATTGGCCACTTTTTTTATTCTGTAAAATTAGAAGCGGGGAGTTATTTCCCCTGATAGGCCGAACGCCACAGGAAGTAGGAGGGGTGATACAGGCCGGTGGGGGAATAGAATTCGTCATGGTCATACACAAACCCCAGACGAAGGAGCAGCGCCCGGGAAGCGGTGTTTTTGGGATGATGACCGGCGAACACGGCCTGGCATCCCAACTGGGAAAAAGCCCGGTCGATGGTGCGGCGGGCCGCCTCCTGGGCATAGCCTGCATGCCAGTAATCGGGCAGCAGATGGACGCCCAGCTCGAAGATGTCCGCTCCCATGCCATAGGGGCGCAGACCGCACACGCCGATAAAGGCCCCGCCTTCCCGGAGAAACACCGGGTGATACTGAAGGCCGCAGCGCTGGTATTGTTCGATTTCCTTTTTCAGACGCTCATCGATCTGCTCCGGGGTCATGACCCCATCGGTTGTGAGAAAATGGGTGACCTGAGGATTTCCCCACAGGGTGTGGGCCAGCTGGGGGTCCTGCTGATCCCACAGGGAAAACTCCAAACGGGGAGAAGCATACAAAACATCCATAAAACAAAACCCGTCTCCCTGAAAAGGGAGCCTTTCTGTTATTTATTGTATTTGAGAAGAATAGTGCTCGCCCATGGCCCGGTCATAGGAGAGGATGTCCAAAGTATCCCGACACCGCCGCACATCCTTTTTCTCGCCTTCTTCCTGGGTGATCAGCAGAGAATACACCGGCAGGTGACGGAAGGCATCGTCCAGGAAGGACAGATAGGAATCCTTGGGCATGCCCAGGGCCGTAAGGTAGACATCCATCAGATAGCAGGCGCTGAACGGACGGTCGGTGCGCCGTGTGTCGCTGCCGTCGATGGAGGTGAGGGGCGCCTGATAATTGGTGTAGATGACATAGTCGGTGGTCAGATTGGAAAGGTCCTCATACAGCGTATCGGTCTCGATACCGTTGAGCTTTTTATATCCTTCCAGCAAAGGCTGGTGATCGCCGAAGAACAACAGGGCGGTGGGCTTTTCCCGGCTGTCGATATAGTCCAGAAGCTGGCCCAGGGCCTGGTCGGTATCCCGGATGCCCACGGCATAGGCCCGCAGCCCATCCAGCTCCCCTTCGCTGAGCACGCCCTCCGGCGCATCAATGAGCCAGGGATCGCTTTCTTCCATGGTCACATAGGGGGAGTGGTTCTGCATGGAAGTGGCCCAGATAAACTGGGGATCATCAGTTTCTTCTTCCAGAAGGGCGATGAGCTGCTGGGTCAGGGTTGCATCGCTGATGTGGATATCCCGGGAATATTCCTCCACCGGCACCGTCAGGTCCTCCTGGAACAGCATCCGGTCGAAGCCCATGGCGGCAAAGGCGTTGGCCCGGTTGTAAAACGAGCCTTTGAAGGGGTGCACATAGGTGCAGTCATATCCTTCGTTCCCGAAATACTCCCGGAAGGAGGGGAGGGTATCCCAGGAAGAGATACCGGCATAGGGGGAGCGAGTGCCCTGCAAAGCGGCGTTGGATGTGCCGCTGAGCACCTCAAACTCGGAAGAGGCTGTGCCGCCGCCAAAGGCGGGCACCACCCGGCCGTAGCATCCCTGGGACTGCATCCGCCGGAAGTTCTGGTAAAGGGAGTCATCCACCTTCAGGTTCTTCACCCGGCGCAGATCAAAGTAAGATTCGCTCATCACCACCAGAATATCGGGACGCACACCGGTGCCGGCCTGGGGCTCATAGGCGGAGAGCAGGCGCTGTACATTGTCCTCTGTGGCCCGCTCGTCGGTGAATTCGTCGTAATAGACCGAGCCGATCAGGCAATCGATGGAGGTGAGACGAGGCGCATTGGTGCGGGAGGATGGCACCACACTGTAGGCTTGCAGCTGGGGGTCGAAGATCTGATAGGCCAGGCTGTTTGTGGAAAAAGTGAGCAGACACCACATGGCCAAGGCGCCGCAGATGACCCGGCGACCATGGAAATGCACCGCGTCTCCCACCCGCAGCACCCGGAGAAAGTGGATATACAGGCACAGAAGGGGGAATGTGACCAACAGAAGGGGACTGAAGAACATCCCATTTCCCGCGGCGCCCTGGGGCGTCCAAAGGTCATGCAGGCTGAAGACCATGATGATATCGTCCATAGAGATGCGGGTGCCCAGGGCGTAATATTTATAGTAGTCCACCATGGAGATCACATAAAGAGGCAGGGACAGCACCAAAGCGGCCAGCCACGGACGGCGGGTCAGAATGGTCAACAGCACATAGCCTATGAAAATCAGCAGCAGCGCCAGCAGAAAGCGAAGCACCCCTGGCAGATCAAAGGAAAAGCGGGGTGTGCGCGGGGCCAGCGATGGGGAGGGAGTCAGGTTGCAATAGAGCACCAGATTCAAAAAAAGGGGAAAAAGATAGAAGCAGACCCGGCGCATATTCTGGGAGGCCAGGTGCGTTAATTTCTGGCGCAGTTTCATGCCCAACACTCCTTTCCGTGGGAGAGACTGTACTAATAACAATAATACAGCTTGGGAAGGGGGAATGCAAGGACAAATCCCCAACGAAATTCTGAATATTCTATGAAGATTATAGAAAGTTTTGTGAAAAAAGGCAAGAAGGAACTGTTTTGACTGTGTCTTTTTCTTGACAAATTCCGGGGGAAGGGGGAAAATAAAAATCACAGTATGTTGTCGAAGGAGGAAAAAGAGTGGCTTTTTCCAAGGAAGCGCTGGATTTTTTGATGGAAAACAAGCTGCGGGACAGCAAAGAATGGTTCCGGGAGCATCGGAAGGACTACGACCGGTTGGTGCTGGACCCCATGCGTCAGCTGGTTCTGGAGCTGCAGCCCGGGGTCTGGAAGCTGGACGACAGTCTGATCGCCGAGCCCAAAGTGGGCCGTTCCATCTCCCGAATCTATCGGGATACTCGCTTCACAAAGGATAAATCCACTTTCCGGGATGTGTGCTGGTGCGTTTTCCTGCGGGAAAAGAAGCTCTATCAGGGGCCGCCGGCTTTTTATTTTGAGTTTTCCCCCCGCTTTGTCCGCTGGGGCTGCGGTTATTACCGGGCCAGCCCACGGGATATGGACACTTTGCGGGGGCTGATTTTGCGTCAGGACCCGGATTTTTATAAGGCCGACAAAGCTGTGGGGAAGAATGGCTATTTCCTTTTGGAAGGGGATCGGTACAAGCGGAGCAAATTCCCCCAGGCCCAGGGCCGGGAAAAGCTGTGGCTGGATCAGAAGAATGTGGCGGTGGCCCATACCTGCTCGCCGGAAGAGGCGGAGATCCTCTTTTCGCCCCAGCTGGCGCAGAAGCTGGAAAAGGATTTTAAAAAGTTGCAGCCGGTGTATGACTTTTTCCGCAAAGTGCAGACGCTCTCTTTTGAGCAGACCCAGCAGGAGGATACTCCTCTGCCCAAAGCGCCCCGGCAGCAATTCGATTGGTAACAAAGAAGAGAAAGGAAGGGATCGTTTCCCTCATGAAATTATTCAGCATTGTGTCCACGGCCCGGCAGAGGGGAGAAGATGCTTCCCCCGGCCTTAAACAGTGGTTCGTTTTTCAGAAAAAGCCATTGGAAAGCTGGAGCACCTGGAAAAAGGTGCTTTTTTGGGTGTATACCGGCCTGCTTTACGGGGCGGCCACCTTTGGAGTGGCCGTGATCAGCCTGGCCTTTGCCGCCTCGGAATACGGCGGGGAGATGTTTGAGAGCTATTTTGAATTTCCCCTTCTCATCTTCCTCAACGCACTTCCGGTGCTTTTGCTGGGGGCGCTGCTGTATTTTCTTCTGGGACGGGCCTGGCTGGCCTTTTTGCTTCAGAGCATTGTCATTTTAGGCGGCACCTTTGTCAACTGGTTCAAGCTGAGTCTGCGCAATGACCCATTGCTGTTTGCCGATGTGCTTCTGGTGCGGGAAGCCCAGAACATGGCGGGACAGTATGAAATCATTCCCACCGCCGGGATGTGGCTCTCTGTGGCCGGTGTGCTGGCGGTGACGGTGCTGTTTTTCTTTTTCCTGCGGGGCAAGCCCCATCCCCTGGTGCGTACAGGCGGCACCCTGGCCGTGCTCATTCTCGCGTTCCTGGTCAGCGGCAAATATGCCGACGACAATCTGTACAGCTACGATGCAGCCACCGACAACTCGGAGCTCATCAGCCCCTGGTCGGATACCCAGGTCTATATTTCCAGAGGCTTTGTCTATCCCTTCCTGCACAGCATCACCGACGCCATTGACCGGCCGCCGGAGGGCTATGACGAGGATACTGCCGCAGCCCTCATGGAAGGCTATGAGGATGCCCACATCCCCGAGGACAAAAAGGTCAATGTGATCTCCATCATGCTGGAGGCCTACAACGATTTCAGCAAGTTTGAAGAAGTGAACCTGGCCTATGATGCCTACGAGGAATACCACAAGCTGGAGGAAGAAGGCATTTCCGGCAATCTGGTGACCAACATCTTCGCAGGGGGAACGGTGGATACCGAGCGGTGCTTCCTCACCGGTTACTCCCAGCTGAACAATTTCCGCACCAACACCAATGCCTATCCCTGGTATTTCCGGGACGAGGGCTACACGGTGGAGGGCAGCCATCCCTGTTTTGAGTGGTTCTACAACCGGGAAAACATCAACCAGTACCTGGGGTTTGAAAACTATTACTTTGTGGAAAATTATTATGAGCAGTTCACCGGCGGGGAAGTGGCCATGGACGAAGTGCTCTTCCCGGAGATCATCAATTTCTACGAAGAAAACAAGGAAACCGGCAAACCCTATTTTTCCTTTAATGTGAGTTACCAGGGCCACGGCCCCTATGACAGCGAGCAGTATTGGTGGAGCCCCAAGGACACCTTTATTGATAACAGCGACGGCAAGCTCACCGACAGCCAGCAGTGCATTCTGGAAAACTATCTGGGCTCCATCTGGAACACCAATCAGAATCTGGCGGCCTTCTTCGATTACTTCCGGGAGGAAGAAGAGCCGGTGGTCATTGTGCTCTTTGGGGATCACAATCCCTGGATGGGAGATGATGGAGAGATCTATGACGCCTTGGGCATCAATATGGATCTGTCCACCCAGGAAGGGTTTTTGAATTACTATTCCACCCGGTATCTTATCTGGGCCAATGACGCAGCCAAGGAAGTGCTGGGCAACGATTTTTCCGGGGAAGGCCCGGACATCGGCCCCTATTTTCTGATGAATCTGCTCTTTGAGGAATGCGGCTGGGAAGGCCCTGCCTTTATGCAGATGACCGATACAGTGATGGAAAGCGTTCAGGTGGTCCATTCCAGCGGCCGGTATATGAAGGACGGCCAGGTGGAAGAGCAGCTGGAGCTGGAGGACCGGGATCTGGTGACAGACTATCGGAATGCCCAATATTATTGGCGCAAACATTTCTATAAAAAAGAAGAGGATTAGGAAAAGGAGAGAGGAAAGATGATCCGTTTCAACTGTGACTATTCCGAAGGGGCCCATCCCCGGGTGATGGAATACCTGATGGAGACCAACATGGAACAGACGGCAGGGTATGGGGAAGATCCCCATTGCCAGCGGGCTGCCCAGCTTATCCGGGGGAAATGTGGCCGGGAGGATGTGGATGTGCACTTTCTGGTGGGGGGAACCCAGACCAATCTGACGGTGATCTCCGCAGCCCTGCGGCCCCATCAGGGTGTGATCACCGCCGAGACCGGCCATGTGAATGTGCATGAAAGCGGCGCCATCGAGGCCACCGGCCACAAGGTGCTGGCCATTCCCGGCTGCAAAGAGGGCAAACTGACTGCCGATCAGGTGCGCAAGCTGGTGGAGGATCATTATAACGACGAGACCCAGGAGCATATGGTGCAGCCTAAGATGGTGTATATCTCCCATCCCACCGAGTTGGGTACGCTGTATACCAAGGCCGAGCTGGAAGCCATCAGCTCCCTGTGCCGGGAAAAGAACCTGTTTCTCTATGTGGACGGGGCAAGATTGGGGTATGGCATCACCGCGCCGGGCACCGATGTGACCATGGCCGATTTGGCCCGTCTGTGTGATGCCTTTTATATCGGCGGCACCAAGGTGGGGGCGCTCTTCGGGGAGGCCCTGGTGATCGCGGCTCCGGCCCTCAAGGAGGATTTCCGCTATTTCATCAAGCAGAAGGGCGGCCTTCTGGCCAAGGGACGGCTGCTGGGCGTCCAGTTTGAGACCATGATGGAAGACGGGCTGTATGAGGAGATGGGAAAGCATGCCAATGAAGCCGCCGCCATCATCCGCAAGGCCTTTGCAGACAAGGGTTTCCCCTTCTTCTGCGATTCTCCCACAAACCAGCAATTCCCCATTTTGCCCGAGAGTGTGATGAAAAAACTCAGCGAAAAATATGCCTTTGCCGATTTTGGCAAGGTGGATGAAACCCACCATGCCGTGCGTTTCTGCACCAGCTGGGCCACGCCCCTGGAGCACGCCCAGGCGCTGGCTGCCGATGTGGCGGCCCTGTAAGCAGGCAGAAGATACCACTAAAAACCGGGGACTGGTTGTGTTATAATGGCTTTGGTCGGCCATAACGCAGCCGGTCTCCGGCTTTTTGCCGGAAAACAGAGAAAAACAACATAGGATGGGAGAAAGAATATGAAACATTTGCGAAAACGGCTGTGGGCCGGTCTATTGGCAGGGGTCATCCTGCTGATGGGGGCCTGCGGCGCCGGTGTAAAAACCGAAAAAAGCCAGAATCCCGCCCGGGAGGATATGAAGGCTGTTTGGGTGTCCACCGTGTACAACCTGGACTATCCCACCCGCGCCACCACCGACCCGGCCGCTTTGAAGAGCCAGGCCGATTCCATTTTGCAAAATTGCGTGGATATGGGGATGAACGCAGTCATCCTGCAGGTGCGTCCTTCCTGTGACGCGCTGTATCCTTCGGAGATCTTCCCCTGGAGCCGCTATCTCACAGGCAGCCAGGACCAGGCTCCCCAGGGGGACTTTGACCCGCTGGCCTATTGGGTAGAGAAGGCCCACGAGCTGGGACTGGAGCTTCACGCCTGGATCAACCCCTTCCGGGTGACCAAAAGCGGCGACAGCGAATACCAGAGCCTGTCGGCTTCTTCCCCGGCCAAGCAGCACCCGGAATGGCTGGTGCAGCACGAGGGGAACTATTACCTGAACCCTGGTCTTCCGGAGGTGCGGGAACTGGTGATTCAGGGGGCCGAGGAGCTGGCCAGGAACTATGACATCGATGGACTGCACATGGACGATTACTTCTATCCTGGCCAGGAC
>OHAD01002645.1_pt1 | contig 13140 bp, 8 predicted proteins | sample 1577011 | NCBI WGS metagenome assembly OHAD01 (sample SAMEA3541510, study PRJEB24748) | human gut metagenome | biome: human gut; feature: human-associated habitat; material: faeces | place: China | collected 2012
CGGCCAGCAGGGGCGGCAGGCGCTCGTCCACCTCAATGGACACCACCTTGGCGGCACGCTTGGCCAGCTCTTTGGTCAGCACACCGATGCCGGGGCCGATCTCGATGACGCCGTAGCGCTTGTCCACCCCACTGGCATCCACGATCTTGGTGGGGATGCCCGGATTGATGATGAAGTTCTGTCCAAAGCCCTTGGAGAGCGCAAAATCGTATTTTTCGCACAGGGCACGGATCACGGAAATGTCGGTCAGTTCGGGCATGGAGGCCATCCTTTCTCAGAAAAAGGCTGTTGCAGGGTATGCAGCAGCCTTTGGGGTCATTGGTACTATTGGCGGCAGGTCACTCCCCCAGTCAATGCCTGACGGCATTGCCAGCTCCCTCGGAGATGGGACCTTTTGGCGTGACCGGACAAGCTCCGGCAAACGATCTGCTTTGCCGCATGGAAAAGCCTCCCTCCCAGAGGGAGGTGGCGCGGCGCAAGCCGTGACGGAGGGAGTTTACTGTGCCGCAGAATCGGCCGTCGCTTCGCTCTGTGCAGTGTCTGCCGGTTCTTCCGGTGCATCCGTCTCCGGTGCAGTCTCGGCGTCAGCGGCGGTGCTGTCGGCAGCCTCCGAAGCAGCGGCGGAAGAAGCACTGTCGTTGGCACCGGCCACGGTGGTGGTGCCGCTGAGCTGCTGGGCTGCGCTCACGGCGCGCTGGACCTGCGGGTCCGTGGTCGGGGTGTAGTCCAGATAGGAGTTGGCTTCATCCGCGCTCAGGGCGCGCTCCACATCCACGCTCAGGCCCGTGCCGTCAAAGCTGGTGCCGTCGCCGCAGAGCAGTTTTGCCACCGTGATGCTCACGGCGCTGCCGTCCGACAGACGCTGCGGGCTGCTCTGGATGGTGCCCTTGCCCATGGTGGTGGTGCCCACCAGACGGGCACCGCTCATGGTGCGCAGGCTGGCGGCGAACAGCTCCGCTGCGCTGGCGGTGCTGCCATTTACCAGACACACCAGAGGCAGGGCCGTCTCGGTCTCGCTGTCGCTGCTGCCCACCACGGTGCGGTTGCCGTTTTTATCCTCGGCGTAGGCCACCGTGCCCTCCGGCACGATCAGATTGATGCAGCTGATGGCGTCATCCAGAACGCCGCCGCCGTTGTCACGCAGGTCAAACACCAGGCTGGCGGCACCATTGGCGCTCAGGGCGCGGATGGCGTAGTCCAGCTCACTGGGGGTGCTGCCGTCGAACTGACGGATCTTGATATAACCCACATCGCCCAGCATCTGGTAGTCCACCGTGGTGCTGGTGTAGCCGGAGTGGGTCAGGTCGGCCGTATGGGAGGATGCCGCGCTGTCCAGCCAGGTCACGGTGACGGTGGTGCCGGCCTCTCCCTGCAGGCGGGACTGCACCGCATCCACGGTGGTCAGGCTCTTGACGTCGGTGTCGCCCACGGCGGTGATGTAGTCGCCCACCACGATGCCGGCTTCCTGGGCAGGCGAGCCGTCGTATACCTTGGTCACCTTGGCGTAGCCGGTCTGGTCCAGACCCAGCTCCACGCCGATGCCCAGGATGGTGCCGTTCTGCACATTGACCAGCTCGGTGTAGGCGGTAGCGTTGTAGTAGCGGGCGTACTTGTCGCCGGTGCCCAGCAGGTAGCCTGCGGTCAGGCGGTCGTACAGCGTGTTTTCGTCGATGGTGTAATAATCGTTGCTGCGGACATAGCGGTCCACCTCTGCGATCTTGTTGTACATGCTCTCTTTTTCCTTGACGCTGCTCACCGTGCTGTCAAACAGACGCATGGCCACCAGCATGGTGATGGAAAAAGTGACCGTCATGGCAAGGATCACGATGGTGACCGCCATGCCGATGGAGATTTTACGGTTCATGTCAGCTTCCTCCCTGTCAGAACAGCAGCATCATGAAAATACTGCCCAGCAGCGAGAGTACAAACACCCCTGCCAGCAGCAGGCAGGCGATGCGCAGCATCCGCTTACGTTTTTGTTCGTTCATAAAAACCAGACTCCTTCACGATGGATCAATTGTGCGGGAACGGGATGTAGCCGCGGGGGTTGACGGCGTTGGCCTTGCTGCCGCCCTTCCACACCTCCAGATGCAGGTGGTTGCCGGTGGAATTGCCGGTGCTGCCCACATAACCGATCAATTCGCCCTGCTTCACATACTTGCCTGCACTGGTAGCCACCGAGCGCATGTGCGCGTACAGGGTGGTATAGGTATTGCCATCGGACATTTTGCCGTGGTAGATGATAACGTAGTTGCCGTAGCCGCCGGTGGACCAGCCTGCCACCTGCACATAGCCGCTGGCGGCTGCGTAGATAGGCGTGCCGCCGGCTGCCGCAAAGTCGATACCGGCATGGAGCTTGTTCACGCCGGAGACCGGGTTCTTGCGCCAGCCGTACTCGCTGGAGATGCGGCTGTAACTCTTCAGCGGGCAGGCAAAGCCGCTAAAGCTCAGCTGCGGCTTGCTGGCAGAGGCTGCGGCGATCATCTTCTGGATCTCCTTTTTCACGGCCTCGTAGTTCAACTCGTCGGATTCAATGGCTGCCTGTGCCTTCTGCTGCGCCGCCTGTGCCTCGGCAGCGGAAAGCTGTGCCGCAGAGATGCTGCTGTTCAGCTCGCTCTGCTTACCCTTCATCTGGGCGTTCTGGCTGTCCAGCTCGCTCTTCTGGCTCTGCAGTTCAGCCTTCTCGGCTTCCAGACTGGCTTTCTGCTCTTCCAGCGCGGCCTTATCGTCCTCCAGCCCCTGCTTGGCGGACTTCATGTTGTTCATGATCTCGGTGTCCTTGATGGAGATATCCTGCATCACCTCGTTGAAGGTAAGCAGCTCGTACAGGTCGTTCACTGCGCTGAGCATGGCTACGCTGCCGCCGTCCCGCAGCTCCTGCATGGCAGCCATGTGCTTTTTGAAGTCGTCCCACTGACCGTCGATCTCGGTCTGCTTTTGCTCGATCTGGGTCTGCTTGTCCGTGATCTGGGTCTGCATCACACCGATCTGCTGTTCCTTTTCGCCGATGCTGTTCTGCACTGCGGCGATCTGACCGCCGAGCACACAGATCTGATCCTGCAGAACGGTGACCCGCTCCTTCAGTTCGTTTTCCAGCGCTTTGGCGGCAGACTCCTTCTTTTTGGCGTCCGACAGCTCCTTTTTGTGCTGGTTGATGGACTGGGAAAGCTTATCCAGCTTGGTCTGCAAGCTGGCCATACTGGTGCTATTGGTAGCTGCCGAGGCCGGGTACACCGTGGCTGTCAGCAGCAGGCAGACACAGGCCAGCCCAAGGCTGACCACACGGATCAGCTTGCTGCGGGGGCTTTCCGGCCGGGCGTGCCGGGCGGTATAAGGGCCTGTGAGCCGGAAGGGCTTTGCGTGCATCGCTTTACTCATAAAACGCGGCTCCTTTCGGTCACACATTCAGATGTTTGCGGATAGAGAACATACTGCCCACGCCGCCTACGATGGCGCCGCTGAGCAGGCTTGTTACCACGATGGTCGGCAACACGTTTGCCACCGGCACCAGTGCGCGGCCCATGAGCATCTGCCAGATACCGCCCAGACCACCGGCGGCGTTGACCACATAGCTGTAGCAGCCAAGGCTGACCGCTGCGGTCAGGATACCGGAGATCAGACCCATGGTCAGGCCCTCCACAAAGAAAGGCAGGGTGACCATGCGGTTGGTAGCACCCACATACTTCATGATCTCGATCTCGCGGCGGCGGGCAAAAACGCTCAGACGGATGGTGCTGCCCACCGTAATGATACTGACCACCATCAGCACCATCACGATCATGCGGCCGCCCTTGGTGACGGCTTTCTGGATCTCCACAAAGATATTGGTCATCTCCACCGGAGCAGTAACGCTGACAACGCCCGGGATGGCCTGCATCTTCACGCTCATGCTCTCCATCTGGGTCAAATCGCTCAGGGTGACCCGGTAGTTGGCCTTAAAGGGGTTATCGGTCTCAAATTCATCCCACAGGGAGGAATAATCCTGCATATAACCGCGGTAGGTGTCGAGCACGTCCTGCTTGGAAACGTACTGCACCCCGCTGACCCCCGGCATAGCCGAAAGGGTCTCGCCTACCTGCGCGGCGGTGGCATCATCACATTCGGGATCCAGATAAACAACCGTCTCGTTCTGGCTGCCCAGATAGGCCACCATGCTGCCCACATTCACCTCGGCCAAGCTGGCAAAGATGTTCAGGGTCATACAAACACTCAAAGAAGCGATGCAGGCAATGGTCATAGCCCAGTGCTTGCCCAAGTTGCGCACACCGCGCCGGGTAAGGAAGAAGAAGGTAGAGGGACGCATCATACGGTAGCCACCTCCTTTTTGGCAGTGGACGCATCGTCCGCATCAAAGGCGGCAACATCCAGCGAAAGATCGTCCTCGGCGGCAGCCACAGGGTCTGCGGGCACGTCCGAGATGATGCGTCCATGGCTCAGGGTGACCACACGCTGATGGAAGCGGTGCACCAGCTCGTGCTCGTGGGTGACCACCAGCACCGTGATGCCCATCTTGCTCACCCGCTCCAGCAGCTGCATCATTTCCTGGCTCAGTTCCGGGTCGATGTTGCCGGTAGGCTCGTCTGCAATGACCAGCTTGGGGTTATGCACCAGCGCACGCGCCACAGCCACACGCTGCTGCTCGCCGCCGGAAAGGGTATCCGGGTAGCACTTGGCTTTGTCCTCCAGATGCACCAGCTCCAGAATGTACTCCACGCGGGGACGGATCTCCTTGCGGGGCACATTGAGGACGTGCATGGCAAAGGCCACGTTCTCGTATACGGTCATGCTGGGGATCAGCCGGAAGTCCTGAAAGATGATGCCCATCTGACGGCGCAGGTAAGGGATCTTATGACGGCGCAGCTTGGCAACATCCTTGCCCAGCACGGTCACCTTGCCGGAGGTAGGCAGAGCCTCCCGCAGGATCAGCTTGAGCAGGGTGGATTTGCCCGCGCCGGAGTGCCCCAGCAGAAAGACGAACTCGCCTTCATCCACATGGAAGTTGATATCCTCCAGTGCAAGGCGTCCGCCCTTTTTATATTCTTTGGAAACGTGTTCAAAATCGATCATGGAATCGTATTAGCTCCTGACATCAAGATTTTTGACGGTCAAGAAAGCCCGTCCGCAGCCGTACTGCAAAAAGAACCGGCCAGCATCGGTTTCGAGCGGCCGGTTCGGCGCCGGCGGGGCAAAACCCGCACAGCGGAATATCAGTATTTGGCCGGGTTGTTGGACAGGTACTTCTTTACCATCAGCGCTACCTTAAAGACGATAGCGTCGTCGAACTCACGCAGATCCAAACCGGTCAGCTTTTTGATCTTTTCCAGACGATACACCAGCGTATTGCGGTGCACAAACAGGCCGCGGCTGGTCTCGGACACATTCAGGTTGTTCTCAAAGAAGCGCTGGATGGTGAACAAAGTCTCCTGATCCAGGCTTTCAATGCTGCCCTGCTTGAACACCTCGCGCAGGAACATCTCGCAAACGGTGGTGGGCAGCTGGTAGATCAGACGAGCAATGCCCAGATTATCATAGCGGATGATCTGCTTTTCGGTATCGAACACCTTGCTCACTTCCATGGCGATCTGGGCTTCCTTAAAGGAGGTAGCCAGATCCTTCACATTGGCAATGGGGGTGCCAATGCCAACCACGGCCTTGATGTAGTGCTCGCCGGAGAGGGTATCCACGATGCTGGCAGCCAGCTTTTCCATATCGGTGCGGTCGATGCCCTTGCGGATCTCCTTGACCAGCACGGTGTCGGTCTCGCTGATATTGAACACAAAGTCCTTCTGCTTATCGGGGAACAGGCTGCTGACCACATCATAGGCAGAGATATCGCCGCCGCTGATCACCCGCACAATGAACACCACGCGGGAGACATCGGTGGCAAAGTGCAGCTCCCGTGCCTTGGCGTAGATATCGCCGGGCAGGATGTTGTCCAGCACCACGTTCTTGATAAAGTTGGACTTATCGAATTTTTCGTCGTGGTACTGCTTGATGCTCTGCAGGCTGATAGCCAGCACACCGGCAAACTGACCCGCAGTCTCGTCGGCGCCCTCCACGAACACGGCATAATCGTTATGCTTGGCGTTGGAGAACTGCTGGTAAGTATAGCCGTCGCGCACAAAGCGGTCGCCTGCGTTCAGGCGCTCGGCCATATAGCCCTCGCGCACCTCGCCGATCAGGTTCAGCTCCGAGCAGGAAATGACAGCGCCGGTCTCATCCACAACGCCGACCACCCGATTGATCGCGTCCTTCATCTGGTAGATCACGCTTTGAAATACTCTATTGGCCATAAATGGATACCCCTTTTCCTCGTTTGTGCAAGCCGCGGCGGCATGGGTTGTGATTTTAAACAATTTAGCCGCATTACAATCTATATTTTACACAAAAGAATTTACTTTTGCAACAGATTTCAACAAAAAAAATAATTCTTTCTTGTTGAAATTATCTTTCGGGGCCATTTTTTGCCAAAAAAGTGCCTTTTTGCGTGGTTCTTACCGTTATTTTACCGATAAAATGTGATACATTTTTGAAAACCGCGTGAAAAGCGCAGCGTTTTATCTGGTAATTTTTGCCACTTCTTCGTTGGAAAGCTCACGCCACTGTCCCGGGGCAAGCTGTGCATCCAGTGCAAGGCCGCCAATGGCCTCCCGGTGCAAAGCATTCACCCCTGCACCGTACACGCCGAACATCCGTTTGATCTGATGGTACACCCCCTGCCGCAGCACCACCCGCACGGTGCACCCATCCGGGGAAAGGGCGGTCACCTCGGCGGGCGAAAGGGCGGTGCCGTCCGCCAGCGTGACCCCCGCCGCAAAGCCGGTGCACATCTCCTGCGTGAGCGGGGTGTCGATGGTCACAGTGTAGGTCTTGGAAACATGGTGCCGGGGGGACAGGATATCGTGGGCAAAGCCGCCGTCATCGGTCAGCAGCACAAAGCCGGTGCTGGTCTTATCCAGCCGGCCTGCCGGGAACAGCTCCCGCCGGGGGTAGGCGTCCCCCACCAGATCCACCACGGTGGTGTCCCGCTTGTCGGTAGAAGCGCTCACCACCCCCTCGGGCTTATTGAGCATGAGGTAAACGAATTTCTGATAGCGCAGCGGTGCGCCGTCCACTGCCACGGTGTCGGTATCCTTCAGCTGGGTGTCCCCTTTTTTGCACACCGTGCCGTTTACCTGCACGCGCCCCTTTGCCAGCATGGTTTTGGCCTCGCTGCGGGTGCACTGGGCAGTTTCGGCCAGATATTTATCCAAACGCATAAGCGGTTCTCCTTTGTTGATGATGTCCTCAGTGTAACATGACAGACAAAATCGTGCAAGGCACAAACGCAAAAAGGAGAAGCCCGCGGGCTTCTCCTTTTTGCAATTGATATTATCAGACGCTCAGGGAGGCGTGCTGCTCCACATCCTCGGGGTCAGCATCAAAGATGGGCTGCAGGACGTTGGCGATGAACTCCTCCACCTGCTGGGGTGCACGGCCCACAAAGTTCTCCGGCACCAGCCCTGCCACGATCTCCTCGCGGGTCAGGCCAAAGGCCGGGTCTGCGGCAATGCGGTCCACCATATCGTTGGGCAGACCCTCTTCCTTGACCTGCTTACCGGCGGCGATGGCGTGCTGACGCAGGCGCTCGTGCAGCTCCTGACGGTTGCCGCCCTTTTCCACAGCCTGCATCATGATGTTCTCGCTGGCCATAAAGGGCAGCTCGGCCATCAGGCGGCTGCGTACCACCTTGGGGTACACCACCAGACCATCGGTAACGTTGAGCATAATGTTCAGGATGGCGTCAGTGGCAAGGAAGCCCTCGGCCATGGCCACGCGCTTGTTGGCGCTGTCGTCCAGCGTGCGCTCAAACCACTGAGTGCCGGTAGTAAAGCTGGGGTTCAGCACATCCACCATCAGGTAGCGGGCAAGGGCGCAGATGCGCTCGCAGCGCATGGGGTTGCGCTTGTAGGGCATAGCGGAGGAACCGATCTGGTTCTTCTCAAAGGGCTCTTCCATCTCCTTGAAGTTTGCCAGCAGGCGCAGGTCGGTGGCAAACTTCATGCAGCTCTGACCAATACCGGCCAGTGCGTTCAGGATAAAGGCATCCACCTTGCGGCTGTAGGTCTGACCGGACACCGGCACAACAGCCTTGGGGTCAAAGCCCATCTCCTTTGCAATGGAAGCATCCACGGCGCGGATCTTGTCGGCATCGCCCTTGAACAGCTCCATAAAGGAAGCCTGCGTACCGGTGGTGCCCTTGACACCACGCAGCTGCAGGGTAGCCAGACGATGGTCGATCTCGGTCAGATCCATCACCAGCTCGTTGGCCCACAAGGTAGCGCGCTTGCCCACAGTGGTGGGCTGTGCGGGCTGGCAGTGGGTGTAGGCCATGCAGGGCATGTCCTTGTACTCCTTGGCAAAGTGTGCCAGCTTTGCCAGCACACCCACCAGTTTTTTGCGCACCAGCTCAAGGCCCTGCCGCATCACGATGATGTCGGTGTTATCGCCCACATAGCAGCTGGTGGCACCCAGATGGATGATGCCTGCCGCCTTGGGGCACTGCTGACCGTAGGCGTAGACGTGGCTCATGACGTCGTGGCGCACCAGCTTTTCCCGCTCGATGGCCACTTCGTAGTTGATATCGTCCACATGGGCTTCCAGCTCGGCTACCATGTCCGGGGTGATGTTGGTCAGGCCCTGATCCATTTCGGCACGAGCCAGCGCCACCCACAGCCGCCGCCAAGTGCGGAACTTGTTGTCGTCCGAGAAGATGTACTGCATCTCATCGGAAGCGTAGCGGGTGGAAAAAGGGCTGATATAGCGATCATGCTGTGACATTGGTTGTTTCCTCCTGTGATCTGACGGAACTTAAGGGCAACAGCTGCCTGCGGTGCGCCCTCATCCGGCGCTTGCGCGCCACCTTCCCCCGTCCGGGGGAAGGCTTTACCAGCGCTGCATTGGCGGGTGAAGGCGCCGCCTATACAGGCAGATGCCCTTTTGCTTATTTATTCTACCATCAAACCTTGAAATAGTCCACGCCGCCCTCAAAGATCGGCTGGTATTTATCGCCGGTGACGTTCTTGTACAGGTACTCGCCGCTGCGCTCCGAGTGACCCATCTTGCCGAACACACGGCCGTCCGGGCTGGTGATGCCCTCGATGGCCAGCACAGAACCGTTGGGGTTGAAGCGCTGATCCATGGTGGGCACACCGGTCAGATCCACATACTGGGTAGCCACCTGACCGTTGCGCAGCATGGTGTCCAGCACCTCCTGCGGTGCTACAAAGCGGCCTTCGCCGTGGCTGATGGCGATGGTGTGCATCTCACCCACCTCGCACTTGCTGAGCCACGGGCTGCCGGTGGAGGCCACGCGGGTGTGCACCAGCATACTCTGGTGACGGCCGATGGTGTTGAAGGTCAGGGTTGGGTCGCAGGCGGTGATGGGGCGGATATCGCCGTAGGGCACAAGACCCAGCTTGATCAGCGCCTGGAAACCATTGCAGATGCCCAGCATCAGGCCGTCGCGCTGCTGCAGCAGACGGCGCACAGCCTCGGTGACCGCAGGGTTGCGGAAGAAGGAGGCGATGAACTTGGCGCTGCCGTCCGGCTCGTCGCCGCCGGAGAAGCCGCCGGGCAGCATGACGATCTGGCTTGCGTCAATGGCCTTGACCAGTGCCTCGCAGCTCTCGGCAACGTCAGCGGGGGTCAGGTTGCGCACCACCAGAATCTCGGGGTCGGCACCGGCGCGGGCAAAGGCCTTGGCGGTGTCGTACTCGCAGTTGGTGCCGGGGAACACCGGAATGATGACCTTGGGCTTTGCCACACCGATCTTGGGTGCGGCGGGAGCGGTCAGGCTGCCGTTGATCTTCTCCACGGCAGAACCGGCCTTGCGGTAGGGATACACAGGCTCCAGCTTGCTCTCCCAAATCTCCTGCAGCTCGGCCATATCCAGCTTTTCACCGCAGGACTCGAAGGTGTACTCCTTGGTGGTCTCGCCCAGCAGCATACCGGCGGGAGAATCGGACACCATTTCCAGAATGATGGAGCCGTACATGGGCTCGAACATCTGGTGGGTGGTCATGTTCGCACGCATCTTAAAGCCGATGCGGTTGCCCAGACCCATCTTGAACAGCGCCTCGGCAATGCCGCCGTAGCCCACAGAGCAGGCAGAGGCGACCATGCCCTCCTCGATCATGTTCTCCACGATCTTGTAGTTGGCCTTCAGGGAGAAGAAGTTGGGGCAGCCGGTCTCCGGGTCGATGATGGGCCGCACAAGCACCACAGTGCTCTCAGGCTTCTTGAACTCGGTAGAGATTACGCGGCTTGCCTTGCCGATGGCAGTGGCAAAGGACACCAGCGTGGGAGGCACATCCAGCTGCTCAAAGGAGCCGGACATACTGTCCTTGCCGCCGATGGAGGCAATACCCAGACCGATCTGCGCATCCAGTGCGCCCAGCAGGGCAGCCAGCGGCTTGCCCCAGCGCTCGGGCTTGTTGCCCAGACGCTCGAAGTACTCCTGGAAGGTCAGGTAGGCGTCCTCGTAGCGGAAGCCGGTGGCAACCAGCTTGGTCACGCTCTCAATAACAGCCATCCGTGCACCCACATACTGGTTGGCGCTCATCAGATAGGGGTTATAGCCCCATGCCATGCCGGAGCAGGTGGTGGTCTCGCCGTCCACCGGGAGCTTTGCCACCATGGCGTTCTGGGGGGTCAGCTGGTATGCACCGCCAAAGGGCATGAGCACGGTGGCAGCACCGATGGTGGAGTCGAACCGCTCGGAAAGGCCCTTCTTGCTGCAAACGTTCAGATCGCCCACCATGGACTTCATCTTCTGGCTGAAGGTCAGGCCGGCCCACTGGGGCTGCCAGACGCTGCCCTTTTCCACATGGACGTTCTGGTGCTTTTCTGCACCGTTGGAGTTCAGGAACTCGCGGCTGATGTTCACGATAGACACGCCGTTCCACACCATGTTCAGGCGCTTTTCCTCGGTGACCTTGGCCACGGGGGTAGCCTCGAGGTTCTCCTCGGTGGCAATGGCGATGAACTTGTCCACATCCTCCGGGGCAAGCGCCACAGCCATGCGCTCCTGGCTCTCGCTGATGGCCAGCTCGGTGCCGTCCAGACCCTCGTACTTCTTGGTGACCTTGTTCAGGTCGATGTACAGGCCGTCGGCCAGCTCGCCGATGGCAACGGAAACGCCGCCGGCACCAAAGTCGTTGCAGCGCTTGATCATCTTGCAGGCGTCCTCGCGGCGGAACAGGCGCTGCAGCTTGCGCTCGATGGGCGCATTGCCCTTCTGCACTTCAGCACCGCAGTGCTCAAGGCTGTCCAGCTTGTGTGCCTTGGAGGAGCCGGTAGCACCGCCGATGCCGTCACGGCCGGTGCGGCCGCCCAGCAGCACGATCACATCGCCGGGGGCGGGGCACTCGCGGCGGACGTGGGAGGCAGGGGTAGCGCCCACAACAGCACCGATCTCCATGCGCTTTGCCACGTAGCCGGGGTGGTAGATCTCGTCCACCTGACCGGTAGCCAGACCGATCTGGTTGCCGTAGGAGGAATAACCGGCGGCGGCGGTGGTGACGAGCTTGCGCTGAGGGAGCTTGCCTTCAAGCGTCTCGGACACCGGCACGGTCGGATCGGCGGCACCGGTCACGCGCATGGCCTGATACACGTAGGAACGGCCGGAAAGCGGGTCGCGGATGCAGCCGCCGATGCAGGTTGCCGCACCACCGAACGGTTCGATTTCCGTCGGGTGGTTGTGGGTTTCGTTCTTGAACAGGAACAGCCAATCCTCATAATGGCCATTCACATCAACCTTCACCTTGACGGTGCAGGCGTTGATTTCTTCGGATTCGTCAAGATTCTTCAGAATACCGTTCTTCTTGAGCCACTTCGCGCCGATGGTGCCCATATCCATAAGGCATACGGGCTTTTCGTCGCGGCCAAGCTCGTGACGCATCTCAAGATACTTATCGAACGCGGCCTGCACGGTCGCGTCGTCAATCTGCACATCATCAAGTTGCGTGCCGAACGTGGTGTGACGGCAATGATCGGACCAATACGTGTCGATCACCTTGATTTCCGTGATTGTCGGATCACGCTGTTCCTCGGTGAAGTGAGCACGGCAGAACTGCAGATCAGCCAAATCCATGGCCAGGCCACGGTCGGCGATGAACTGCTCAAGATCGGCGTCGCTCATGGTGCGGAAACCTTCGATGATCTCCACCTTGCCCGGCACCGGCACCTGCGTCTTCAACGTGGTCTTGGTATCCAGCGAAGCTTCGCGAGCCTCGACCGGGTTGATCACATAATGCTTGATGGCGGCGATGTCGGCGTCGCCCAGCTCGCCTTCAAGTGCATACACCTTGGCGGAACGAACAGTCGGGCGCTCGCCCTGGGAGATCAGCTGAATGCATTCGCTGGCGGAATCCGCACGCTGGTCGAACTGACCGGGCAGATACTCCACAGCAAACACATTATCAGAACCGAAATCAGGCAAATCGGCGGAAACATTATCGACCTGCGGCTCACTGAACACGGTAGGGGTGGCCTGTGCGAACAGTTCCTCGCTAATGCCTTCCACATCATAACGATTGACGAGACGCACATTCTTCAGCGATGCGATGCCAAGAATGGTCTTCAGCTCGTTGGCGAGCTGCTTGGCCTCGACATCAAAACCCTGCTTCTTTTCCACGTACACGCGAAAAACCATGGTTGACTCCTTGAAAGAGGGGCTTGGTGAGATTGATAAAAATAAGATTTTCAAAAACGATGAAGCCCGCATCCGAGTTTGTACTGCAGATGCGGGCTATCGCAAGTATTATTCGGCTACTTCAATGCCTTCGGACTTGGCGAGTTCAGCCAAGCGGCTTTCGACCTCTTCGTAAGCCGGAATGATGTCGCCCAGATCGCGGCGGAACAGATCCTTGTCGAGATGCTCAACCTTGCCGGAGCCGTCACGCTGATCCCACAGACGGCAGGAATCAGGCGTAATCTCATCGGCCAGCAGCAGCGTGCCATCGGAAGTGCGACCCATTTCGATTTTGAAATCAACAAGCTTGATGCCGATTTTAGCGAAGATCTCGATCAGGGCTTCGTTGATGCGGCGTGCGAGAGGTGCGATCTCAGCCAGATCCTCACGGGTGCAGACGCCCAATG
>OHAD01002647.1_pt1 | contig 13132 bp, 16 predicted proteins | sample 1577011 | NCBI WGS metagenome assembly OHAD01 (sample SAMEA3541510, study PRJEB24748) | human gut metagenome | biome: human gut; feature: human-associated habitat; material: faeces | place: China | collected 2012
ATAAGCGGAATTATAGAAAGCAGGAAGTGCATCTTGCAAGAGCAAGAGCTGTACAGGATATAGATTATCCAAATCATGAGTGGGCTGGCAGACCTAATGCGGAGCAGACGGTCAGAGAATGGCAGGAGAGCCACCCGGCAGGAAAAAAAGCGGACTGTATCCGGGAGACAGGGTTGAGCAAGCCAACCGTTTACAAGTGGTGGAAATAAATGGAAAATTGTGCTATAATAATAAAAAAATATTTTTAGGGAGGAAATTATTATGAAAACGGTAAAATTATTATTTTTTTCTGTAGTATTCACATTGACATTTTGCTTTGCAGCCTTTGCGAGTGAAAAGAAAATACCAGCAACAGAAAATTTTACTAATGATGTTGTGTATGACAATCCAAGAAATTTAGAAAATGCAGATGCAAATAATTTAGCTGCTTTTCTTCCTCAAATAGAAAAATTTCAAGTGAAAAGTGTAAGAGTGTATCCGGTATATCAGAAGCCAGGAGATACTGAAGATTATTATGATTCGAATATATATGTAAAACATAATATTTCCGGAAATGATTGGGGGCAAAATAACTTTTTAGAGGTGTCGCCGGAAACCACAGAAAGACTTCTTCATAGCTTTGATGAACAAGGATATCAGGTTGTAAAATGGAGAATGGAAATGGATTGTTATAATACATATAAACATCCATTGAGATATCAATTCAAGTCATTAGATGGTGGAGTAACTGCTTCAGGAGGAGCTTATAGTGGAATGACCCGTACATTTGATTTAGTATTTCCAGTTCAAAATACAACCCAAAAATATGGAAATGGGTATAAGGGGACATTTACTTATACATCCGTAACAGGAAATGTTGTATCTTTAGAAGCAGGAGGTTATGTTTATTTAAATTCTTCAAATTCAGATGCTCAATAGGTAAGGAGATATTATGAAAGTTAGTTTAAATAATTCTTTATGCTTTCAGATGAATAATCGTCGAATTGGAAAAGTAAATGAACCTGGAGTAAATGGACTTTTTTCAAATTCTATTGCATTGGAGGCAGAAAAAGTAAAAGGTGATCAATATATAGGACACAGTGTATCTCAACCACCAAAATTGGAAGATGATGATTATGATTACCTTGCTTCCAAATGGGATCCGACTCATATGTCAAGGGATGAATATAAGGAATTTGTAAGCTATCTTCGTGATAAAGGAATTATATCGGATGAAGAAAAGAGATATCTTGATGGTGAAAGAATAGCAACATCTGGACAAAGTTGGGTGTCATTCGATTATCCTACCCCAGTTGAGTATGGTGATGAAAATGTGCTGGAGTATATGCGATATGAAGCTTCACTTGTTTATGAACATAGAACGACATACACAGAATGGGGAAAGAATTTGAGCAAGAAAATAGTTTCTATTCTGGAAAAAATGGAAAGAAGAAGATAGAATCTGGCAACAAATAGCCAGATTGGGTGCGACAACGCTGAATATTATACCATAGGGGCAGAAATGCCACAATAAGCCGTTTTCCCTTGTTTACTGGGAGAGTCATAAGAAAAAGAGTGTCAAGGGCGGTCATAGACCGCAGTGTTTACCCTTGATACTCTTTTTTGTTGGCTATCATGCCGGAGAGGGAAACGGCTGCCCGTCCGTTCCGTTACTTCCCCTGTGCTGTATTGTCCGTTCCGGAGGAAGAAAGTAAAGGGTGGTCTGCGACCATTTTTTATCTGCTGTACTCGCTGATCGGCAGGCTGAAGCTCATACTGCAGATAAAAAACAAGCCCTTGACTTTCTTCCTCCTACACTTCCAAAGTCGCCCAAGAGGAAGTAAGCTCCACTATATTCTTGGCAGAATATACGCACGAATATATCCGCTTGATATAGGGTGTCTATCATGCTATAATATGTGTAGCGGATATATTGCAAGTTCCCTAAAGTGTTACCACTTTAGAACTTGTGAGGGTGGCAAGCCCCCCTTCAATCCCCCTTAAATCAGAGCCGGAAGGCTCGTCATGCGGTGGTGTTACCATCGGGAAAGTGAGGTCATCATGGACAAGAAGTATATCGAAAATCAGTATCATCTGGCAGTGCTGGATTTTCAGACAGCCCGTAGTGAAGAAGCACAGTGGGAGGCAAGAAAGACCATGGCAAGGCTGGAGCAGATAGCCGCACAGGAATATGGTTTTGAATACGCAGATGATTTGCACGAAAGAGAATTAGGGGGGAAAAGGGTATGAAAGTAGGAGCGTTTCAGATTGGCAGATACCACGCCATTATCAAAAAGAGCTATGCCGACGGAAGTGCCGACTATGAAACGTCTTTTTCAGACGAAGCAGACCTCATGGAAAGCGTGTACTGTATTAAGTTATGTGTCGGGAAAATGGTAGGACTTGCAACGGACACCCCGAAAGTCCTTGCCGATGTGCAGGTTATCCGGGGAAAAGAGAACATTGTCCGGGAACTGGAGGGAAAGCAGCCATGAACAAGACAAGACCGAAACAGCTATCTTTCCGGGTAAACGAGGAAGAATACCAGCAGTTGCAGGAGAAGATTTCAGAGAGTGGAAAGAACCAGCAGGAGTATATCCTTTCCTGTGTGCTGGAGAAGCAGATCGTGAATACGGACGGTATCAAAGAACTTATCCCGGAACTGAAACGGATAGGGAACAACCTCAACCAAATAGCAAAGAGGTGTAATGAGGGGGGAATGTTGCCGAGTGAAGCGGAAGTGCGGAAGCATGGAGAGGAGCTGAACAAAGTATGGCAGTCATTAAGGCGGTATCTTCAAAGGCGGGCATAGGGCACGCAATAGATTATGTGACGAAAAAAGAAAAGACAGAGGAGAAGCTTGTCAGCGGTCTGCATTGTGAGCCGGAGACGGTCAAGGAGGAAATGCAAGCCACAAAGGAGCTGTGGGGCAAGACGGACGGAAGAACCTATAAGCATTATGTGCAATCCTACCATGAGGACGAGGAAATAACCCCGGAGCAGGCTCACAAGAACGCTGTCGAGCTGGCAGAGCATACAAAGGCATGGAAAGGGCATGAAGTTCTGATAGCCACGCATATAGACAAGGGGCATATACACACGCACTTTATTGTCAATTCCGTAAATTATGAGAACGGTCATAAGCTCCAATGGAGTAAGCACGACCTTAAAGACTTAAAGGAACGGTGCAACGAGCAGAGCTGGGAACAGGGCTTGCATGTGCCGGAGAAAGGAAAGACATTTGCTGGAGAAGTCCGGGAAGAAACGGTGGCATGGAGCAAAGACACCTACCAGCTTTTGAAACAGGCAGAGCAGGGAAAGGTCAAAAGCTATGTGCAGGATATTGCCCTTGCGGTGCTGGATTGTAAGGAAACAGCGACCAGCCGGGAAACCTTTATCCGGCTGATGAATGAAAGAGGGTACGGGGTGGACTGGCAGGACAGCCACAAGTACATCACATATACCGACTTAGCCAGGGAACAGGCAGGAGAAAAGGCTTGTAAAATCAGGGATAACAAGCTGGAAAAATACTACAATATGGATTTTGGAAAGGAGAGTATGGAGCATGAGTTTGAGAGAAATGCACGAACAGCAGAAGCAGAGCAGTCCAAGAGAGCAGCTTCAAGAGTTAAACCGACAGAGCCGGACAGAGCTGGAAAACAGTCTGCTCAAAGAAGCGTTGGCGATGTCGAGCGAGAACTGCGAGGAATTGATGAAGCAGTCAAATCAAGAACAAGTGAGGGCAGAGCAGAACAGGCAGAGAGACGCAGAGCAGAACAGGAAGCTCATCAGCGAGCTGAAGCAGAGCGTAGAGCTGCTGAAGAACAGCAACGAATTGCTTCAAGACGCTATATCGGGCGAGATTGGGAGCCTGAAAGATGAGGTTAAGGAAAACACCGTCCAAGAGGTTAGAAAGGCGTTACAGGCGAATATAGAGGCTATACAGAGGGCTACAAAGCTTCTTGAGAAGCAGTCTGATACACTTACGAGCGTGATGAAGCAGAAGATCCGGGAGCTTGAGGAAAGTAAGAACAGTTTTTTTAGATATGAGGGCTTGAAGTTGTACCTGTTTTGGGGCGGTATGGTCTGCAATATTTTAGTGTTTCTTATGCTGTTGTATGGTATGATTAGTAAGTAAAAAGAAATCGATAAATTAGAATTTTAAAAAGGAGTGTGATGACCATGATTTTTGATTTTGAGCCTTGGCAATTAGATATTGATATTGACTTAACTAAACAATTATATAGAAGTTGTAAATCTTTTGATTTTGAGATATAATAGAAAATAAGTTAGTGAACAACAGTAGAATTATGTGAAGTAGAGACTATTTATATTTTGGGGGTGGGAAAGTTGATATATGGAATTAGTCATATTACTTTTATTGTCAAAGACCTAGATAAAGCCACAAAATTTTTTAAAGAAATTTTTGAAGCCAAAGAAATTTATTCAAGCGAAGACAAAAAGTTTTCTATATCCAAAGAAAAATTTTTCTTGATAAACGACCTTTGGATTGCAGTTATGGAAGGAGAGGAAATGGAAAAAAGCTATAATCATATAGCATTTAAAATAGATGAATCGGATTATGAAATGTACCTTAAGAGAATAGAAAACCTTGGTTTAGAGATAAAAGCTGGGAGAAAAAGGGTTATAGGAGAGGGGAATTCAATATATTTTTATGACTATGATAATCATCTTTTCGAACTCCACACTGGAACATTGGAAACAAGACTTCTTCGCTACCAAAAAGAACCAACAGATTAAATTTAATAGTAACTAATCAGAAGTATTGTTAACGCTATATATTTGTATAGAGATGAGGAAGAAGAAGATCCTGATAGGACTTATAGAAGAAGAATCATGCTTAAGATTAGCGGTCAAGGCGAGAGGGAGTGAGGTGTAGATATTGACATCAAAAAGGCACTCCCTTATACTTGACGGAAAAAGGTAAAAAAAACTCATTGATAAGATTAGCGGTCAAGGCGAGAGGGAGTGAGGTGCAAAAGACTATGGCAAAATACACCAAAAGGAGAGATAAAAGAGGGTATGAGTGGAAGTCTGCTTATCGGGAGAAAGAAGCCCTTATGTTGGAGAGGGGATACCCGGAAGTAAGTCCTCATGATTTCTATCGGGAGTTGTTTCCGGCTGGCAGTCTCCAGCAAGAGCCGGAGGACGGAAAAGGTAATATTATAGCGACACAGATTAGACCGTCTGGCAAAGGAAGAACCCGGCAGTGGGTAATTGATGATAGTCTGAAAATGCTGGATAAGGTCATAGGAGATAGGTTTGGGCTGATACCGCCTATTAGTTTTTACGGAAAGTCACACACGAAAGAGAACGCTCATGAGCTGTTTGCGGTGGTGGTGGACGTGGATTATGTAGGCAAACAGCAGTTAAAGAACCTGTTGAAGCAGTTTGGGAATGGTGTGCAGCTTCGTCCGACTTATCTTGTCAGCTCCGGCAAGGGGGTACATCTTTACTATTTCTTGCAGGAGCCGGTTCAGTTGTATCGAAACCGGGAAGAAGTGCTTGCGGAGCTGAAAGAAGCCTTTATCCGGCGGCTATGGAATGATACCAGCTCTATCCGTCCGGACAGCCCGGATATAACCGGAATTTATCAAGGTTTCCGGTGTGTGGGGAGTCAGTCGAAGCTGGGTGCAGATTTCCCAGTAAAAGCCTATAAGCTGTCAGAGAACCGTTACACGCTGGAGGACATAAAAGCCAGCATACCGAGCTGTAAGGTAGACCTTGCTCCGTTGTACGAGAAGCCGAGAAGAAAAAGTACCGTTACGCTGGAAGAAGCAAAGGAGCTGTACCCGGAATGGTATGAGAAGCGGATCGTGCAGGGAGAGCCGAAGCAGAAAAGTAAGAAGCAGGGCGGTACGTGGGTATGTAACGAAGCTTTATATGAGTGGTGGAAACGGAAAATAACCGAGGAAGTGAAAGCCGGAGGGCGTTACTTTTCTATTATGGCGTTGTGCTCTTATGGCTTGAAGTGTGGCATATCCGAGCAGAAGATACGGAGAGACGCCTATGCGTTCCTGGACCATTTAGAGAGCCTTACCGAGGACGAGGACAACCATTTCAGCCGGGCAGATGTGAAAGACGCTCTTCGGGCATTGAAAGGGGACAGAAAAAGGCTGTCAACGATAGCAAGCCGGGAATGGATAGAGGACAACACAAAGGTTACGATACCAGCAAATAAGCGGAATTACAGAAAGCAAAAAGACCATGTAAAGGTTATGAATACTATGAAAGCTTTAAAAAAGCAGTTAGGAGAAGAAGTAAAAGAGGGTAGACCAAAAGGGAGTGGAACAGCGGAGCAGACAGTCAGAGAATGGCAGGAGAGCCACCCAGCAGGAAAGAAAGCGGACTGCATTCGAGAGACAGGATTGAGCAAGCCCACCGTTTACAAGTGGTGGAAGTAGGGCATACTTGAAATGCCGAAAGGCATATGCTATAATGCCAGTAGGCAAGAAAGACGAAAGTGCTCATTGTGGCACGCAAAAAGCCCCGGAGTTGCGACCTCCGGGGCTTTTCTATTCCGTTGTGGCAAGGTGGCTTATGCCTTAGGCTGGCTACCGCCTATTTATCTCCGTCCAGCCATTTGCAGATGTAGTAGGCGACTACACTTGCCAAGACAGAGAGTAAGAAAGACGAAAATATACTCATGGTGGCACACCCCCTTTCTGTACCTGTATAGGGGTGGTAGCGTTGCCCATTATACCATAGTGGCAGAAATGCCACAAGAAGCCATTTCCCCTTGTTTATTATCAGAGCCATAAGGAAAAGAGTGTCAAGGGCGGTCGAAAGACCGCAGAGTTTACCCTTGACGCTCTTTTTTGTTGGCTATCATGCCGGAGGGGAAAACGGCTGTCCGTCCGTTCCGTTACTTCCCCCTGTGCTTCATTGTCCGTTCCGGCGGAAGAAAGTAAAGGGTGGTCTGCGACCATTTTTTATCTGCTGCATTCGCTGATCGGCAAGCCGAAGCTCATACTGCAGATAAAAAACAAGCCCTTGACTGTCTCCCTCCTACACTTCCAAAGTCGCCCAAGAGGAAGTAAGCTCCACTGTATTTCTGGCGAAATCCACGCACGAATATATCCGCTTGACAAGTGGCTATCACTATGCTATATTATGTGTAGCGGATATATTGCAAGTTCCCTAAAGTGATAGCCTAACGGCTACACTTTAGAACTTGTGAGGGTGGCAAGCCCCCCTTCAATCCCCCTTTGTGAGAGCCGATAGGCTCATGAAAAAGACGAGTGATAGCCAAGAAAGAGAGGTTGGGAAAATGAAAATCAGCGGAGCAAAAACGATTGCAGAATACAAGGAAATCAGAGCCGAAAAAATCCAGAAATGGATTGATGATAACTTTGTCAAAGGTTCTGTTGAATGGGAAATGGACGGAGCAAGTGCAATCAAAGTAACGGACAGGACAGGCGACAGCATGATAGTGCAGTTGGCAGAAATTGATTAGTGGAGAGGTAGAGAAAATGACAGTAGAGGAATTTTTACAGAACTATGGCGGTAATGAGTGTGTGAGTATCGAGGGATATTGCGAGGAAGCAAGTTATGATTATTATGCAGAGGTTGACGAGGATTATCTGTCAGATGATAATCCGAACCACTATAAGCCGAACTGTATAGCCAAAGAGCCATGGTGGAATGAAGTCAAGGACAGGGAAATCAAGAAATGGAACATCATAGGCGGTGGAATGTATAAAGTCGAACTGTGGATTGATTTGGAGGAAGAATAATGGCAAACAGGACAAGACCGAAGCAGATAGTCATAAGGGTGTCAGAGGAAGAACTTGAACAGATAAAAGAAAAAGTACAGCAGTCTGGAAAAAGCCAACAGCAGTATATCATTGAAGCCCTCACACAGTCGAACATTGTCAATCTGGATGGACTGAAAGAGATATATCCAGAGCTGAAAAGGCAAGGCAACAATCTGAATCAGATAGCAAAGAAGCTGAATGAAAACGGATATGTGGACTATAAGAAAGAGCTTCCTAACACCATGAAAGAGGTGAGAGAAGTATGGCAGTTATTAAAGCAGTATCTTCAAAAGCAGGCATAGGGCAAGCACTGGACTATGTGACAAAAGAGGAAAAGACAGAGGATAAGCTTGTCAGCGGTCTGCACTGTGAACCAGATACAGTAAAGGACGAAATGCAAGCCACCAAGGAGCTGTGGGGCAAGACTGGGGGCAGAACCTATAAGCACTTTGTACACAGCTACCATGAGGACGAGCATATCACACCAGAGCAAGCCCATAAGAACGCAATCGAGCTTGCCAAGGGTACGGAAGCATGGAAAGGGCATGAGGTACTTATTGCCACCCATATAGACCGAGGACACATACACACCCACATTATCGTAAACAGTGTGAATTATGAGAACGGTCACAAGTTGCAGTGGAGCAAAGCAGATCTGCAGAACTTGAAAGACCGGTGCAATGAGCAGAGCCGGCAACAGGGGCTTCATGTTCCGGAGAAAGGAAAGACGTTCTCCGGAGAAGAAAGGGAAGAAACTGTTGCGTGGAACAAAGACACATACAACCTCTTGAAGCAAGCCGAAAAGGGAGAAGTGAAAAGCTATGTGCAAGACACAGCCCTTGCGGTCATGGATTGCCGAGAAACAGCCACAAGCCGAGAGGACTTCATAGACCAGATGAAAGCAAAGGGCTATGGTGTGGACTGGCAAGACAGCCATAAATACATCACATTCACAGACCTTGAAAGGCAGAGCCAAGGGGAAAAACAATGTAAAGTCCGCAACAATAAACTGGAAAAGTATTATGCGGTGGACTTTGGAAAGGAGAGTTTAGAGCATGGGTTTGAAATCAATGCACGCAGAGAAGCAGAGCGAACAGCCACAACAGAGCGTGCAAGACAACAGCTTGATAGAACAGCAGTCGCAGAGAATAGCGGAGCTGATGAAAGGGCAAGAGCAAGACAGCTACTTGATAGAACAGCAGTCGCAGAAGATAGCAGAACTGGAAAGACATATCAGCCAGATAACACAGCAGTCACAGAAGAAAGACTTGCAAGCCTCCGAAGCCATAAGCCAAGCCGAAGAATGGAAGAACCAAGCCGAGAAATCGGAGATACAGATACAGAAGCTCTTATCAGAGAAGCAAGAGCTGGTATCAACAGTAGCCGAACAAGGGAAGAGAATAGCGGAGCAGACCGAGAAAATAGAGAAGCTGAACGAAGCAGACAACGTGCTGAAGCTCAACGCAGAGCTGAAGAAGCAAAACGAATTGCTGAAGCAAGCAAGGCAAAAAGCAGAACAAGAAGCCGAAGCTACGGTATCGAGCGTTAAAAGGGAATATGAAGCCAAGGGCAGAGAGCTTGACCGCAGAATCGGAGAAGCTGCCAATCAGTCGGCAAGCCTTAAAGCCGAAAGGCAGAGCATAAGCGAAGATATAGAGCAGAGAGCAATAGCGAAGTATCTGAACCAGAAGAAAGAGCTTGACAGGAAGTTCAAAGCCCAGACAGCGAGCTATGACAGTTTTCTGTTAGGTCTGCTACTGTATGGAGTGCTTACCACAGTGTTTACAGCAGTACGTTCAGAAGTCTTTGTAAGCGATTTTAAGACCTTTTTTGTGGCAATATGGCAGTTTATTGTGAATGCGTTACAGTTGCTTTTTAAAGGCGGTCAGTGGGCTTCACAACTGGGAGATAAGATACCACAGCCAGTAGTGGCTACCATAGTGCATTATCTTCTTTTAATCGTCTTTGTGGGCGGTATTGCTATCGGTGTGGGTTTTCTTATCTTCCTTGGAGCAAGCAAGGTATTTGAGTTCTATACAAAGGACTATGCGGACACTATGAGCCTTGCGGTGTTTCTCATAAGCCTTGCGGTATTGGTGTACTTTGCCGAGCCGATAAGGGTGGTAATCCCTATCAATCTTCTTTTAATGCTGATACTGGTACATATCGTTTATGTGCTGATAAGGTGGTATGTAAAAGGGTGTATGAGGTCAAGAGGGTACTACTAAATTGACACCCCAGAATTGGGGTGTTATATTTTTAGTGAAAAAGGTAAAAAAACTCTATTGATAATATAAGCCCCCTATAGCCTAAAAGGCTAACAGTCAGAGGGTAGCGGATATAGATATATTATATGGCAGAAAAGAGGTGTTTATACATGGCAAGGAAACCGACTGATAAGCAGTTGTTCAAGATGAAAAATGAATGGTTAGGGCAGTTCTATGAGGAAGTGAAGCCTAAGGATTTTTACAGGGCTGTGTTCCCAGAGGGCAGTTTTGAGAGAGAGGGACACCCAGAAGATGAGAAGTGCAACGGAGTTCTCACTGTGATAGAGGGGGAAAAGGCAAGGAACTATATTGTCTTTGATGAGCTGAACATGGTTGATGAGGTCAAGGGGGCAGAGTTCGCTATCATGTCCCCAGTCGGATATTCTGGACGAAACAGGACGGCGAAAAATGCAAGGTGGCTGTATGGGATAGCGGTAGACCTTGACGGAGTGGAAATGGAGCAGTTAAGAGATGTGTTCCACCAGATGAAGAACGAGTTTTTGCCACAGTGTACCTACTGTGTGAACAGCGGGCATGGACTGCATTTGTATTACCTGTTTGAGAAGCCAGTACCGCTATACAGACATCTGCAAGACCAGTTAAGGGAGTTTAAGTATGAGTTAATCAGAAAGATATGGAACAGGTACACAAGCACCTATACAGAGCGTGAGCAAGTGCAGTATCAAGGTATCTTCCAAGGCTTCCGTATGGTCGGCACCCAGTCGAAACTGGGAAAGCGGTATCCAGTGACAGCTTTTGAAACGGGGGAGCGTGTCACAGTAGAGTATCTGAACGACTTTCTTATGGACGATAGCAAGGCTGTGACAGATTTCAAGTATAAGTCCGATTTGAGCCTTGCAGAAGCCAAGAAGAAGTACCCAGAATGGTATGAAAAGAGGGTTGTGAGGGGCGAGAAAAAGGGCAGATGGCATATCAAGAGGGATTTGTATGACTGGTGGCTGAGAAAGATACAGAGCGGAGCGGTGTCAGTAGGGCATAGATACTGGTGTCTGTCTGTGCTTGCGTCCTATGGTATCAAGTGTGACATTCCAGAAGATGAAGTCTTGTCGGACGCTCTGGAGCTTCTACTCCTGCTTGATGACATCAGCGATGATGAACACAACCGCTTTACCAAGCGTGATGTACTGGACGCCATGAATATGTACCAAGAAAGCTATGTCACATACAGCAGGGCAGAGGTGGAGCGTGTCAGTGGTATAACCGTACCGCCCAACAAGAGAAATGGGCGAAAGCAGGCACAACATTTGCAGTTGGCAAGAGGTATTCGACAGATAAAAGGCAGTATGGGAGAAGTTGTTTCTGGCGGTGGTAGACCGCAAAAGGCGAAAATTGTCGAAGAATGGCGAAAACGGCACCCAGAGGGCAAGAAAGCCGACTGTATTCGTGATACTGGACTGTCGAAGCCGACAGTATATCGTTGGTGGAAGTAGGGCATACTTGAAATGCCGAAAGGCATATGCTATAATGGCTATAGCTAAGAAAAGATATGATGTGTCATGTAGACACAAACGAACCCCCAGTAGCAGCCACTACTGGGGGTTCTTCTCATTTTGGACGGTTGAGCTTCCGCTAGGTTAGTTGTCGCTGTCGTCTCCGTTTAACCATTTGCAGATGTAGTAGCCAACTACACTTGCCAGTACGGACACAAGAAAAGATATGATTTCTGACATGTAGACACCCCCTTTCTGTTGCCAGATTGGGTGCGACAACTTAATTATCATAGCATAGAGGAAGAAGGAGAACAAGCATATTGGAAAAGAAAAAAGAGTGCTTTTTAAAGCACTCTTTTTTCTTTATGTCCTATAACCACTTACAATAATAACAACTAATGCCCACATTAAAATACACTGTAAAATACATAAACAAATTACAGCAATCTTTTTTTTCATTAAATCAACACCTAAAATGTGCATCCATAGTAAAGGGAGCAATATGCCACCGATAATGATGAGAAGATATTGAGAAAGACCGCTCGACATAATTGTTGCCCTCACATTTAAATTATAAGGTTGGAGGAACCAAGAATATCTACACCACCGGAGAAGCTAATATTGATTCCTAACGGGAAGGAAACGCCGATAGAAGTTGAACCTGTTGCATGTCCATATTCAGCGTGTGTAGAAGCTTCAATCAATGGATAATTGGTATTTACAACATCTCCGTATACATACATTGTACCTTTATATGCAGTATGTTGGTAGGAGGTTGAGGTTTTTTTATGAGTTACAGGGAATTTTACACCAGCTCCGTTATAGTAGTTATTAGATGTAAATGAGGTATATTTAAGGGTATATGAATCAACATTTCCACTGGTATCACTTACTTTGTAAGAAACATTTGAATAAGACTTACTCGAGTTAAAACGAATTTGATTAGAAGCTCCGTTTTGATAAACGCCTGACCATGAAATGGCAGTAATATCATCTTTCCGCATTGCAGGAAGAGTAGTCCATTGCCAGCTGTAAATGACGCCTATGTGTAAATTGTTATTAGCCCCAGAAATACGAGATAAACTTCCTGTAAGTGAGCCTAAAAGCGGACGTGCATCAGGGTACTCTTCTAAAGGTTGTCCATTATATTCTCTTAAAAGGGCAACCTGATTATCTGAATAACCATAGTAATTTTTCAGAACAGCGTCCGAAAGTGTGGCACGATATAGAAGTTCTTCTTCGGGAGCATTAGAAAGAATGTAGTCAATATTTTCTTTGTCTTCGCCGGAATACGTGGATAAATCATTCGATTTGGCTTTATTTCTGACATCGACAATATAATCATATTCGTAGAATGTTTCAGTAGTAGTCGGAGAGGTATCTGAAGTATTAGATGTACTATCAGCCGCAAAAACAACTGTATTTCCAATAAGCATTGAGGCAATTATAACCAATGCAAGAAAACTTCTTTTTATTTTTGTTTTCATATGTTTTCCTCCCTATTTTTTTTATTATAGTTAATATTATAGTTTGCAATGAAAATGTGCATTGGACTCACCTCTTTCATTATAATACTTGTAATTATTATACTATAAATTTATGAAGATGTTGGGGTCAAAAGAGTTTGTAAAAACTATTTGATCTCCTATATAGTACC
>OHAD01002654.1_pt1 | contig 13089 bp, 10 predicted proteins | sample 1577011 | NCBI WGS metagenome assembly OHAD01 (sample SAMEA3541510, study PRJEB24748) | human gut metagenome | biome: human gut; feature: human-associated habitat; material: faeces | place: China | collected 2012
CTTTTAAAATCCTGCACTACAAAAATAATTATACAAAATTTATACTGATTATGCTTGTATATCATATTAAAATTGTATTAAAATAAAATTAAAAATTTTACTCAACATTTATTCTTAAAACAAAACCATACTTAGGAGGCTTTTATTATGACAAATATAAATAATGTATTACTAGAAATGATTAATTATTATCAAGGCGACCCTAAACGCATTCAACATTTTCTTAAAGTACATAGCTTTGCAAAATTCATAGCTGAACAAGAAAACTTACCTTCAGATAAATTGTATATTTTAGAAATCGCTGGTTTAATGCATGATATCGGCATAAAAATTGCTGAACAAAAATACAATAGTAGCAATGGAAAATATCAAGAATTAGAAGGCCCTGCACCTGCTAAAGAAATACTTAGAAAACTTCAAGTAGATACTGCTGTAATAGATAGAGTATGTTTCTTGATTGCCCATCATCATACTTACAATAATATTGACGATTTAGATTACCAAATCCTAATAGAAGCAGATTTCTTAGTAAATCTTTATGAAGATAATTGTTCAAAACAAACTATAGAAAATGCATTAAATAGAATTTTTAAAACTAAAACAGGCATTAATTTATGTAAAACTATTTATGGTATTTAATCATATTCAACTAATAGAAAGGAATTTTTTATGTCCCCAAACCTTGATATTGAATTAAAACCAGTAATTCCCAAAGAATATCCTACATTTATCAAAAATTTACAAGAGGCTTTTTCTCCTGCAATTATTGAAAAATTTGGCACAAATGAATATCTTCCATCTAAAAACGATATATTATTCTCACTTACTGCTAAAAATGCAGAAATTTTCCACATTATTTATAATAATCAATGTGCCGGCGGTGTTGTTCTCATGATAGACAAAAATACTCATCATAATTCTTTAGATTTATTCTTCATATCACCAAAATATCATGGAGACGGCTTGGGTCTTGCAACATGGAAAACCATTGAGAAAAAATATCCCGATACAATCACATGGAGAACAATTACGCCATATTTTGAACAAAGAAATATACATTTTTATATAAATAAATGCGGATTTCATATAATAGAATTTTTCAATAAATATCACAAAGAAAAAAATATGCCCAATCATATAAATGATAAACCCAATCCATGTATAGATAATTATTTTCTCTTTGAAAAAAAGATGAAATAATCCAAAGAAATGCTACTTGCCAAAGATATTTTATCTCTAATTTTACCAGTTAAATTCTTAAAAAAGCTTTTCATTACCTGAAAAATAAGGCTTTTTATAAAATCTTTAAAATTACCATTATCGCTGGTAAAAAATATCAATATCCTTGTATATCAATACTTTTAATAGTATAATGAAAATCACAAATACTGATTTTTCTAGCATTTAACTTTAACAAGAGTTGTATTTGAATATTATAGCAACACCGTCTTTTGATGGTTTATTAGGATTTAACTTTAACAAGAGTTGTATTTGAATCGTTTTTATAAAAAAGTAAATAAAATTTTATAAAAAAATTTAACTTTAACAAGAGTTGTATTTGAATCGTCTTTATTGACGGAGCATTAGCAATTTGTACAATTTAACTTTAACAAGAGTTGTATTTGAATTGTATCATTTATTTTTCACCTCGATATCAAGTTGATTTAACTTTAACAAGAGTTGTATTTGAATACCTTTGCCTGTATTTTTTATCCTGCTATTAACTTTATTTAACTTTAACAAGAGTTGTATTTGAATTCTTTAGAAATCCAATATGTTAAATTCACCTGATAATATTTAACTTTAACAAGAGTTGTATTTGAATAATTCTGCTTGCATACTACCAGCATAATTACTAGAAATTTAACTTTAACAAGAGTTGTATTTGAATTGTGTATCGATGTTATCGCTTTCTTGAGCTAAGATAATTTAACTTTAACAAGAGTTGTATTTGAATTCTTCAGCAATACTGGATGGCAATATGTCTGAAACCAATTTAACTTTAACAAGAGTTGTATTTGAATTGTAAAGCCTTTTCATGGTTATAATCAACATCATATTTAACTTTAACAAGAGTTGTATTTGAATTCTGGATCGCCCCATGGCATTTCATGTCTTAAAAGCATTTAACTTTAACAAGAGTTGTATTTGAATTCAGAAAGATTGACGAACTCCGCTGGTTTCCAACGGATTTAACTTTAACAAGAGTTGTATTTGAATTTGATATAACGATATCCATTTTTATAATCTTCTTCCATTTAACTTTAACAAGAGTTGTATTTGAATTCATTTTCGTACACGCATTGGGCTTGAATATCTACCATTTAACTTTAACAAGAGTTGTATTTGAATTTTAAATTAAAACTTACACTTGTAGCCCATCCACCAATTTAACTTTAACAAGAGTTGTATTTGAATTTGTCCCAATCTTCTACAGTTCGGATTGGGATATCATTTAACTTTAACAAGAGTTGTATTTGAATTCTGCAAAAACCACATTAATATATTTAAAGATGGTTATTTAACTTTAACAAGAGTTGTATTTGAATCACCAGACTTTACGCCGGGTGAGTATGAGATGGAATTTAACTTTAACAAGAGTTGTATTTGAATATAATAACAACATTAGTCAAAATATCAAATAGTAATATTTAACTTTAACAAGAGTTGTATTTGAATTTGGTTAAATGGTCGCCAGCGAAAAACTCTTTATTATTTAACTTTAACAAGAGTTGTATTTGAATCAGCATTTATTTTCAAATTCGTCATAATCGAACATCATTTAACTTTAACAAGAGTTGTATTTGAATGCAACAAGATTGAAGTTGATGGTGGACAGCAGCAAAATTTAACTTTAACAAGAGTTGTATTTGAATTTATCAAAATCATTAGCTACTACTTTGAAGCAATATATTTAACTTTAACAAGAGTTGTATTTGAATATATAGCCTTGAATAGCTTGTTTACATGGCTCTTTAATTTAACTTTAACAAGAGTTGTATTTGAATAAAACAAATTCCAAAGAGTAGCTAAAGACGCTGTAGATTTAACTTTAACAAGAGTTGTATTTGAATTATGTTGACATATCGCAAATACATAAGTATAATGAGATTTAACTTTAACAAGAGTTGTATTTGAATCCGAAGATTTTTCTCGCATTGGTTGGAGCAGTTAAAAATTTAACTTTAACAAGAGTTGTATTTGAATTGCATAAAAGCACTTGTTATTTTACCGCCACCGCCTTATTTAACTTTAACAAGAGTTGTATTTGAATCCATGGAATTTGGGAAATTTAAATACCTTTTATACTAATTTAACTTTAACAAGAGTTGTATTTGAATGTTTTTTCGGAAAAACCTACAATCAACCACTTTCCATTTAACTTTAACAAGAGTTGTATTTGAATGAAATAGAAAAACTAGAACCATGGCAAAAACCTTCATTTAACTTTAACAAGAGTTGTATTTGAATGCGATTACTGATGAAAAGATATATACTTCTGTATTATTTAACTTTAACAATTGTATATTTCTAAAATAACTTTTCCACTATTTGATAAATATGTAGATAATTATAAAAATAAAAACTCATGGATTAAAATACCCATGAGTTTTTATTTTGCTTTATTCTTTATTAGCTATACCTAATTTACCAAAAACATAAAACGATAAGCTGAGAATCATGCCACAGACAACAGCAAGGCCCATACCTTTTAATTGTACAGGACCAATATTTACAGCAGCTCCACTAAGACCACTTATCATAGTTACGGCAGTAAGTATCATATTTCGCGTACTAGTATAATCAACTTTTTTCTCTATAAGCATACGTATACCAGAACAAGCGATAACACCAAATAACAATACAGAAATACCGCCCATTACTGGTACTGGAATAGCATGAATAATAGCAGCAATTTTACCAATAAAAGAGAAAAGAATAGCAAAAACAGCAGCTCCACCGATTACCCACACACTATAAACACGAGTAATAGCCATAACGCCCATATTTTCACCATAAGTAGTATTAGGAGTTGAACCTACAAAACCAGATAAAACATTAGAAACACCATCAGCAAATAAAGAACGATTAAGTCCTGGATTTTTAATTAAATCTCTATCAACAATACTACTTGTAACAACAACATGCCCAATATGTTCAGCAAAAACTACAAACAATGCAGGCATGATAATCATGATAGCGTGAATATTAAAAGTTGGTTCATAGAAAGTTGGTACTTGTACCCAACTAGCAGCTTCTACACCAGACCAATCTACAATACCTAAACAAAAAGCCATGATATATCCTGCAATTACACCAATTAATACAGGAATTACACTTAAAAATCCTCTACCAATTACAGAAGCTAAAATTGCCACAGCTAATGTAAATACAGAAGTAATCATTGCAAGCTCATTTGGAATGCCTTGCGATTGCATTGTATCACTGATAAAACCAGACATATCCAAAGCAAGTGGTGCAAGTTCAAGACCAATTACTGCTACTACTGCACCCATCGCAGCTGGTGGCAAAATAATGTCAATCCAAGCTGTACCTAATTTACCCACAACAAAAGATAAAATAATAAAAGATAAACCAAATGCTATAAATCCACCTTGAGCGTCGCCATAACTAAGTCCACTAGTAGCAAGTACTGCTAAAACTGGAGAAATAAATGCAAAACTAGAACCTAAATAAGCAGGTAATTTCCCTTTACAAATGATTAAATACAAAATTGTACCTATACCATTCATAAATAAAGCTGTTGCTGGATTTACATGAAGTAAAAAAGGAACTAACACTGTAGAACCAAACATAGCAAACAAATGTTGTAAACTAAGTGGAATTCCTTGCAACAAAGGCACTTTTTCTTCTACGTCATAAAACTTTTTCATTTTGTCCTCACTTTCATAAATAAATAGAAAATTCCTTAGTTATTTTATCATAAGAAATCATATCTATCTATTTAAAAATAAAAATATCTATTAAAAACCAAAAGATTATTGCATATTTACCGCTTTTAATTTATATTTATATAGGCAAAAAATAAAAACATTATTTTTTCCTATATATTTTATTATGAATAGGAGATTTTTTATGACTAAAGAAGAATTTATGCTTATTGCAACTCAAGAAGCTGATAGTAATTTAACAACTAATGAAGGTGGCCCTTTCGGTGCAGTTATTGTAAAAGATGGCAAAATCGTAGGTCGTGGTCATAATCGTGTACTTATAAAACATGATCCAACTTGTCATGCTGAAGTTGAAGCTATTCGTGATGCTTGTCAAAATTTAGGTACTCATGATTTAACAGGTTGTGAACTCTATACATCTTGCTATCCATGTCCAATGTGCCTTTCTGCTACTATTTGGGCAAACATCAAAAAAGTTTATTATGGAAACACAGCTAAAGATGCTGATAAAATTGGTTTTAGAGATGATTTCATCTACAACTATATTGAAGGAAAATGCCAAGATATCTCCGTTTTAGATTTAGAACAATTTGGTAGAGATATCACTATAAAATCCTTTGATAACTTTGCACAAAAAACAGACAAAACAATCTACTAAAAACAAAGAGGATAAGTTTTATACTTATCCTCTTTTTATTATTTTTATTATCATCAAATAGACAATTATTTAATTATATTATTCTTCTACTTTTTGATTAAACAAAGCCGCTGCAAAGTCATTAGCTACAAATGGTCGTAAATCGTCCATACCTTCACCGACACCAATCCATTTTACTGGCATACTAAGTTCAGATTTTAAGCCAATTACTACACCGCCTTTAGCAGTGCCATCTAATTTAGTCAATACCAATCCAGAAATAGGAGCTGATTTTGTGAATAATTCAGCTTGGCTAATTGCATTTTGTCCTGTTGTAGCATCTAATACTAATAATGTTTCATGTGGAGCTTCTGCTATTTCACGTTTAATAACTCTTTGAATTTTATTTAATTCTGTCATTAAATTAGCTTTATTATGCAAACGTCCTGCTGTATCAATGATGAGTATATCCACTTTTCTTGCGATAGCAGCTTTTACAGCATCAAATACTACTGCCGCTGGATCGGAACCTTCTTCATGTTTAATTACAGGAACATTTACTCTTTTACCCCAAATTTCTAATTGGTCAATAGCTGCTGCACGGAAAGTATCTGCTGCTGCAAACATGACATTTTTGCCTTGTTCTTTATAATATCTACCCAATTTACCAATAGTTGTAGTTTTACCTACACCATTTACACCAATTACTAAAATTACTGTAGGCCCAGATTTAGCAATATTTGTTTCATCAGAACCTTCATTTAACATTTCTGTAATACGTTTAATCAAGAATGGTTTTAAATCTTCAGGAGAGTTAATCTGTTTTTTCTTAATACCAGCACGAACATCGTCCATTAATTGTAAAGAAGTTTTTACCCCTACATCAGCTTGGATTAAAGCATCTTCTAATTCATCTAATAAATCATCATCAATATCAGCATAACCAATAATTACTTTTTCAATTTTCTCTGTTAAAGATTTACGTGTTTTTGTAAGACCTTCTTTTAATTTACTAAAAAATCCCATCTTTTAACCTCTTTCCTCAAAATCTTCTAAACGAACAGATATCAACTTAGATACACCAGCATCTTCAATAGTTACACCATACATAACATCAGCAGACTCCATTGTTCCCTTACGATGTGTTACTAAAATAAATTGAGTGCGTTTGGCATAATCTTTTAAAAACTTCGCGAAACGTTTGACATTTGCTTCATCTAATGGAGCATCAATTTCATCTAATACACTAAATGGTGCAGGATTATAAGTGAAAAATGCAAACAGTAATGCTATAACTGTAAGCGTTCTTTCCCCACCTGATAATACAGCTAGACTCTGTGGTTTTTTATCTGGTGGTTCTACTTCAATTTCAATACCTGAACTTAAGATATCTTCTTTATTTGTTAAAATTAATTTTGCATTGCCACCGCCAAATAAACGTTTGAAAATATCATTAAAATATACTTTTATTTTATCAAAAGCCAAGCCAAATTGTGTAGACATTGTTTTATCAATCTGTTCAATGATTTTCGTTAAATCTTCTTTAGCCTTGACTAAGTCCTCAATTTGTTTACTCATAAAGCTATAACGTTCATTTAATGTTTCATATTCGTTGATAGCATTTGGATTTACAGGGCCAATTTCTTTTAATTCTTTGTCTAATTTCTTTAATTTAGATTTCAGCTCATTTTCATCAAGTTCTAAACGATGATTTAAAGCTTCTTGTGGAGTCAATTCATATTCTTCTTGCATACTTTGTAAGCACTGCTTTATTTCAGTTTCTAATTTAGCTACACTTACTTCACATTTGTGAATTTTATCCTTGATAACGCCTACCTTGCTTGCAATTTTAGCTCGTTCTTCGTCCATATCAGACAATTCACTTCGCATACCTAATTGTCTTTTATATAAAGTATCGTATTCTTCTTTACCATCAGTTTTTAACTTTTCTAAATTAGCTACAGATTCTTCTAATTGTTTTAATTCAGCCAAACTATCATCAATGACTTTTTGTAATCCAGCCATTTCTTTATCACTATCATCTAAAAATGCCTTAAATCTTTCTGCCTGTCCTGTCAACAAATTCAATTTATCATTATAACGAATGACTTCTTGTCTTGCCTCTGTACAACTAATTTGTTTTTGCATTACTTTTTGTTGACGAATTTTTAAATCATGTTTCAAAACTTCAATCTCATTGTAAATATCTTCATAAAGATTTTGTTTTTCATCAACTTGAGCTTCCATTTGAGCAATTTTCGCTGTTTGCTTTTCAATATCTGCCTCAATAGCCGTTTTTTTCACGATTAAAGCAGATATGCGATTATCTATAGCTTTTAAGATATCTTCTTGATTTACAAACCAATTTTCTAATTGCTTAAATTCTACTTTTTTCTGTGCTAATAGTAACGATAACTCTTGCCAATCTTTTTGCAAACGATTGATATTTTCTGCTAAAGCCACGCGTTTTGCTTCATCATCTTCATATTTATTTTTCGCATCACGTAATACTTTACGTTCACTGGCTAGATAATCTTTTAATTCTAATAACTCACCTTTACGGTGTAAATAACCTGCTTCCTTGCTTTGGCTACTACCACCAGCAATAGCGCCACCAGGTTGCAATAATTCACCTTCTAAAGTTACGATACGCAAACGATAATCATATAACTTAGCCAACTTCAAAGCGTTATCCACATCATCAACTACTAAAATTCTACCCAATAAAGATTGAGTTATCACTTTATATTCTTCATCAATATTTACAAGTTCATCTGCATAAGCGATAAAACCATGTTTACCCGGTTCAATTTCAGTGCGTTTATTTTTATGTGGCTGAACAGTAGTCAGTGGCATAAAAGTTACACGACCAAATTTATTTTCTTTCAAATAATTAATTGCCGATTTTGCAGTATCTGTATCTTTAGTAACTACATTTTGCATAGCAGAGCCAAGAGCTACTTCAATAGCTGTAATAAAAGGATCTTCTACCTTTATCAATTCAGCTACAGCACCGCAAATACCTTTTTGCCATGATTTATCCGCTTTTAAAACTCTTTTTACAGCTTTGCCAAAACCTTCATATGATGCTTGCATTTCTTGGAAAAATTTTACTTTTTCCTCTGCCATACGCACATTTTGGCGAGTTTCATTGATAAATTCTGTAGCCTCTTTGCAAACTTTTATAAGTTCATCTAAATTACTCTGCTGAGAATTAATACTTTCTTGTTTAGCCTGTACCTTTTTATTGATATTATCAATCTCTACCTGTAATAATTCCTTAGCTGTATTTTTTTCTATTTTTTCATTAATTGCATTTTTATGCGCACTATGCTGATTTTCAATATTTACATCGATATCAGACATATCTCGCTTTAACAATAGTAATACCTTATTTTGTTCTTCTATCTGCTTGCGCTTTTCATTATCTTGCTCTTGCTTTAATTTGATTTCTTCTTCTTTCGCTTTAATATCATTTTCTACTTTTTGTACACTTGAATTTTCTTCTTGCAAGGCAAGTTCTAATTTATCTGCAGTATTATTAGCAATTTGAGCTTTTCTTTTCAGTTCTTCTCCATCAGCTAAAGATATTTTTAATTCTTCTTTTGTCTGATTTTGTCTTTCCTCTAAACGCTGTTGAGACTGACAACTCTGTCGTATACGCTCTTGTAATAAAATGGCTTGATTGCGACTGCGTTCTATTTCTTCATGGATTTTTTGATTATTTTCACCAAGCAATTTTATTTTCTGCTCTAATTTATTTATCTCACTTTTTTTAGCGATTTTTTCACTTTCAGAAACAGAAACTGTAGCCTCTAATGAAGCTCTTTCTTGTTCATAACCTTTTATCTCTAAATCCAGTTTATTATTTTCAGCTGAAAGATTTTCATATTTATACAAAATCTGCGTGAGTCTACAATCTTTATATTCTTTATTAATGACATTATATCGTCTAGTTTTATCAGCTTGTTCTTTTAAAGGTTCTAACTGTTTTTCAATCTCACTTACAATATCATTTAAACGTACAACATTTGCCTGTGTATTATCTAATTTGCGCACAGCTTCTCGTTTTCGTTCACGATATTTAGTAATTCCCGCACATTCTTCAAAAAAATATCTTCGCTCTTCTGGCTTTGTATTTAAAACTTCATCTACTTTATTCTGACTAATAACACTTATAGAATTTTTACCCAATCCTGTGTCGGCAAATAAATTATAAATATCCTTTAAACGACATTTTGTTTTATTGATTAAAAATTCACTTTCACCGGAACGAAATATGCGTCTTGTAATCATTACTTCCTGAAAATCTATAGGCAATTTACCATCACTATTATCAAAAGTAACGGAAACTTCCGCTGCACCAAGAGGTCTTCTTGTGGAGCTACCTGTGAAAATAATATCTTCTGCCTTATTTCCACGCAAATTGCGCACATTTTGTTCCCCTAAAACCCAACGAATGGCATCTGTAATATTACTCTTACCACTCCCATTAGGCCCTACAATTGCTGTTATGCCCTCATCAAATTCTACTTCTAATTTATCTGCAAATGATTTAAATCCATACGCTTCTAATCGCTTTAACAGCAAAGTTTTCACCGTCCATTGTTGTTTCTATTTCATAAACTACTATCTATCTATTGTTATTTGAACTGTTACATCAGCACCAGGTAAAACTTTATCTTTTAATTCATCAGGGAAAGAAATCTTTGCTGCTGTAACTAAATTTTTATTTTCTTCATCTTCACTATCTTGATGTGTTACCTCTAAGACAGTACCTGTTAAATCCATATCATCAACAGAATAATGAACAAATTGACCTTGATGTACTTTAGCATATTGTTCTTCTGTAAGTGGTGCTTCTACCCATAAATTTTTAGTATTACCCACATTGATGAATACATCGCCTTGTTTTAATTCATCACCTTGTTTAAAATCAGTTAAATATATAATCCCACTAACTGGAGCTGTAATATCGGCAAAATTATCATCAGATTGAGCTTGGTCTAAAGCTGCTTTTGCTTGATTTAATTGAATTTGAGCCGTAGCTAATGCTTCTGATAATTCTTTAGATGGAGCAGAAGAAACACTTGCTTGTTGTTCTACAACTTGTGGTGTACTTGCTGCCGCTAAAGCACTTTGTGCTGCTGCATATTCTGATTGTGCTTCCGCATATTGTGTCGCACTTACAGCACCTATAGAATATAATTTATCCATCTTCTGTTTATTTGCTGCTGCTGCATCTAATCTAGCTTGAGCCGCTGCTACATTTCCTGTTGAAGAACTTGTAACTACTGGCTGACTTACTACCATAGAAGCTTTTACTTGTTGCTCTAAATTATCATAATTTACTTTTGCTTCATCATATGCCTTTTGCAAAGCTTCAATTTGTTCAGGTGTTACAACTACTTTCATTTTGGCAATAACTTGACCTGCTTCTACCTTATCACCATCATTTACCAGAAGCTCTGTCAATGTTCCATCATTTTGAGCTACAACCATAACTTTAGAACTTGTGAGTTTTGCATCATTAATATTAATAATTCCTTGTCCCTGGTTCCATTTATATACACCAAAAATAGCCACAACAGCTATAAGTAGAATTATAGGAACACTATAAATTATAAATGGTTTTATTTTTTTTGTAATATCTTTTTCCATAATAGTACCTCCCATCTTCAGCAATAAAAAAATCCTTTCTCATTCAACATATATCTAAATAAATGAGAAAGGCTGTATATATTCTTACAGCTAGTATTAAAAATACCACAAAACAGTAAAATAAACAAGAAAATAGGCTATTTCTAATGAAATTATAACAAAATAATAATATTTATTTTTCTCTTAAATCAAACTAGTTAAATACTTTTTAACATCTTCTATAGAATAACAAATTGCATCTGGATTTTTAGCTTTTACGGCTTCTTCTTCTATTCTTGTTCCGTACAATACAGAAGCTATTTTTACACCAACTTGTCTAGCTGCATCAATATCAGTTGGAGCATCACCAATATAAATCACTTCATCTGCTGATAATTTATATTCATCTATAACTTCTTGCATCATTTGTGGTTTTATACCACCTTTTATAGAGCCAGTTTTTACTTTATCAAAAAGATTTTCCATTTGATACTGCTTCAAAGATATTTCACAAGTTTTTGCACCTTTACCTGTAGCCAAAATTACAATGAGATTTTTACTTTTTAAATATTTTATTAAATCCACAACACCTGCAAATGGTTTTGGTGTTATTTCTTTATGTAATCTTGCATAAGCATCATATAATAGTTTACAAGCTTCTTCATAATTTTTTTCATCTACAAATTTTAAAATACTACCTTCTTCTATAGGTCCAAATGTATCTGCTATTTCATCATCAGATAATTCTCTATCCATAAAAGGACTTACTGCTTCTCTGATTGATTCAATAACTAATTTTAAAGTGTCTCCTATTGTACCATCAAAATCAAAAATAACTGCTTTTAACATAAATTCGCTGTTTCCAGCTTTCACCTCTTTATACATATTTATATTTATTATATACTGGAATTATTGATATTTGAAGAACGAGATGCTATTATTTAAATAATAGTTGATAAGCATGCTTGTAATATAGGACTTATCAATAAGACAGTTGACTGGCAGCGAATATGGGGATAAAATTTTGAACGAATTAGAAAAGAAAGGGCAGATGGTCGCCCGTGCGATTGCATTTGCTACAAAGGCACACGAGGGGCAGTTCCGAAAAGGGACGAAAAGACCGTATATTGTTCATCCATTGGAGGTGGGTGAGATTGTCGCAACACTGACTTTTGATGAGGAGATTATCAGTGCAGCGCTTTTGCATGATACAATCGAGGATTGCCAGGGAATTACACGGGAAGTACTGGCGCAGGAGTTTTCTGAGCGTGTGGCAGCGCTGGTGGCTCAGGAGAGCGAAGACAAGTCAAAAACATGGTTTGAGCGCAAGAGTCATACGATTGAGCATTTAAAATATGCACCGTATGAGGTGCGTATGATTGGTCTGGCAGACAAGCTTTCTAATATCCGTGATATCGACAGGGATTATCCGGTCATGGGAGAAGAGTTGTGGAATCGTTTCCGAATGAAAGAAAAGAACACGATTGGCTGGTATTACAAAGGATTGCGGGAATCTCTGCGCGAAGGATTTGAGCAGGAAGAAGCATTTCGCGAGTACAGTTATCTGGTAGATAAGAATTTTGGGATAGATGAGTCATCTCACATCTGATATAGCTGTGTAAAAAGGAGACGCTTCAGATTTATAATAGAATCTGAAGCGTCTCCTTTTTGTTGTTGCCAAGTTAATTGAGGAACCGGGCGACCACAATGTTTGATTAAGTGCTGTTCGTACTTAAAATTTGGGTTGGGTAAAATTAATAATACAATAAAAATTTGATTAAATTATATTGCAAAATTATGATAATATCAAGACATTTTTGCAAAATAAAAAATTTTTTATAAGAAAATTTATAACCGTAATTTTTCACCTAAAAATTTATAAGAAATTTTTTACATGCT
>OHAD01002657.1_pt1 | contig 13078 bp, 10 predicted proteins | sample 1577011 | NCBI WGS metagenome assembly OHAD01 (sample SAMEA3541510, study PRJEB24748) | human gut metagenome | biome: human gut; feature: human-associated habitat; material: faeces | place: China | collected 2012
GATCCATGTTAGCTTCCCAGAGAGAGTCAATAGTTCCGACATCTTTCCAGTAACCTTTGAATTTGTACGCATAAAGAGTCTTGTTATCGTTAAGCATAGTAGGGATGATATCTTTACCAAAGTCATGGTTGGAATCCGGATTCTTGATATCAGCCAGAAGCATCTTGCGGAGAAGTTTCCATGTGAAGATATAGATACCCATGGATGCAAGATTGCTCTTCGGATGTTCCGGTTTCTCTTCAAATTCTACGATACGTCCGCTTTCATCTGTATTCATGATACCGAAACGGCTTGCTTCTTTCATTGGAACTTCGATAACTGCGATGGTTGCATCTGCGTTAGCCTTCTTATGAGCTGCGAGCATTTCGTCATAGTTCATCTTGTAAATATGGTCGCCGGAAAGGACGAGGACATATTCCGGATCAAATTTATCGATAAAGTCGATATTCTGGGAAATTGCATCTGCAGTTCCGCGGTATACGTTCAGATTCTCATCTGCTTTCTCACGTGGAGGAAGAACGTAAACGCCGCTGTCTTTGGCATCAAGTCCCCAGCGTCCGCCGGCTGCTACATAGCTGTTAAGCTGGATAGACTCATATTGTGTAAGAACACCAACAACATCTACACCACTGTTGGCACAGTTACTTAAAGGAAAGTCTACGATACGATATTTACCGCCGTATGAAACGGCTGGCTTTGCCACTTTATTGGTTAAGTCATGCAGACGGCTGCCACGACCGCCGGCTAAGATCATAGCCAACATACTATTTTGTTTCATAATAGTGAACCCTCGCTTTCATTTATTACATAATATTATACAATTTTTTTTGTCATTTTTCCATAGGTTTCTGAAAAAAATATGTAAATTTTTCGCTAGAAACAGATAAAATTCGAGAAAAAATTATACATTATACACAAATTTGCAGTAAAAAATGGTAAAGTACAGGTTTGTAAATATACACAAATTTAAGGAAAACGGGTGGACGTATAATAGTTCTTACGTTATAATAGGTAAGAATTTAAAAGAAACAGAGGTTATCACGTGAGTAAGAGAGAAGATTACAAACGACTTATCGTGTTCTGTCTGGCGAGTCTGGTAGTACTGGCACAGATGGCAGTCTTTGCCTATGTATGGTATACAGTCTACAGAGGTCAGATTGATGAACCATTCTGGCGGAAAGGTAACTGGGTGCTGATTGCAATTTACGGTCTGCTGTTTGCCATGTTTGCCAAGCTGTATGGAGGACTAAAGGTCGGATACCTTAAAAGAATAGACGTATTTTATTCCCTGACGTTAGCGCTTTTATGTACCAACGTAGTGGAATATCTGGAGATCACTTTGATCAACAGGTGGTTTCTGAGTGTGGGGCCGATGATTGAGATGACAATGGTACAGCTGGTACTGATTGTTATCTGGATTTTTGGATCCAGACATATTTATTCCAGATTATATCGTGCGCGTAGATTGTTGGTCATTTACGGTGACCGCGATCCGGGGGATGATCTGATCCATAAGATGAATTCCCGAAAGGATAAATATGATATCAGCGATAAAGTGCATGTCAGCCTTGGAGAAACAGAAATTCACAAGATGATGCGTAATTATGACGGGGTGATCATATGGGATCTGCCGTCAATGGAGAGAAACCGATATCTGAAGTTCTGCTTCGCTCATTCCATCCGATGCTATATCAGTCCGAAGATTTCGGATATCATTCTTATGGGAAGCGAGAGAATTCATCTTTTCGATACACCGCTTCTGATGTCGCGAAATATGGGACTTGCGGTAGATCAGAGAGTTGCGAAGAGAATTATGGATATTCTGGTTTCCGGAATCGGCATTGTCATTACATCACCGATTATGTTGCTCATAGCCATTGCGGTAAAAGCATACGACCGGGGACCGGTATTTTACTTCCAGGACCGTCTTACAATTGGCGGTAAGCCATTTAAAATCTGCAAATTCCGCAGTATGTGTGTGGATTCTGAGAAAAACGGTGCCAGACTGGCTTCCAAACATGATTCCCGTATCACTCCGGTAGGGCATGTGTTGAGAAATCTTCATCTGGACGAGCTGCCGCAGCTATTCAATGTGTTCAAAGGAGATATGTCTCTGGTAGGTCCACGTCCGGAACGTAAGACAATCATGCAGGAGTATGAGAAGGAACTTCCGGAGTTCTATTATCGCCTGAAGGTAAAGGCAGGGCTGACCGGATATGCGCAGGTTTATGGCAAATATAACACCACCCCTTATGACAAATTAAAGCTGGATTTGTTCTATATTGAGAACTATTCTTTTCTGCTGGATATTAAGCTGATCTTTATGACAGTCAAGATCTTTTTCCAGAAGGAAGTGTCTGAGGGAGTAGATGATAAACAGGTAAATGCTCTGAAAGATTCCGGAAGAAACACCGGGGCATCAGAGGATAAAACGGAGGAATGACCATGAATAAACCGCTGGTATCTGTGATCATGCCGGTTTACAACGGAGAGAAATATATTAAACAGGCTGTAGATTCTGTCTATGAGCAGGGAGTTTCGCTGGAGCTTCTGGTAATTGATGACGGATCTACAGATCATACAAAGGAAGTCCTGTCTGCCTATGAGGGCAGAGAGGACTTTCAGTATATTAAGAACAAACAGAATATGGGCGCGGCAGGCTCCAGAAACAGAGGAGTGAAGCTTGCTAAGGGAGATTACATTGCTTTTCTTGATGCGGATGACTGGTGGGAAAAAGGCAAATTGAAAGAGCAGCTTAAACGTCTCGAAGAGACGGGATACGTGTTGTGTTCTACCGGACGTGAGCTGATAAGATCCGATGGAAGCAGCACCGGCCGTACGATTCCGGTGAAAGAGAAGATTACTTACAGAGAGCTTCTGAAGCATAACAGCATTAACTGTTCTTCCGTAGTGATCAGAACAGACGTGGCGCGGGAGTTTCCAATGGAGCATGATGACAGCCATGAAGACTATATCACCTGGCTGAAAGTTCTGCGAAAATACGGTTATGCGGTCGGAATCGATAAGCCATACCTGAAATACCGCCTCAGTGAGGGCGGCAAGTCCAGAAATAAGCTGAAGTCAGCAGTGATGACTTATAATGTTTACAGATATGCGGGGTATGGACGGATAAAGAGTTGTATTTTCTTTTGCTCCTATGCACTGCATGGAATATGGAAGTATTGCCATAGATAAAAATGAATGTATGGAAATAGTTTCATAAACAAATTATTAACTTTCTATTCCATAAATCATAAAAATATGTTATCCTTTGGATAATAATTATGAATGATTAAAGGATAATATTAAGATGAAATTAAAGAAAGAGAGGCCTGCTGTGCCTTATACCTACCTGATCGATAACTTCAAGGTCCTGCTTATCTTTCTGGTAGTATTTAACCATATTATTGCATTCAATCTTGTAAAAGTGGACACAGTGGTGAGATACGTGTGGTATGCGATCACGATCTTCCATATGCCCGCATTTATTTTTGTTTCGGGGTATTTGTCAAAGAAACCTCAGAATGTATTAAAGAATTTTAAGAATCTTCTGATTCCGTATATTCTGGGATACAGTCTTACCTGGTACTCCCAGATATGGCTGGGACGTTCGGTGGATTACGAGATTCTGCGTCCTACCGGAACAGTTATGTGGTATATTCTGGCGCTGTTTATCTACCGTCTTACCATTGAAGCACTGGGTAAGATCAGATTTATTGTTCCGCTCAGCATCATTATTGCACTGTGGGCAGGAACAAGACCGGAGTTTACAACGTTTTTATCAGCATCAAGAATTGTGGTATTTTTCCCGTTCTTTGTTGCAGGATATCTCTGGAAAAGTGAATATATCACCGCAGTTCGCAAATTTAAAGGAAAATGGGTGTTAGTGCCTATTTCGGGAGTACTGCTTTGGGCAATACCAAACTATATGATTTCCAATGAAATGGGAGTTGCTATTTTCCGTGGTAATCACGGATATAAACTCTGTGGTCTGACAGATCCGGAAGGTATCGTTATCAGATTGCTGATGTATCTGGTATCATTTATTCTGATCTATACATTTCTTGCATTACTGCCAGATATCAAGCTTCCAATTACTTATGTGGGCCGCCACACAATGGGAATTTACTTCTTCCATTACCCGATCATGATCATTATGAACGGGTTGTATCTGCTGCAGATTTCTGAGATGAACAACGTGTGGGTTCTGCTGGGTGTATCCCTGGTGTTTGTCCTTGTTCTGGGAAGTCTGCCGGTGGATCTTCTTTATACAGGTGTGCTGAATCTGGTTGCATTTATTCTGATCAAGAAGGATAAGACAGTCAGAGATGAGGGACTGGAAGAGGAATATGACAGCGAGGACCATGAATATGAACTTCTCAGACGAAAGAAAGCCATTGAGGAGCTGGCCGCTACTCTGGATTCCGAGAGCGAGCAGGACGGCCATATGGAGAAAATAAACCTGGATGATGATTCTCTCACTCAGGAGAGTGTGCCGGATAAACCGGAAGGATTCAGCAATGTAGCGGGTATGGAACTGGATATCGAAGAAGATAATCTGGATGATATACCGGATGAGATCATTCAGGAGGAAGAAGAACTTTCACTTGAAGATCTGATCCAGGAGCTGGAAGCAGCTACGAAGAATATAGGAAAAGCTGATCCGAAAGACGATACGGCGCAGACAGTAATAGCGGAGAATGTTTCCCGAACTGTAGTCGAAGCAGAGCATTCAGATGAGACAGGAAACATTTTGAATAAACAGTAAAAAACAGGGAATCGTAAAAAGTAGTGTACCGACAAGATTATTTAAGAAATCAACTTGTTGGCACAGTAATAACAAGAAATAGCAGAAGAAAATAATAAAAAACGAAAGAGGACTTTGAGATACATGGGGTGTATTTCGGAGTCCTTTTGTTTTAACTGTATTATTTTCCGTCTGGCCGGACTAAAAAAATGATATAAATTAACGTGAATTTAACATTTTTGTAACGAAGAGGTGACGGAAGTTGGAAATTATGATATAATCAAATCATCTATAGTGTGAAGCAGGGGTAACTGTCCGTCAGGTACGGAACAGTTACGGGCAGGAATATTTATCGGGAGTTATAAAGAGAAGATGAAGAGAGTGATCACATATGGCACTTTTGATCTGTTTCATAAGGGCCACTACAATATTATAAAAAGGGCAAAGGCGCTTGGCGATTATCTGATCGTTGGCGTTACAAGTGAGAGCTTTGATATTGAACGAGGCAAGCTTAATGTAAGAGACAGCCTTATTAAGAGAATAGAGAATGTGCGGCGTACCGGACTGGCAGATGAGATTATTATTGAAGAGTACCAGGGACAGAAAGTCAGCGATATCATCAAATATGACATAGATGTTCTGGTAGTTGGTTCAGACTGGCGGGGCAAATTTGATTATCTTAAGAACTACTGCGATGTCGTTTATCTGGAACGTACCAAGAATATTTCCAGTACAAAGCTTCGCAGTGAGGGTGTTATCTTTAATATGGGAATTGTGACAGACGATATTAAAGATAATGATTTTGTACAGGAATCCAAATATGTCAGCGGTATTCACGTAGAACGGGTATTCAGCGAGAATCCGGAGACTGCGCAGGAATTCTGCGATAAATTTGAACTTGGATCCTGTTGGAGCGACTATGACCAGTTCCTGTCAGATGTGGATATCGTTTATATTAAAACTTCGCTGAGCAAACGGGCGGAGTATATCGAACGCGCACTGAAACAGGGCAAATATGTGATAAGTGATTCTCCGTTAACGCTTTCTTCAGAGAAACTGCGCTATCTCTTTGAAGTTGCGAGGGAGAACAATGTAGTCCTGATCGAGAGGATGACGCTGGTTTATCTGCGTGCTTTTAACCAGCTGGTATGGCTGGTGCACAGCAACCTGGTAGGAGATCTGGTCAGCGTTAAATGTGCGATTTCCCAGGATGATTTTGAAGGTGGCAGGACTTTTAATGAGACAGTCTGCACAGCAATCTGCGCGGTACTTAAACTGCTTGGCAGAAAGTGCCGGGATATCAATACAAATGCAGTTCGCGATCAGGAAGGGAAATTTGTATATGACATGATCACCATGAAGTATGCCAATGCACTGGCGACCATTGAGATCGGAACAACCGTAGATATCGAGAATGAACTTGTGATCATCGGAAGTAACGGAAGGGTTACGATTCCGAATGACTGGTGGAACACAGGATATTTCGAGGCAAACATTTCCGGAAAGGAATTCCTGAAGAGATACAGCTTTAATTTCGAGGGAAATGGTTTCCGCTATCTGTTGCAGGAGCTGATGATCATGATCAGAGACAAGCGTACAGAATGTACCCGGCTTTTCTATGATGAGTCGTTAAAAATAATAGAAATTTTGGAAACAATTAATCAGAAAGGATAACTCATGACGGAAAAACAGAAATACCTCCTGAAGCTTTTCAGGGAGGTTGATGAAATCTGCAGAGAACATAACCTGAGATATGTACTGGCCGGGGGCTCCCTTATCGGAGCCCTCAGGCATGAGGGATTTGTTCCCTGGGATGATGACGTGGATCTTTATATGCCACGCTCAGACTGGGAGAAATTTATAGAGATCTGCAAGACAGAACTGCCACCGAACAGAGAGATACAGTGTTCGGAGGTGGACAGAAATTATACAAATTCATTTCCACGCTATGCATCTACCGATACCTGTGCGATTCATAAAAGCCAGATCATCGGCAAGGACTGTGGCGGAGAGATCATAGACATTCTTACACTGGATCCTATTCCGGCAGACGATAAAGAATACGAGAAATATAGAACGCACATGATGATTTACTCGGATCTTATCAATATTTCTGTAGGCTACAGTGACCGCTGGGAGATACCTGCATCCATGTATCTGAAGTATCTTCTTTCTTATATTTTTCTTGGCAAAAAAAGAACGCTGGAGAAACTCGAGAAGATAATGTTTTCCTACAATGAGGAAGAGTGCGACCGCTATGCCATGCGCTGGGGTGGCTGCCCGTTTCTTTTTGACAAAGATATGATGTTCCCTGTCAAAGAGGGGATTTTCGAGGGACAGAAGGCGATGATCCCGAATAAATGCAGCGATTATCTGATCTGGCATTACGGTGATGAGTGGTCTTATATGCCGCCGCATGACAGCAGAGAGGGACATGTGGCTGTCTGCGTAGACGAACTTCCTTATCAGGAACTTCGTGAGGAATATATGCCGAACATTCATAAAGGCAGACTGCGCCGGGACTCTGTATTCCGTAAGTTCTACAATATGCTTATTGCTAAAAAGAACCATAAAGTCCGCCAGGAAGGACTTGCAATGAAAGCGCGCGCAGTAGCACTGGATCTGCAGGGCGCGATCAGCGAGTCGGGATTAAAAATCAGCGAACTGGTTGAAGCCAGATCTTTTCACAGGCTGAATGCATTATTTGGATCTTATTATAAAAGTCAGTTGAGTGCCGATTTTATCGGAAGAGAAGACTACACAAATATTTATGCATTTTATCATCCGATTCTTGTGGGGGTTCCTGATGAAATATTCTATGCGGCGATGCTGACACTTTTCTATACAGAGCGTGTGTCAAAGGCATATCGAATGCTGCAGATCCGCCAGCAGTCAGATCATATCACTCCTGAGATGGAGAAACTGAAAGAGGATATCGAGCTTTTCAGAAAAGCGGCTGATCATTATGAATTTCACCGTATGGAGGAAGCACAGCAGATTATTGAGGATCTTTTGAACAGATATCCGGGACATGTGGGATTTATGAAATTCCGGTGCCGCTTCCTGATGGAGAATGCGGGAGAGAACCGTATTGAGGCAGAACGATTTATCGATAAAGCACTCAAGAAATTTCCGGAAGATGGATATTTCCTGAAATATAAGGCTGATATCTTCTGGATGAACGGCGAGGTACAAAAGGCAGCAGAACTTTATCTTCAGGTGAAGAGTAAGACCACGAATGGAGTTGTCTGGCTGGAGATGGACAGATTTTTCAGAGGATATAAGGCAGAGATTCTGAAAAACTGCGAAGAGCTTCTGGCAGCCCGCAGAAAGAAAGAGGCACTTTCCCTCATGGAACTGTGGAATCAGCTGATTCCGGAGGATGACGATATCCAGGGCGCGTTCTATCTGGCAAAAGTAGCCTGCGCACGCACCCAGAGTGAGATTGAGCAGGAAATTAATGAGATCCGCAGAGTGATCGAGATACCAATGCTTACACCGGTGAAAGAGAAAACAAATAAAAATAAGAAATCTGAAGAACACCAGATGTATAAAAAAGCACTTACGAGAGCATGGAAACGTCTTGGCTATTCCAAAGAATTAGCAGCCCTGCGCACACAGATCATCTGTACCGGTGAGGAGAGTGAGCTGGAATGGCTTGCCGAGCAGGTGAGAAACCGACAGTTCCGCAAAGAGGAGAAGGCCTGCGTTTATAAACTGGTAGGAGATGTCCGCATGAAACAGGGACAGACCAGAGAAGCTTTTGCCAATTATAAGAAAGCACTGGAATATGAAATGTCATCCTACGTAAAGACCGAACTGTACCGTATTTTTATCAATGATCTGAACGATGGAAGCAGACAGGCGAAGAGCTTTGCAAAGAAGGCAGACATCACAGTTGTGCTTGATAACTGGCTGGATAAATACGGAAGTATTGAAGATGTGAAGCGAATTGTACAGTCAGTAATGTGAATTAGAAATGGAGTAAAGAGTTGAATAAAAAACAAAAGGTAATTTTATCATTATTACAGGAAATAGATGAAATATGCCAGCAGAATCAAATTGAATATTACCTCTCTCCACGACTGACTCTCTGTGCTGTGGAGGGAAAACCTTTCCCACAGAATCCCATGTTTGGAATCGTTCTGATGAAAGTAGCAGACATGGAGCGTTTCCGTAAGGCAGTAGATGAAGATCCGAGAGAGAGACGCGCGCTGGAATCGCTGAAAAGCCATAAATGGTTTTCGGGATTGTATCTGCGCTATACAAACACAGATACTCTGTGCCTGAATATGGATAACACCAGGGATTACGCATTTCCGGGAATCGGAGTCAGTATTTTCCCCCTCAGATCGGAAGCTGAGTCAGCATCGGCCGGACGCAGGTTCTCAAGAGATGAGAATGCGTGGATGGAACTTTGCCATATCAATTATGCAGACAGAAGTCTGAAAAACAGGCTCAACCGTACCTGGATGAGGCTGCGTTGTCTGGTCAATGGACGTCAGAGACAGGCTTCCCGTTTATACGACCGATTCCTCAGATTGTATCAGAAGCCGGAGACAGGTCAATATACCCTTAAGAGAAAAAAACAGACCACCGTTTATCCTGCCGGCATTTTTGCGAAGAGTAAGCGTGTCGAGATGGAGGGAGTTAAGCTTCAGATTCCGGCAAAAACCGAAGAATATCTGACCATAAGTTATGGAAAGAATTATAAGGATGTCACAGAGCCGCGATATGTCACTCCGATTGCGCTGGCAGTCAGCGCCAGAGTAAGCTACACACAATTCTGGAAAGAAGCAGGAGATTTCGACAAATACTGCAAAGAACGTATGAAAAATGCCCGCAGGCTTGCAAAGAGCAGGCGGCATAAGGACTACTTTAACGAATGCTGGGATTATGTGGAATTCTGCGGAGAGCGGATGAACCTGGGCGTATCTTATGAGAAACAGAAGGACTATATCAAGAACCTGTATAAGAATGAAGATTATATGACACTTGAGAAAGTATTTCGTCCATACTTCAAAATGATGCAGAAGAGTCTGCAAAAAGGCGAACTCTTTGCGGAGGACGAAGAGATTCTTGATATTTATATAGACGTACTGGAAAAAACAGGAAAAACAGTACAGAGAGAGAAGATCGGTGCACTGATCTGACGGGAGGAAAAATGAAACTTTCAGATTATATTGTTACGTTTTTACAGAAAAAAGGTATCTGCCATTTCTTTGGATATCAGGGAACGATGATCGCACATGTGGTAGATTCTATTGAACGAAATCCGGAGACGGAAAATCACTCCAGCTATAATGAACAGGGAGCGGCTTTTGCAGCATGTGGTTATGCGCAGGCGAAACAGGAATGTGCATGCGCCTATGCGACCAGCGGACCGGGAGCAGTCAATCTTTTAAGCGGCGTGGCAGATGCCTACTATGATTCCCTGCCTGTGGTCTTTCTCACAGGACAGTTAAATACTTATGAATATTCCGGTATCGAGGGACTGCGCCAGCAGGGATTTCAGGAGACAGACATCGTGGCAATGGCGAAACCGATCACGAAGTATGCTGTCCAGATCCGTAATCCTGAGGATATCGTCGAAGAATTAAATAAGGCTTATCACATCGCAACGACAGGACGAAGAGGCCCGGTACTTATCGACCTGCCTATGAATATTCAGAGAAGTGAAGTAGAGAATCCTGTTTATGACATGAAATTCGAGGATAAACATACAGATGAGGCCACAGCGCAGAAGGCAGCCGACACAATTCTGGAAGCGCTGAAACAGGCGAAGCGCCCTGTGATTATGCTCGGACATGGAGTAGACAGCGAGGTAAGCCAGCAGGAGCTGATTCATTTCGCACAGAAAAGACAGATTCCGATTATCACAAGTGTCCTTGCAAAATCCGTGCTGGGCTATGACCATCCGCTGAACTTCGGCTGTATCGGAGGTGCGTATGGACACCGCTATGCGAACATGATTGCAAATGCAAAGAGCGATTTGCTTCTCTGTTTCGGTATTTCCCTCTGCACCAGACAGATTGGAACAAAAGTACATGAATTTGCCAAAGGAGCAAAGATCATCCGTGTGGACATCGACCAGTATAATCTTCAGAGAGATATCCATGAAAACGGAGAGAATGAAGTGAAACTTCAGGCTGAGACCAGTGCAGTGATCAATTGTCTGGCAAGAGCACATTGTCCGGAAATGGATGGCTTAAGCGACTGGCTGAATGTCTGCACAGAGATCAAAGAGAATCTCCAGGCAGTGGATGATAACACGCCGGAGAGATATCCGAACCGCATGATTGCTGATCTCAGTGATATGCTTGAGGATACGTCTGCGGTCGCAGTAGATGTCGGACAGCATATGGTATGGAGCTACCAGTCATTTAAGAACCGGGAAGGTCAGAAGCTTCTTTTCTCAGGCGGACACGGTGCTATGGGATATGGACTTCCGGCGGCGATCGGTGCATATTATGCGACAGGAAAACCAACCGCATGTATCTGCGGAGACGGTGCACTTCAGATGAATATCCAGGAACTGGAGTGGGTGAAGAGAGAGAATCTTCCTATTAAAATAATGGTAATGAACAATGAAGCGCTGGGTATGATCCGTCATCTGCAGAGAGATTATTTCGACTGCCTCTTTGCCGGAACTACGGACGGCTGTGGATTCGCTTCCTGTGACTTCGCTGAGGTGGCTAAAGCTTACGGTATTCCGGCATTAAGAATGCACTGCGATGCGGTAAGAGAACAGGCACCGGAATTTCTGGAAGGTGAAGGACCGAAGCTTCTGGAAGTCATGCTTGAGCACGGAACTTTCGCATATCCGAAAACCTGCCTGGGCGAACCGATCCACAAGCAGCAGCCATACGCGCCGAAGAATGTTTATGACAGACTGATGGAATTATAAAACAATTGCCATAGAGTAATGTTAAGATGTTAGGGGCAAAAGGCATTTTGCCCCTAACATGATATCTACGAATTGCTCCGCTGCAAAGCAGCTCCCGCAATTCTCATGTTAAGCAGCGAAAGCGTATCGGGATTATCCATTTAACTGATAGATAAAGATGAATATAACAAAGAGGTAGCAGAAAAAATGAGCAGAGTAACAGTAATCACAGGCGGTACTTCCGGAATCGGCCGTGGCATTGTGGAGAAGATCCTGGCAAATTCAGAACAGGACGATCTGATCTTTGCCACCTACGCACACAATGCGTATAAGGCAAACGACTTCTGGGACAGTCTGAAACCGGAAGACCAGGAGAAGCTTATCATAATGAAAGCGGATATGTCTTCCTATGACGATATGATGAATTTCGTCAAAGAAGTGAAAGAAAAAGCAGGACATGTGGACTGGCTGATCAGCAATGCCGGAATCAGCACCTATGATAAATTTCAGGATTACACATTTGAAGAATGGAATAACATCGTAAACACCAACCTTTCCATCCCGGTATTTATGATCAAGGAATTCATGCCGGTCATGACGGAAGGCGGCAGAGTTCTCTTTATGGGATCTTATGCAGGACAGCAGGCATATTCTTCTTCACTCGTATACGGAGTGACTAAGGCGGCGATCCATTTCCTTACCAAATCCCTGGTAAAGGAATTTGAGCCAAAAGGCATTACAGTTAATGCCATAGCTCCGGGATTTATCCAGACCCCGTGGCACGAGAACCGCACCCCTGAAAGCTACGAACGCATCAACCGCAAGATCGCCCTCCACAGATTCGGAGAGATCAAGGATGTGGCGGATATGGCGTACAGTATTCTCACGAACAACTATATGAATGGAAGCATCGTGGATATCCATGGAGGATATGACTACTTCTAAAAGAACCTGACCAATCAGGTGACTAACCGAATCAAGTAAGTCCCCTGCTTCAATTGCAAATATCCGATTGACTTAAACCAAGTGACGAAAGTGGATTGCAAATATCCGCTTGAATTCCCGACAGATAAAATGGAGAAGCTTCTTCAGAAACTGTCGGGAATTTTTTTTGCATTCCCGGATTTTTTTTGTACATTTTAACAACCGTAGCAAGAATTCCCTCACCTTTATAGGTGATGGGATGAATTGCACATTCGAGCATGTCTGCTCAAATTTATAAAAAATCACAAAACACTTGTTCTGACATAATAAATATATTATAATAGAAAAAAAGAACAATATGCTCTTGAAATTTGGACGGTCGAAATAAGCAATAAGTGAGTGTACATAATGAGTTTAGATAATAATTCTCATTCAGTGTTTTTGTTTGATTCTGGTTATGAAATATAGCAGAAAGATGCTGGACGATAAGATGTCAGAGAGAACAAAAGAAATCTTTGAAA
>OHAD01002658.1_pt1 | contig 13062 bp, 14 predicted proteins | sample 1577011 | NCBI WGS metagenome assembly OHAD01 (sample SAMEA3541510, study PRJEB24748) | human gut metagenome | biome: human gut; feature: human-associated habitat; material: faeces | place: China | collected 2012
TATATGTATCAGGCCTAAGCGTTAAAGTGTATTGTTTGCGTTTTTCGCTTTTGGCTTTTGGGGGTCTTCCGCCGGGGTGTTTTTCAATTTTCATGTTTTCCTTTGCTGGGGACGATGAAGTTGAAGATTCTGGTTTTCCTGCAGCTGTTTTCTTGGAAGAATTGGCTTTTGAGCTTGAAAGCTGTGCTGCCTCTTCTGCAGCACTGGCCTTTAACATGTCTTTTAATGCCATATCAACTTATCCTTTCGAGTAGTTCTGCGATAAATTCTTCGTAATCAGCAGTTACTGGTGCTTTCGGTGCATATTCGAGAAGATCCATTTTTATCAGCTGACTTTCTTGAACGACTGTGGCCTGACGAATCCGGCTATGAAATAGTGTTGTGTTTAATAGCTCAGCTGCAGTATTAACGCTTCCCTCTAATAGTTTTGCGACATTGGTTCGGTCGGTGTATCGGGTAAGAAGGATGCCGGCAACTGGGATTTCTTTTTCTGCTTCTTCAGCGACATCATCAATGGTCTTTTTCAATAACCGGATGGCTTTGAGGGAAAAGGAATCGGCAGCCATTGGGGTTACGATGTAATCACTTGCCATAAAGGCATTTAAAGACAGAAAGCCCAGGTTCGGTGGCGTGTCCAGGATAACAAAATCGTAATTGGACGTTGTATTTCTTATAGCTTTATAGAGCATCTTTAAACTTCCGACTTTCCCTAAAAATTCCATGTCTGCGCTGCACAGTGCAAAGTCTCCAATAACTAGATCAAGATGGGGTTTTACTTCAATCTTTACATCATCAATGCTTGCTCCGAGCGCGTAAATATTATAAAGGCTAGGGGTGTTATCGTCAGGTTCTTTCATGTAGCACATAGTCAAGTTAGTCTGAGGGTCAGAGTCGATCATCAAGACTTTGTAGCCTCGTTTGTTTAATCCAGAGGCAAGGGTGGAGGCGGTTGTTGTTTTTGCAACACCACCTTTTATATTGGATATGGATAATACTTTCATGTTCCCACTCCTTTTATACAATTTATTTAATAGTTATTTAATAGTAAAAAACTATTTATATAATATTATTTAACCTTTTTTTTACTATTTATTTAATAGTATTATACAATTAAATATTTTAAAATACAAGTATTTTTTTGAAAATACAATTATATAATTGCATTTTTCGCTTGCTTTTGAAAAATAAAAGTTGTATTATAATAAAAGATTGTTTTTTAAACAACAAAAAAGACAGCCATTGGCGTGACTGTCTTTTTAACGATATTTTAGGAATTGGCGTTCCTTTAGATGATCTCTTTGCCCCTAAGACAAAGCAGGTTGCTGTAACCTTGTGCAATAATTATAGTGGTTTTTTTCGAGTTAGTCAAGACCATAGTATTTACTACAAGGGGTTACAGCTTTTTGCAGAGTAATCTGCCCTATAGGCTTGATTGCGTATGATTGGTAATGGGATCATACGCAATTTTTTTGCGCTTATGAGCCAGGCCATAAGTAAGTCTGGCACCTGCTCTATGGTAAATAGAGAGGGCGGTTGACCTGGTACATACTATACGAGACGATACGCTATCTGGTGTGACGCTGGCCAGTATAAATAAGTTGGTAGTCTGATCCAGCTCATTCAGAGAATGGATCCGGCCCGATGCAGACCATCCATCCTGCATTGGATCCGTGAGGGGTTGAAGAATGGAAGAGGACCTCGTTAAGCCTAAACTTGTCTACCTAACAAGCATGGTTAAAATTAGCCCAAGGGGGCCCATAGTGCGCTGATTAATGGTATTGAGATCACAAGGACACACAGATAAACGAAAGTGAAGCAGGCAGAAAAGCATGGGACGCCTGTAGAACGTGTGGGGGAGCAAATCCCAAGGCAGATGGATGAAAATACGGATACCTCAGACGATATACGGCTTATGTATTATTGTATTTTAGCCTCATCCTTCGCAGTTATCGCGATAATTGCAAGGATAAGTGCGCCCAAAAAGCCGTTTCCTTGCCTTCAACCAGCTTATTTTCGCGCAGAAGTCAATAGATAATGAGAACAGATGATTTCCGTCGTAATCGTCGTAGTGTGGGCAGGGTGGATAAGTGCCATGTTTTGGATCTCGTGGGTAAGGCTGTGGGCAAGATGTTGACAATGTGTGGGCAGCATTGCTGTCCACACATTGTCAATGGCTTGTCCATGGTCTTATCCATGAGATCCAGGCACTTATCCATGCTGTCCACACTATTTTTTATTCGTAACACTTTGTCTTTTGAGCTTGAATATATTTTCCATTCATATAAATGACGACATCTTCTTCAAGGTTACTAAAATCTTCTGGTTGATAGATATATTCCCTTGCTTCGGTAACATTACGAGAACTGTCTTTACTATTCTGAGAATTTGATACTTTCAATACTTTTTTTGTTCCTATCAACTGCTGAAAGAAAGTTCGACTTTTTGGATCCTGAGCACTCATAATAGAAATATATCTGCAGTTATCAATAATTTCCCGATAGTGATTTGAGCCATATTTGCTTTCTAACTGTGCAATAGATTGTTGAGCCATAAAAAGAGATACATTTTTAGAGCGCAGTGTACTTAATGCAGCTGATAATGTATCCCAGTCAAAATGTAGCTGCGGAAATTCATCTAACAAAAAAATGATAGGTCGTGTTTTTATTCCAGAGGATGAATCTATCCGTTTCATGAATGCAGACATAAATGTTTGAACCATAATAGAAGAAATTTTAGAATATTGTTTTATTTTATCCTGCGGAATTTCAATATAAATATCATAGCCGTCTTCAAGATCCTGTGGTGAAAGACTGTAACTGGAAGAATCAAGCAGTCTATTTAGTGCACCAGCGGTCAAAGAGCGAACAGCGACACAGGCTGTATTATAGCAGCCGGAAACATTTTTTTCGTTTGTGCCATAATAACTGCCAAGATAGTCTTTTGCTTCATCGCAGTCACTGGCAACAATTTGTTTTACCCATTGAATTGCATTGCCATGGAGCAGTGCTGTAATAATTTCTGGAAATGTAGTATGAATATTTTCATGCAGCATATAAAGTGCTATGCCACAGAAGAAGTCACGGCCACCAGGCACAAAATATTTGTCTTTTGGATCATCCTCCAATAAAATAGCAGCAAACGATTCAATTAAAGAGGTTCGTTCTGTCATGGACATAGATTCAATTCCATAAAGGGGATTAAAATGATGGCTGTTCGGATCTTCTGGATTGAAAATTTTAATGTTTCGAGTATTTTTTGTCCAATGCAGAATATCTCCTTTAATGTCAATCGCTAAAACAGAACCCGAAAAACGAAGTGCAGTAGGAATAATCTGGCTTGTAGTTTTATGGGTTCCTGGCCCGCCAAAAAGGGCTAAATTTCCTTCTCCGGAAGAGTCTCTTTTTATCAGTCGCCTACCAATTTTTCCAAGAATTACACCTTCTGTATATTTCCAATATCCAATGGGAAGATCCGTTACATTCATTTTATAGGGATTGGCATCTTTAAAATAAGAAACTAATTCCTGATATGAGCGTTTGTATCGTCCATGATCTTTACGGTAAGAGGGTCTTCCCGTGATATCCTGATAGCGGATATTTCTGATTGTCTGAAAATACATGAAGCACCAAAGAACCAGGAATAAAAGCTGCGCTTCACGGCAATAAAAAGTCAAACTAAAGTGAAATAACTCGCCATTACTGAGTTGAAAAAAAAGTATTCCAACTAGAATAGATAAAAAATAGAATATCACAGCCAATACAGTAAATGGAATGACCTTATAATGCTGCAGATTATTAAAAATATCTTCTTTTGTCATAATTATAGATATAATCTCCTTTACCAACTAAAATGCTCGCCCCAGGAGGCTGCAGATTGGGAACCCCATTCGACTTCCGTATCTGCAGTTTTCGATTTGCGTTCCAGTTCTCTTTCTAAAGATTGAATCGTTTTCTTTAATTCCTCATTTTCTCTTTGAAGGCTTTGAATTTGGTCTTTTGCTTTCAGCAGTTCTTTGGTTTCTACCTTTAGTTCTGATACAGTGCGATTGCTTCCGCCAGTAATTCCGGAATAAACCGTACAATGGATTTCATGAGTATCCAGCCATTTCTGATAATTGGGATGGAATTCTATTAGATGCCTTTTATTTAAGAGAGCATCTGCAGAAATTTTTTCTTGATAGGTGTTCTGTTTTCTAATATTTCCGTTCTTGTTGGGTTTCATATAAGATTGATTTTCAACTGCAGGGATAAAAGTATAATGCATATGATGTGCTCCGGCTACATGGTTTCCTAAAGAGTCCTTGACTCCTTCATCTACATGGACAACACATTGGATACAGTTCTTTTCTCCATATATCGAATTTAGATAGTGATATGTTTCCTGAAAAAAGGCTTTTTCTTGATCTGCAGCGAGATCTTTAGGGGCTGTAATGACCCATTGAACAGCAGTATTTACATCTTTTCGACCATATTTATATACTTCTTTTATACGTTGATTATAGTAGTTTTTATTTTCCCTGGCTGTTATGCCACGATCAGGTGGTGTCAGCGAATAATTTTTTTCAGATTGTTTAGGATCAATGTCAATGTTACTAGGAAGTTTTTTGGATTCTCTTGTAACATGTTTCAGCTTGTATAAGACTTGTTCATCTGTATATTTTTCCATGGCTGCCATGGTATTATCTCCTCTTTCTAATATTGATCATCCATTCCATCCCAGACAATCCCTATGCTCCAAAGTACGCTAAACGCTTCCAATGGAGCAGGAAATTGCCTGGGCTTTCATTTCTGCCATATACAAGATATGGTAGTTTTGAAAAAACTCCCACCACTTGTTTGCTTACTGTTGAGTAAGCAAACAGCGTTTATCTTGTCTAAGATGGAAGCGAGCTGCTTCCCCCTTAGAAATTCCCCTTTGCACCAAGGGGCAAGCCCCTTACAAAGCAGGGAACATTCAACGCTGTCGGCTCTGAATGTTCCCTGCTTTTATCCCATTCATCCTGCGGAGCGCATTTGGCGCATCCTTAGGATGAAAAGGGACTACCGTCCCTTCGGAACAGCGTTCCTACCCTGCCTGTATGTCTGGCATTGCAAGGTTGTAATTGTATAAGATGGATTATATTTTAGAATCTATAAAATCTAAAACGATACTAGTAAGAAAGCTTGATAGCGACAGCTGTTTTTCGTCTGCCCGATTTTTTAAAAATTCGTGCAGATCAGGATCCATAATGATGGTATAGGATTCTTTTTTGCTTTTTTTTCTTGGCCGTCCAGGCTTTTTTTTCTGCTTTTCATTGGTCATATCAGGTTCTCCCTTTAGTTTTATACTAGTAATAAACTAGTATTATACTAGTTTATTACTAGTATAAAACCATTACTATATATGGTAAAAAACATATATGAGGTACTATCATATACCTTATATATGTTTTTGTGATTATGTGTTACGGATGATCATGGCTCCGTAGGGTGGCTCATAATCGGGATTATATTTGTTCCAATAGATAGGATCTCCTTTTTCGACAATGTGAAAAAGGCCGAATTCTGGCGCATTCTTCCATTTTTCTATCAATTTAAGGCCTTCCGGATCTGTCCTGGTCATGTCTGGCGCAGGAATCTGCAGATTATATAACCTGCGGAAATCCGGATAAATGGCAGCACACTGGGCGTAGATTTTATCCTGCAGCTCTGCAGGATAGTCAGATCCGTACTTGTAATCAGAGAAAAAAATAAAATGTGGAATGTGATATTGATTAGAATTACGTGATTCGACGACACCGGCATACATGCAGGTATCGGGACTTCCACATACATCTGGCAGTACGATCCAATCGGATGGAAAAAGCACATACCCATTTTTAAGGTACATCCTTTTAATTTTGCTACCAACGATGGGAACATCCACGCCAAAATACTTACCCATTTTACGAAACTGCTCTGCAGTGGTTAGTTTATGTTGCTGTGAAAATCCAGTAAGTGCAGATGCAGCTACGATTTCTTCTTGATAGCGTTTCCTGCAGTATGTTCCGATGTCCTGGCTGACATCGGGCGATAAATGAAGAAACAGATCTACCAGTGTGTTAACGATAGAACTATTTGAAGTGTCCTGCTTTTGGGCAGCATCCGTCAGTAGTTGATAAGACGGATCTAGAAAATCGATAGATACTTTTTTTTTCCCAAACATTGCTACTCCTTTCTCGTATGATCTGCTAGAACTATTATAACAGATATTGGAAAATAAATCAATAACACATTTCGTGTTCCAATACCATTCCTATCCCCGGGCTCTGCCCGTCTCCCTTACCCGTCTCCAAAGGGAGAAATCCTGCCAAAAGGCAGGATAAGAGGAAAAAAGAATCACCCCTTTCCAGTCGCTCCCCTCTAAGGGGAGCCCGTTTTTCTCCGGCCGATACTTTTCTCTACCACCTCTATTTTTTGGCTATTCATTTTTCGCTTATCGGTTTTCTTTGTACATCCTAACAGCTTCCAGAAGATTTACAAGGGTAAAATAAACGGCCTTTGACCGCCCTTGAAAATCGTCTGAAAGCCGTTAAAAAACGATGACTGCGAAAACCCGATAGATAAGCGAAAAACTCAGAAAGCATAAAAGAAAGGAGGTGGTAGGTGATGCAGCCATTGGCCTACGAAAAAAAAGAGCGATCCCCTCCAGAAAAAGCTCAAAATCTTGAAAGCATATAAGAGGCTTTGGCGGGCCTGTGAAATTTGATTAAAAACAATATTTAGTTTAAAAGGAGATATTTACCATGACAAGAAACGATATTATTAAAGAACTGGAAAGAAGAGGATATGAAGCAGAGAGCTGTGACAACATTAAAAATGGCGTTGTGTTCGAGGGGATTATAATTAAAGGAAAACAGCTCTCCCCGATTATTTATACAGAAAAATTAATTGAAGATGCAGAAAAAAATGGAAGAAATGTGTACAGTGTTGCTTCACAAGTAATGGATATCTATGAATGGAATGATGACAAAGAAATTTCAATAGAGTTGTTGTGTTCAAAAGAATTTTTTTTGAATCATGTATATATTGGAATTCAGAAAAAATCAGAGGAAGATATTGAAAAGCGAGATTGTGAATTAGATTCGGATGGGCTTGAAAATTATTTGATTATTAAATATACAGGGGATGACGGTGTATGCTCCATGAAAGTGAATGACTACTTTTTAAAAAAAGTAGGGATTGAGAGAGCAGAAGCGTGGAAAAAAGCAATGCAGAATGTTTGTGATGATACTGTGATTGAGAGTATGAACCGGATTTTATCGGAAATGCTGGGAATACCGTATGATGCAGATGCAGATCTGAAAAATCCATTATATATTGTCAGCAGTTCAGACAAGGTAAAAGGAGCCAGTGCAATTTTAAATCATGAGAAATTGAAAAAATTTGGAAAAAAGCATGGTGTGAACAAGATTCTTGTGCTTCCGTCATCCATTCATGAAATGCTGATTTCTCCTTATCAGGACTGGATGGATATAGACGAGATGAAGGCAATTGTAACCGAAATTAATGCGGTGGAAGTAACACCAGAAGAACGGCTGACTGACCAGGCATATATCATAAATCTGTAAGTTTACATAGGAAACAGAGTCTTCCAGAGGGCTGAAAAGACCCTCTGGAGAGAAAGGAGAAAAATAAGATGGATGTATATAGTATCGTCACAGAAAGAATTATACATCAGTTGGAACAGGGATATATTCCATGGAAAAAACCATGGGTAGATTGTAAAGAGGGGACATTTAATCGAATTAGCCGGAAACCCTATTCGCTATTAAATCAACTTTTATTAGTTCATGACGGAGAATATGCCACCTATAAGCAGTGGGAACAAATTGGCGGAAAGATTAGGAAAGGAGAAAAGTCAGAAATTGTCGTTTTTTGGAAAATGCAGGAAGTAACAGAGAAAACGGAAACGGGAGAAATACAGGTACGAAATATTCCATTTTTACGCTATTATAATGTATTTCATATTTCACAGGTTGAAAATGTACTTCCATTGGAGAGAGAAAAGCGATTTGATACAGATCCGATAGAGGATGCAGAAAAAGTGTTGCGAGAGTACACGGAACGGGAACATATAAGCTTGTATATTGGCGATAGTAACAGAGCTTTCTATAGACCGTTTGACGATAGTATCACGCTTCCGAGTCTGTCCCAATTTGAAAGAGCAGAAGAGTTTTACAGTACCGCTTTTCACGAATGTGGCCACTCGACATTAAAAGCAAGCAGATGCGACAGGGAAAACGAAAATAAAGGGGCACACTTTGGAAACGAGGGATATTCTAAAGAAGAGCTGATTGCAGAAATCACCAGTTCAGCGATCATTCATAGCTTGGGATTGGAAACACTGGAAACCTTTCAAAATAATTGTGCGTATATACAAAACTGGCTATCTGTTTTAAAAAATGATAAAAAATTTATTGTATCAGCAACAGGAAAGGCTGAAAAAGCAGCAAAATATATTTTGAATATTCAATGAAGCAAAGGGAAGATATCCAGATAGGGATCTCTTCCCTTGCTTTCGCTGGGGGCCCCGAACCGAACCTTCCCCCAGACCCCCTTCCCGTTTCTGGCGCAGTTAATAGCGGAAATTCCAGAAACGGGAAAACTTATTTTACTCGATTTTTACTCGATGGCAGCCAATGCATTCTTATATCATTGTGTTACCGAATGGCTTCCTTTTCTGTCAGGGAATTATATTCTTCTGATACATCGCAATATTCCATTAAGTCTCCAATAGAACACCCTAAATACTGGCATATATGGCATAGTGTTTCAACGTCAATACGCTGCACCAGTCCCTTACAATATTTATTCAGCTGGGTTCTTTGCAGCCTCAAATCAAAACACATAGTATTTTTAGAAATACCTTTTTCTTTTAGAATATCCTCAATGTGAAATTTTATATATCCGTATTCGTTCATAATACATACCTCACTTTTTACGGATTATATAAAATATATCTGTTATTAATAAGTTGTATTACACACACCTGTATGCTATACTAGTATATGTAGCATACAGGTGTGTGCGATACATTTTAAAATACAAAAAATAATTACACTATAAGTGAAATGACATATATAAAATGTAGCTATATTTATTTTGGCCATATTAATAAAAATTGAATTTACAAGGAGATATCATGTCAAAAGAAAAATTTCGCTTTAAAGATTACTGGGCATTATTTAAGTTGTCATGTAGACCATACATTTATCCAATGCCATTAGAAAAAAATTTTCGGTGTTTTATAGCAGGCTATCTATTTTTTGGATCATTAATTGGTATTATACTTTCGCTTCTTCCGTTTAATTTCGAGTCTCTCTCGAAATTCGTGTTTCAATTTTGTGTGGTATATTTAGCCGTTATAAACCCATACTATTTCAAGTATGCCTTACATTATAAAACATCTGACTGGTATCTTAACACAGGCTATTCTCCTTCCGATGTTTGTTCTGATGTTGGTCTTTTTGGTGAATACCATGCAACAATGGACTTTTCTACTGCAATAGGAAACCGCGGGAAAGTATATAATGGCCTGATTATTCCTAAACCGGATGGAGGTTTTACAGAATTAGACCTCGTTGTTATTTCAACATGTAGAATATCTGTCGTTGAAGTAAAAGCGAGAGGCGGCTCATTTTCTGGACATATATTAGACGATAAGTGGATTCAAAAAATAGGTTCTCAACGAAATGAAATGCAAAATCCAGTGATTCAGAATCAAAATCACATAAATTTTTTGTATCTATACTTATATGAGCAACTAAAAAAAGAGGTTACGGAAAATATTAGCCAATATTGTTTTTTAAATGATATTTATTTTGCTCTTGATGTGGATATGCATGTTGACAATACTCTGCCCGGTGTAACATTTTATAAAGCTTTCAAAAAAGCCAGTAAAGATACATTATCTGAATGCTATTCTGTTGAAGATATAAAGGCTATTACAGATATTTTAGATGCTCTTCCAAAATATACACCTGAAGAGAAAAGACAAATGTTTACCCAACGGGAGGTTCAATACCGAAGTGGTGAATTTATTCATTCTGTTACATACTATCCTGTTAAATACCTTTTAAATTCATCAATAGAAGAAGACGAAGGACTCCCCACAGGATCTACTATATGCATGGATGCAGAAACATATCAACTCTATTTGGTTTCAGCAGATGGTTTATGGCATGCCGTACCAGGAGCGCTTATTCTCGAAAAAGGTCACCCGTGTTCAACTCTTCAAGAAGCTACTCAATTAAAAAAAGAATTAGGCTGGTAATAGTTTAGGAAGATAAAAAATTCATTACATCAGTAATAGGAAGAGTTGAAAAAGCAGTAAAATATAATTTGAATATTAATAAAAATAGGGAAAATATCTGATCTAGATATCTTCCCTATTTTACTATTGCTTATGGATATAAATCAAAAGTTCCTTGAGCTTTTTCGCGTGTTCTATAAAAAAGGAAACTGTTTTTTGTATTTTTATAGTTTTTAGTCATCCAAAAATGATTCAAAGAACATAGCTTCTCCAAATGCTCCAATTATTTCAATTCCAAGCCATAGAAATCCACCGATAAAAATTAAAGCATATTTACCAAGAGATAAGATGACTTTAAAAATTTGTTTGTAGTCAATTTTAAGTTCATTCATATTTTCACCCCCCACCCCCCATGTACATCTATAATATACTATTATCCAATTTATAAGTCAACGAATCAGCCAGATATTTAATTCAATATATGTTCTTGTCTGTTTCTTGAGCTGCATATTTATCTGGTAGTAGTATCAAAAATTGTAATATTTGACACCGATTGAAAAACATGGTAAAATCAAGCCATAGAGCGGTGTCATATATTGGTGTCATTATTGAAAGGGGATTGTTACAATGAATGGTTATACTCTAATGGCAGAGAGTTATAAAAAACTGATGAATGAAGGGAAAATTGACAGAGAGCAGGCAGAAAAAAACATTCGTATCTATGAATTTTTAGCTACCTGTGATATGGAAGATTTGTGCATCATGGTTGATAGCGCAGCCTTCAATGACATCATTAAATCATTCCTTTATAAGGCAGTTTCCACTGCAGGACTGGACGAGGACAGTAAAGATCAGGTATTAAGTCAGCTGCGCTGGATTTTTGATGAGCAGAGTGCCAGCGAAGTGCTGAAAAGTTATATGAAGTAAGGATGATAATATGATCTATGGTTACGCCAGGGTTTCCACCAGACTGCAGGCAACCGATGGAAACTCTCTGGAATCCCAGGAAGGCCAGCTTCGGGAAGCTGGTGCTTCTCAAATATACCAGGATACCTTCACGGGAACTAAATCGCAGCGTCCTGGCCTAGATGAGTTAAAAAGAAGATTGACTCCTGGAGACAAGGTGATTGTAACAAAACTGGATCGCCTGGCCCGTTCGACAGAGGATGGGCTGGCTCTGATTCGGGAGTGGAATGCTGCTCAGATTTCTGTACATGTGCTTAACATAGGATGCATCGACAATACGCCGACTGGAAAATTAATACTTACGGTCATGCTTGCCTTCGCAGAATTTGAACGTGATATGATTGTGGAACGCACCCAGGAAGGCCGTGCTATTGCACGCCTGAATCCCGAATACAGAGACGGTCGCAAAAAGAAATATTCCAGAGCCCAGATAAATCATGCCCTGGAATTACTGGAAACGAATTCCTATAAGCAGGTGGAATCTTTGACAGGGATTTCAAAATCAACGTTAATACGTGCTAAGAATGCACATAAAAAGGAGCTGGAACAGTAATGTACAGCTTCTTTTTTTATAAAGAGATAAAACAAACGGGTTACAGCAGGACGCTGCACCCGTCTGTTCCCCATTCAACCAGTATCAACTTCCTGCAGTGCAGGCATGGCAGCGGTAATGAGTATTATATAGTTTGGATTGTATGGGCATAAGCGTAGTAAGCAAGACCCCTTACATTTATATACACGTTTCAAACGTGTCAAATGTAACAAAATGAGGGGTTTTATATGAAAAAAATAAGAGTAACAGCTTTGCCATTTATATTGCTTACCTTTTGTAATGGGAATTGAGAAACCGGTGACTTATAAATGATGAAATAGGGAATACTTGAAATGGCTATTTGAATATGCTATAATAGCGGTAGCTAAGAAAGAGATTGTATCCAAGTGGTACACAGAGCGAAAGCCCCAGAGCTGCAACTCTGGGGCTTTCTTCTCATTTTACGGTTGAGCATCCGTCTAGGCTAGTTGTCACTGTCGTCTCCGTCTAACCATTTGCAGATGTAGTAGCTGGCTACACCCGCCATAACGGAAACCAAGAAAGAGATTATCAAATCCAAGTAGCACACCCCCTTTCTGTTGCCAGATTGGGTGCGACAACGTTGGATATTATATCACAAAGGCATAGATGCTACAATATCTCCTATTTCAGTTTTTGCATGGCTTCTACAAATGGATTCACATTAAATTTAGAAACTAAATGCAACGTAATTTAGGTAGGAAGAAATTTTGAAAACCAGAAAATAAGAATCTCCCAGATGGATTTAATATCTGCTCTGGGAGACGTTTTATATAAGTATTAAAATTTTTCTTGGGTATCTCGTAGAATGAAATTGATCTCTACGTCACAATTTAATTTATCGCCGATTTTTCGGATCTGCTCTTCATTCCAATTATCTTTTTTCAAGAGGTTATATACATTCTGGCTAGAGCAGCCGAGTGCTTCTGCGAGGTCTTTTCCGTTTAAATTTCTCTTTACCATAACCAATTTTATTTTTTCACTCATCATAGTTTTAATTACCTCACTTTGAATTCAATAGTTTTCATCAGTACACTACTAGTTTTAAAATAGTTATTTACTATTAATAAACTAGTAATTTAATATTTGATTATATGGTATTAGTGATGTCTCTCAATATATTCATATGTTGCCTTTTCAATGAATTTTGAAAAGGACTGGTCAGGATCTTCTTCTTTGGCTATTTTCATAAAGAGATTATATGTATCAGGCCTAAGCGTTAAAGTGTATTGTTTGCGTTTTTCGCTTTTGGC
>OHAD01002659.1_pt1 | contig 13051 bp, 11 predicted proteins | sample 1577011 | NCBI WGS metagenome assembly OHAD01 (sample SAMEA3541510, study PRJEB24748) | human gut metagenome | biome: human gut; feature: human-associated habitat; material: faeces | place: China | collected 2012
TTCACGCTCTGTCTCATAGTCAATCTGCATGTTCATCGTTCATTTCCCCCGTTTCTGCGTCTTGCCGGTCTTTCAGGTTTTTGTTTTTTTTCATAGGCATCATAAGCCTGTACGATCTGCTGTACCAGAGGATGACGGACTACGTCAGAACTGGTCAGATAGCAGAAACCAATATCGTCAATTTTCTTGAGTACATGAATCGCCGTATCCAGTCCGGACGCAGCTCCGGCAGGCAGATCCTTTTGCGACTGGTCGCCCGTCACAATCACCTTGGAACCAAAGCCGATACGTGTCAGGAACATCTTCATCTGTGCCGGGGTGGTATTCTGAGCTTCATCCAGAATAATAAATGCATTATCAAGCGTACGCCCACGCATATAAGCAAGCGGTGCCACTTCGATCAGACCTTTTTCAGAATTCTTCATAAAACTTTCTGCGCCCATGATCTGATACAGTGCATCATAAAGTGGACGTAAGTACGGATCGATCTTACTTTGAAGATCTCCCGGAAGGAATCCGAGTTTTTCTCCTGCTTCGATTGCAGGACGTGTCAGAATAATCCTTCCAACTTCGTTATTTTTAAATGCAGTGATTGCCATTGCCATCGCAAGATATGTCTTACCGGTACCGGCAGGCCCAAGTCCGAAGACGATCATCTGTTTGCGGATTGCATCTACATATTTTTTCTGCCCAAGGGTTTTGGGTTTGATCGGCTTTCCCTGTAATGTATGGCAGATAATATCCTTATCGATCTCCAGAACATTTTCTTCACTGTCTTCCATTACAAGCGCCAGTGTATAATCTACATTCTGTTCCTGAATCGTGTTGCCTCTTTTGGAAAGTTCAACAAGCTGATCCAGCACTTTTTTTGCTTTTTCCACCTTCAGAGCATCTCCCATGATCTTTACACTTTCACCTCTCGCGATCAGTGTTACATGAAGAGCCCGTTCTATTTTCTTTGCATATACATCGAACTGCCCGAACACATTCGCTTCATGTTCTGCAGGTATATCGATGACTGTTTCCATTAATCCCATGCATTAATCTCCATTCTTTGTTTCTTCTTCCGAAGAATTTTCTATCGGAATCGGTACAGACGGCATCTTTCTGCCAACGGAACATCTGATCTTTAGTGTTCCCTTTGCATAATACGTCTCAGACCCTGTGTATATTTTAACATCATTCTGGATAATTTCTACCCCTTTTTTCTCCAATTCTTTACAGTAATCCTGAAAATCTGCCGATAATATCATTCTGGCATCTGCTTTGGTATACTTCTTATACATTTTGCGGTAAGGCGTTATCGTGCTTTTTTCTAATGTCACCGGAATTACATTGGCAATCTGATATTTTTTCTGAACTACATGTTTTTCGAAGACCGGATATTGATTGTTTTTAGATTCAGTCGTGAAATAATTCCTGCCAAGACGGATTCCGTAATTTCTTTTCTGGAGAAAGTAAAATCTTGAACGGTAATATTTTTTCTGTATATATTGTCTGGTTAACTCTTTCTGATATGTAATGGCTTTTTCTCCTGTTATGTCTGCATCTGCATTTTTCAATCTGTAACCGGTAATCTCTTTTTCATCATTACAGATTGGAATCTGACCAGACACAAGGATAGCTCCTTTTTTCACTTTTGTCCCCCGCTGTACCATAGGAGTGCCGGTACGCGTTATAATATCTACAATTGTGCAGTCCGTATCTGCAATAATATCTTTTCCGTCTTCGTTATTGTCTGAACTGATTTTTGAACTGTCCGTAAAATCGTCTTCATTTTCCTTTATCCGGATGACCAGACGGCATCCATCCACGGAAGCAGAAACCCATATGATCCTGTCGTACTTTTTTCTGAGATCCTGCACGATCTTTCTACAGTTTACATCTGATTTTTTCATACCGTCTTTGACGTTTTCGGACGAAAGGAATCTTTTCAGCGTATCATCTGTATAAGAGAGATTCCCACTGATATCTATGCCCCAGATAAAACGTGTCATAAAAAGGATCAGACCGGCACAGATAAGAAAACCAGACAGCAGTATGTGACGTTTACGGTATCTGTGTAAAAGAAAAGGAAGACCACTGCGGCGTATGATGCAAACCTTCGTACCGGTCTTCCTTACGATCTCTTTCAGTCTGCGAAAACCATCAATCGTAAGATTCATCTCATATGAACCGCAGACCCGCTTCAGATCCCATATATAAATATTTTTATAACGGCAGGCGTTCAGAAAACGTTCCGGCGAATATCCGGTTATCCGTATCCTGACATAACCTTTCAAGTACCAGATCAGCTGTTCAAACACGAAGGTCCCCTCCTATAGTTGATACTCAATTGTTCTGATGTGACCGTGAATCTTCATCTCGTCATTTGTATAATATATAACTTCCAGTTTTTTCCCAGTGATTTTGATCTGACCACTTTTGGATTGAAGCCTTATTATCTGATCTGTATATTCTGTCATTCCTCTGTAATTTTCCACACAAAGATCATTTGTTCCGGTAATCGTAAGAATCGGGAGCCCCATTGCTACATCTTTTGGGACTCCCGACATCTCCGCCGCTTTTTCTTTCCATTCCTGACGTTTCATAAAAATACCGTGCTGGTAATTTGTATTACTCTATGCTTTTTCGCCGGAATATATGCATGGCAATTCAGTTACCTCTTTTTAAAGTTCGTGATATGCCTGTGTGTAAAAATACTCCTGTGAATTCAGTGGTGCCTCCTCATTAATTACACGATGATAATTTCCCTCTGCATCCAGATATCTTGCTTTCTGGTTGTCTGCAAGCATAATATCGAACATATCCTGTAATTTATTCTGCAGTCTTTCATCGTATACAGGCGCTGCCACTTCCACACGTCTGACTGTATTTCTTGTCATAAAATCTGCGGATGCAATATAGTATTTCCTGCGCTTACTGTTTCCGAATATATAGATTCTCGAATGCTCCAGGAATCTTCCGACAATGCTGATGATACGAATGTTTTCTGTCTTTCCTTCCACACCAGGGATCAGGCAGCAGATTCCACGGACAACCATATCGATCTTCACACCTGCCTCGGAAGCTTCGATCAGTTTATCGATGATCTTCTTATCTGTAAGAGAATTGAGCTTAAATCCAGCATAAGCTTCTTCTCCATTTCTTGCATGTGCAATCTCTTCATCCAGCATGGCAAGTACTTTATTCTGCAGACATTTCGGTGCAACCAGAAGATGTTCACTGTGCTCTACAACTTCACCCTTTGACAAAGCCTGGAATACATTGGAAGCTTCCAGTCCGATCTCTACGTTAGCTGTCATAAGAGAAAGGTCGGTGTACAATCTGGATGTCTTTTCATTGTAATTACCGGTACCGATCTGTGTAATGTACTCTACCTGACCTCCATTTTTGCGGGTGATCAGACACAGCTTGGAGTGCACTTTATAGCCATCCAGTCCGTAGATCACCTGACAGCCGGCATCCTCCAGAAGTCTGGACCAGCCGATATTATTTTCCTCATCAAAACGGGCTCTCAGTTCTACCAGTACGACAACTTCTTTTCCATTCTCGGCTGCTTCGATCAGTGCCTCTACCACTTTACTCTGCTTCGCCACACGATACAGGGTCATCTTAATGGAGATGACCTCCGGATCTTCGGCCGCTTCCGTCAGCAGATGTAAGAACGGACGGATGGATTCGTATGGGTAAGATAACAGTTTGTCTTCTTCCCGGATCTGTTCTATGATACTTTTTCCATCCTGGAACTGGTCAGAGCGCTGCGGTGTACGTTTTGGAAAATATAATTCCGTATGCTTTCTGAGAAGATCCTGGATCTGGAATACAAACGACAGATCCAGTGGTGTTGAAGATATGAATACATGGCTTTCATCCAGCTCCAGATATTCACATAATACGGCAATTCCTTTTTTGTCGATATCTCTGGAAAGTTCCAGACGGATCGGTGCCAGTTTCTTTCTCTGCTTAATCAGCCCTTCCATAAATTCACGGTAGTCCAGATCTTCGTCGTACAATGCATCTGCATCGATATCTGCATTTCTTGTGATACGGAGTAAAGATTTTGATTTGATCTTATATCCTTTGAATACCGCCGGTGCGAAATGCAGAATCAGTTCTTCGGCGAGCATATAGGTGCCCTGCATTCCCGGAACTGCGATCAGGCGTCCGAAGATATTGCTGGTGCATGGAATAATTCCCAGACGGTCTTTCTTGCCCTTGGAGCCAAGTACGGCTACGGCATAGATTTCTTTATTTCTAAGGAATGGGAATGGCTGTCTTCTTCCTACAACAGTAGGCGAGATCAATGGTGCAATCTCGGATTCAAAATAACGCTCGAGATATGCAGCCCCTTCTTCATCGAGTTCATTGAAACGTAAAATGCGGATGCCCTGTTCTGCCACACGTTCCATCAGTTCTTCATAGACCGCTTCTTTGCGTTTATTGATTTGTTTTGTGCGTTTTAAGATTGCATCAATCTGCTCCTGTGATGTCATGCCTGTCTTATTTTCACGGATCTTTTTGTCAAGAAGTGTCTGGTCATATAATGATCCCACACGTACCATGAAAAACTCGTCCAAATTGCTCTGATAGATCGATGCAAATGTCAGTCTCTCACATAATGGGACTTCTGGATTTTCAGCTTCTTCCAGTACACGTTCATTGAATTTCAGCCAGGAAAGTTCCCGGTTCATATATATGCTGCTCATAGTGTTTTCTCACCTTTCTCTGTGTATTTTTTACTTTTTTTTTCCCGAAATATTCATTCCAGTATTCCTAATATAGCATAGCATTCCCCGACTTATATTAGATATATGTTAAATCTATGTTAAATCAGCCTGCCGGGAAAGGCAGGCTGATAAACAGATTATATTTTGGTATATTATTTTAATGTTACATTTAATTTTACCGGCTGATGATCGGTATATTCGAACTGTGTGTCGATATTTTCCACTTGATCGATCTTCAGATTATCCGAAACGATGAAGCCATCCAGTACATATACCTGTGAATCATCATAGTTACCGCTGTATGGTCCGTTTAACAGGCGGCAGGTCGGTACATTATCGGATACTGCATAAGAAAATCCTTCCGGGATATCTTCTTTTCCGACCTTTCCCGGAACCCAGCTGTCTTTATCGTGGATCGGATAGGTGTCCATCCCATCAAATGTCTGGTTAAAGTCCCCGCCGGCAATCACATAATTTCCTTTTTCATACTCTTCTTTTAACTTCTTCACCAGAACTTTCCGCTGCGCGATCTTACCTTCTCCGCTGTCATAAGCTTCCAGATGAAAATTGATCAGAACCAGCTCTTTTTCACTGCCTTTTATCGGAATTCTTGTTTCCAGCATACAGCGCTTAAGATTGCAGGTTTTTACCGGCCATTTGAAAGATTCCGGAAGTGCGATTCTGGAAGCCTCCGATACTTTGTAATCAGAATATGTTACCAGGCCGCTTTCAACTTTACCGATCGTCGGAAGTGGGTATGGGACATATACGCATTTGAAGTTACATGCAAAGATTCCATCTACACCCAGTGCTTTTTCGTAGTAAGCTTTTTCGTTGATGTGATAAGATCGTTTGGAATCAATGTCTACTTCCTGAAGAAAACAGACATCGGCATCTGCATCATTCAGAATGCCGGCAATTCCTTTCATATTGTGTTTTACCAGATCTTTCGTCTCCGGCATGACTTTACTTCCGCCGTCCATAAAGAAATCTTCGTCTTTGCTAAGTCCGGCATATCCGGTATTATAGGTCAGGATCGTCATCGAATCTCCTGTAGATATGGACTGTTTTCCACTGGTTGTGTTCAAAGTCTCTATCTGATCCGGACGGTATTCCAGCGCTGTCAGAATGGCAACAGCCGCCAGGAGAATCAATACAATTCCAAGTATGATTCCACCTAAGATCTTCCCGAATTTTTTCATGTTGTACCTCCGTGTTTTTTATCTTTTGGCAGATACCAAAGTAACATAGTAATTATATCCGCCTGATATATTTATCTATTATAACAGTAGTTTTGTAGAAAATCCATTCATAAACCGAGGAAAATACGGACAATTTCACGGTGGTTTTTCTAGGATATCGGTGTTATAATGAGCCATATTATGTAAGGAGGCGATTATCTATGGCTACACCACTTCTTGTGTTGATCATATTGGCAATTGTGATTATTGCATCAATCATAACATCTGTTGTCACGTATGTTATTTTATCCGGGAGAAATAAAAGAATCCGCCTGGCAGAGCAATACCGCCAGCTTGGTATTACAGAACAATATCTGAAGATTCAGGATGAAATCGAGAGGATCATCCGTTACAAAGATATCAAACTTACAACGGCGTCACCTATAAAGATGTCAAATCCGGAAGACGGGCAGAAAGAAAAAGAAACAGAATCAAGAACATTCGCAAATGACCTCTGGTTCATCGTCCGCGGAAAGGACAGAAAGACATCTGAAAAGCTTCTGGAATACTGGCACTTCATCTGTGAGAATTCCGAATGGAAATGTATAGAGCGCAAGAAAAAAGGTTAAAAATCAGGAAAACCGACAATCTGTACCATACGGGAATCTGCTTCATTCGAAGCAGATTCGCCGGGCACAGTCTGTCGGTTTTATTTTCTGTATTATTCTGCGTATTTTTATTTTTCGATAGTTTCTTTCTTATAAACTTTCTGCTGTGAAAATCCTCTTCCTCGCACTTCATTTACATTTCCAATGATCATAAATGCATGTGGGTCGATCTCCTGTACCAGCTGGTTCAGGCGCATAAGTTCACGATTGGAAACTACGGTAAGGATCATCGGCTGATCGTTTTTCAGATATCCGGTCTGTGTATAGACCAGTGTCGTTCCACGGTCAAGACGCTCCTGGATCAGACGGTTCAGTTCTTCATATTTTTCAGTCATGATTTCTACTTTGGTTCTGGTAGATCCCATCAGCAGTACCTTGTCCAGAATGACGGTATAGATCAGTACCAGTAAGATACCGTATACAATCTCTTCTTTGTTAGTGAAGAGCATCTGTGAGATCAGAATTATAAAATCAAATACATACAGCATCACAGATACCGGAAGTCCGAACTTTTTGTTGAGAACCAACGGCGGAATATCCATTCCCCCGGTCGATGCACCGCAGCGTATTACAATTCCGATTCCCATTCCGATCATCAGACCGCCGCAGATTGTTGATAACATCTTGTCGTCTGTTACATTCTGAAGTGCCGGTATCTGTTCGAGCACACCCAGAATAACCGGGTAATAGAATGTACTGACCAGTGTTGTAAGTGCAAATTTCATTCCAAGGACAGCCGCTCCAAGTAAGAACATCAATGTATTGAAGATTAATACAAATGTATGGATTGGAAGCCCGAAATAATGGTGGATTGCAATACCCAGTCCTGTCGTTCCGCCCGTGATCATATCATTTGGCAGAATAAACATGACAATCGCCAGTGCATAAACTGTATTCCCCAACAAGATCATACACAGATTTTTTAAATTCACTTGCTTCATAGTATATCCTCTCCTGACATTTTCATCCTTATTAGTATAAAGGATGATATCTTTTGAAACAAGAATTTTTTATAATATCTTTTATATATCTACAATTGTTTCTATAATATTTTCTTTTATTTCGGCATTTTACTTATGATATGGTTCATGGCTGATGATCCGGTAGCTTCGGTAGATCTGTTCCAGGAGGATCACCCGCATCAGCTGATGTGGAAATGTCATCTTTGAAAAACTTAGTGCATAATCCGAGCGTTTCAGCACTTCTTTTCCAAGTCCGATCGAGCCGCCGATGATAAATATAATGTGACTGGTTCCCTGGATCCCAAGCTTGTCAATCTTTTCTGCCAGTTCTTCTGAGGTCAGAAGTTTTCCCTTGATTTCAAGTGTAACGACGTAGGCATCGTCCTTGACATATTTGAGAATCCGCTCTCCTTCTTTGTCGCGGATACCATCTTCTACGGTCTCACTTGCATTATCCGGAGTCTTTTCATCTGCCACCTCGATGATCTCCAGCTTACAGTAGCGGCTTAGACGTTTGCTGTATTCTGCGATTGCATCTTTTAAATATTTTTCTTTTATCTTTCCCACTGTGATTAATGTTATCTTCATTCTATTGTTCTTTCTATCTCTGCTTTTTTTAATTTTAACTATAATTAATAATCTTTCGAAAAACTAATTTCTGCACATCTATTCTGCTAATAATTTTTCTGCCTTAGTGATTAGTGTTCTTCTATTCTGTTATCTGATACATATATAATTCATGTAATGCTCTTGTTGCGCAGATATATTTTGCCTGATTCAACATCGGGTTTCCGGCATCCTGGAACACACCGAATACCTGGTCGAATTCCAGACCTTTTGCAAGATAAAAGGTCGTGACGGTAAGTCCTTTTTTGAATACGGAACTGTTGCGGTCGATATAATGCACTTCTTCGCCGCGGGCTTTTAATATCTGGTATAAGGTGGATGCCTCTGCTTCCGTCATGGTAATAATGGCAGCAGTCTCATACTCGTCTTCTCCAAGTTTGGCTTTTGAAAGGATTTCATCCAGAACTGCATCTTCTGTCTGGAATTGTTCTTCTACCACTTCTTTTCCATGACGTTTTAAGAGTTCTACGTCTTTGACACCAGTCAGTTTTTCGGCATATCTGGCAATCTCCATTGTATTCCGGTAACTTTTATTCATCACGATCTTGAGGATCTTCTGATCAAATACGCCCGGAAGGAACTGCAATACATCACGCATCTGTTCATCTAAAGTCTGTGCTTTATCACCGAGAATGGTCATCCGGCATTTGAAGATCTGATTCAGGATCACATACTGCAGATAAGAATAGTCCTGCATTTCGTCAATAACCAGATGCTTGATGTGATTATGCACAGCTTTTCCGGTCAGGCGGTACTTCAGATACAATACAGGAAATACATCTTCGTATTCCAGTTTGCGCTTTTCATATTCGACATCCGGAAGTGACGGGTATCCGCATTCTTCCAGAAGCCAGCCGTATATCTTGTAGATGTCCTTTGTTACATACATCTTATCGAATTTCTCCTGTACGATCAGGAGCTCTTCTTCCGAAAGATCACGTCCAAGTAATGTCTCGTATTCATCAACACAATAATCTCTGATTGCGTCCATCCGGCTGAGCAGAGGTGCATTCTGGAATTTGAAATAAAAGAGATTGATCAGTTCTTCTTCTGTCTTCTGAATTCCTTTATATTCGATTGCACGGAAATCCATCAGTTCATCTTCCAGTCTTGCAAGGAATCCTTCCATCATTCCGACAAATCCTTCCAACTGTTTCTCTTCAAAGCGTTCTGTCAGATACGGGTCCTGAAGCTTCATGGTTCTTTCCAACTGGTCATAGCGGTCTTCACAGTCCGGAACGATACCTTTCAATTCCCGGTATGCGAACAGGTCAAAACTCATCTCCTGAATATTTTCCTCACCCAGTTCCGGAAGAATATGGGAAATGTAATCTGAAAATACACTGTTTGGAGAAAGGATCAGTACATTAGAGGATTTCAAATGCTCTCTGTCATGATACAACAGATAGGCAATCCGGTGTAAAGCAACGGAAGTCTTACCGCTTCCGGCAGCACCCTGGATCGCAAGGATACGGTCATGTGTATTACGGATGATCGCATTCTGTTCTTTCTGGATCGTACGGACGATGTTTTTGAGCTGTACAGCGCTGTTCGTTCCAAGTTCCTGTTTTAAAATATCATCATCGATCTTGGTATCGCTTTCGAATGCATAGACCATCTTTCCATTTTTCACTTTGTACTGCCATTTGGCGGCAATTTCACCTTCGATCAGTCCGGCTGGTGCCTCATAAGATCCAGGGCCTTTGTCATAATCGTAAAAAAGCCCGCTGACCGGTGCTCTCCAGTCATAGATCAAAGGCAGCATACCCGTACGTTCCGCAAAGTTACCGATGCCGATATAGAATATCTCCGGTTCGTCTTCGCCATCATAGATAAAATCCACACGTCCGAAAAACGGAGCTTCCAACATTTTACGAAGCCGGTGCTGCATCTTCAGTTTTTCCTGATTGTCATTGACCTGGTGTAAAAGAGCTTGCTGGTTGTCATAATTTTCATAGCCGTATTCATCCATCTCGGTGTAATTCTCCCAGTAGTATTCATTCATACTCTGGATGTCTTTCTGTCCGGCTTCGATGGATGCATCTACTTCGGCCAGGCGTGTGCGGATCTTCTCTGTTACTTTATTTAAAAATATCTTTCCGTCTGTTAAATCTAATTCTGTCATAATCTCCAACCTGTCTTTTTTTGTTTTATCCTTACATATCAGCAGGATTGATTTTCAGCTGTTTTCAGCATTAAATGTGTCTTACAATCATACCACATATATATGTTTTTATTCAAGTCCGGATGTACTGTCTGCAGGACCTGCTACTGGCAGCTTTTTACGAACGCATGGCAAGCAAAAAGAGATATACACCAGAATCATTCTCATGTATATCTCTTATATAATTACGTGTTGTACATATTTATGAGTGCTTATAACATCATCTTTTCACTGTGCACAAAGAATTAAGCATTCTTTTTAGACAGATATTCGTGGATACCTTTGGCTCCTGCTTTACCTGCACCCATAGCAAGAATTACAGTTGCAGCACCTGTTACGGCATCTCCACCTGCGAATACGGCAGCTTTTGAAGTCTGTCCGTTCTCTTCCTCTGCTACGATACATTTTCTCTTGTTTGTCTCAAGTCCCTTTGTTGTAGAAGAGATCAATGGGTTTGGAGATGTTCCAAGAGACATGATAACAGTGTCTAATTCAATCTCATATTCAGATCCAGGGATCTCGATTGGACGTCTTCTTCCGGAAGCATCCGGCTCACCGAGTTCCATCTTGATTACTTTCATACCTTTTACCCATCCATTTTCATCGACGAGGATTTCTTTTGGATTGGTAAGAAGATCGAACTGTACGCCTTCTTCTTTTGCGTGATGTACTTCTTCTACTCGAGCAGGAAGCTCTGCTTCACTACGACGATATACGATATGTACTTCTGCGCCAAGACGAAGTGCTGTTCTGGCAGCATCCATAGCTACGTTACCACCACCGACAACGGCAACTTTCTTACCGGCTGCGATCGGTGTATCATAAGAATCATCGAATGCTTTCATCAGGTTACTTCTTGTCAGGTATTCATTTGCTGAGAATACTCCATTGGCTGTCTCGCCAGGAATTCCCATGAACATCGGAAGACCTGCTCCAGAACCGATGAATACAGCTTCAAAATCTTCCTCTTCCATCAACTGGTCGATGGTTGTAGATTTACCGATGACAACGTTTGTCTCGAATTTAACGCCAAGCTCTTTGACTTTTTCGATTTCTTTCTTAACAACTTTCTGCTTTGGAAGACGGAATTCAGGAATACCATATACCAGAACGCCGCCGAGTTCATGCAGTGCTTCGAATACGGTTACTTCGTATCCGAGTTTTGCAAGATCTCCGGCACAGGTAAGTCCTGACGGGCCGGAACCGATGACTGCCACTTTATGACCATTTGTCTTCTCTGGTTTTTCTGGTTTGATATCATTTTCCAGTGCATAATCAGCAACAAATCTTTCGAGTTTACCGATGGATACTGCGTCCCCTTTGATACCACGGACACATTTGCTCTCGCACTGTGACTCCTGAGGACATACACGTCCACAGATAGCAGGAAGTGCAGATGACTGTCCGATCACTTTGTAAGCTTCTTCAATATTGCCATCTTTGATCTGTGCAATGAATGCAGGAATATTGATGGATACAGGACATCCCTGTATACATCTTGCATTCTTACAGTTCAGACATCTTGTTGCCTCTTCCATTGCTTCTTCTTTATTATATCCATAACATACTTCTTCAAAATTCGTAGCACGAACCTTTGGCTCCTGCTCTCTTACAGGAACTTTCTTTAATACATCTGCCATTACTCGTCACCTCCGCACTGACCACATCCGCCATGATGTGTGTCGCCTTCCTGTAATTTCAGCATTGCACGACCCTCCTGAGTCTTGTACATCTGCTGTCTCTTCATAGCCTCATCGAAGTTGACAAGGTGTCCGTCAAATTCCGGACCATCTACACATGCGAACTTGATCTCATCGCCTACATGCAGACGACAGGCTCCGCACATACCGGTTCCATCTACCATGATCGGGTTCATACTTACAACAGTAGGGATTCCCAGTTTCTTTGTAAGAAGACATACGAATTTCATCATGATCATTGGACCGATTGCGATACATACGTCGTATTTATTACCTTTTTCTACCAGTTCTTCTACCATTGTCGTAACCATTCCGGCATGACCGTAAGAACCGTCATCCGTACATGGATAATAATTACCAGATACTGCTTCCATCTCTTTTTCAAGGATCAGCATATCCTTTGTCTTGGAACCGATGATAACATCAGCATCTACGCCGTGCTCATGCAGCCATTTTACCTGTGGATAGACAGGTGCTGCTCCGACACCGCCTCCTACGAACAGGATCTTTTTCTTCTTCAGTTCTTCGATATCTTCTTCTACGAGTTCTGAAGCATTTCCTAACGGACCTGTGAAATCGCGGAAATAATCTCCTGCTTTTAATTCTTTCATTTTTGTTGTGGATGCTCCGACCGGCTGGAATACGATTGTGATCGTTCCAGCTTCTCTGTCATAGTCACAGATTGTGAGTGGGATTCTTTCCCCTTTTTCATCCATCTTTACAATGACAAACTGTCCCGGTTCACAATGTCTTGCTACACGAGGAGCTTCTACATCCATCAGAAAGATGTTAGCAGTTAATTGTTCTGCTTTTAAAATTTTGTACATCTTATTTCCTCCTAATTCCCAATATTACTATTATCATAATACGGCTTGTTCTATTTCGCAAGTAAAACCATATTTTTCAAAAAATGTCGATAAAATTGTTCAAGATTTATTTTATTGTATATGGAATAGATTTTGATTTTTATACCAAAGTACGCAAAACGGCTGTCACATAACCCTATGTGACAGCCGCCG
>OHAD01002660.1_pt1 | contig 13050 bp, 15 predicted proteins | sample 1577011 | NCBI WGS metagenome assembly OHAD01 (sample SAMEA3541510, study PRJEB24748) | human gut metagenome | biome: human gut; feature: human-associated habitat; material: faeces | place: China | collected 2012
GCCCAGCAGCTGCTCCAGAATGATCCGCCGCTCTCCCTCGGCCCCCGGTGGGGACTGGTTATACCGCCAGCACAGGCTCTGGGCCCGTTTTTTCAGCCGGGGCGGAATGTTCCTGTTCTGCCCCACATAGCCTTGATCCATTTGCAGAATATCTGAAATTTCCATCTTTTTCGCTCCTTCCGTTATCGATCCATGCCCCGCAGACGATTGAGACAGGCCAGCACTTCGGCCAGCCGGGGCCGGGCCAGAAAAGGCACGCTTCCCTGGCACAATCCTTCCATTCCCCGCTCTTCCATGATCTTTTCCACCTGTCGGGCGGCCTCCTGCAAACTGCACCGGCCATCCAGCAGCTGCCGGTGGGCATAGAGAAGGGCATAGCCCAACGCGGCGCATTGCTCACTGTCTGTCACCTGCTCCACCTGGCGCAGGTCGATCTCCTCTTTGCCCACGGTCACGGCCTCCCGGCCCATGGCGCGCACCTTTACCCGATCTCCCCGGAAAGGTGCAAAAGGCCGGGGAGCCCGGCGGCTTTCCGGCGCTTTTCCCTCCGGCGCCAAAGCAAGTCCCAGAGGAAACCGGGCCGCTTCCTCCTTGGCCCGGGCCGTGATGTCCTGGGGCATATACCGGTCCATCTGCACCACCTGATGGGCCACATGGAAAAAGCTCCCCGAGCTTCCCGCCGCCAGAATGGTGGAAACGCCCCACTTTTCATACAGCTCCCTCACCCGCTGGAGGAAGGGAATGATGGGCTCCTGGCCGGGGCTCACCACCCGCTGCATCAGCTCATCCCGATAGAGGAAATTGGTGGCGCTGGTGTCCTCGTCCATCAGCAGCACCCTGGCTCCGGCCTCCATGGCCTCCACCACATTGGCCGCCTGGGAAGTGCTGCCGCTGGCGTCCCGGGTGGTAAAACAGCGGGTATCCCGCCCTGTGGGCAGATCCCGGATAAACAGGGAAATGTCGGTATGCCACACGCTGCGCCCGTCCTCGGCCCGGATTTTCACGGCGGAAGGATCGGTAATGACAAACTCCCGCCCATCTCCGGCGATGTGGTCATAGACCCCATCCTCCAGGGCCCGCAGCAAAGTGGATTTGCCGTGATATCCCCCGCCCACAATGAGGGTCACCCCTTTTTTGATGCCCATGCCCCGGAGCTCGCCCCGGTGAGGCAGGGCAAAGCACACCTCCATCTCCGGCGGCGAGAGGAAGGGCACCGCCCCTTCCATGGGCCGGTCCGACACCCCCGAAGCCCTGGGCAAAATGCTGCCATTTGCCACAAAAGCACACAGCCCCTGCTCTGACAGATGATCCCGGATATACTGCCGGTCGTCGGCCAGCTGGGCCAGGGATGTGAAATAGGCCCCATCCTTCTCCTTATTATATAGCAGACTGGTTTTCACCAGGACGGGAAGCTGATCAAAAAGCATCCGGCGCAGGCCATCCCCATCCACCGTGCGGCCGAAGGCGGGAAAGCCCATCTCCAGCCGGAAAAGCACCTCACCGGTGCGGGGATCGATGCGGCAGGCGGTGCGCTCCAGCACCTGCTGGGTGCACTGACTTGTGGCGATCAGGCCGCTGTGCCCTGAGCCCTTCACCCGGAAGCTCTCTTTCCTGGCCCCGGCGGCAAAACGGCGGATCAGCTCATCCTGCAAAGCGATACGGCGGCAAAGCGTCTCATAGAGCTCCCGGGGAAAGGCGGCTTGCGGCCCGGTCAGGCGCAGGCTGAGCCGGGAGGGAGAGGCAAAGGGGTCCCCCTGCACATGGTCAATAGACAAGGTATAAAAGGGAAACCGGTATTCCCCTCGGGTCTCTTTGTAGGCGGGATATCCCCGCCGGTGGATCTGATGCAGGATCTGTTCCAGCTCCCTTTGGCTGTCCATCACAGCCCCTCCTTTGTTGCTTTTTCCTCTATTCTACACCAGATCCCCTGCTTTGCGCTACATAAAAATACTAAAAAGAGAAAAAATATTCTTTTCAGAGAACAAGGCATCTCCTTTTCTCACCCTGCCGCGCCGCCAGAAAAAATGGCATCGTTTCTTCCCGATGCTTACAACGCCCTGGGCCAGAAACCCCAGGGCTTTCGGTTCGCTTTCGTAAATTTTCCGTTTCTCCATAGTCTGGAAGGGCTTTTCCCTTTTTCTCCCTTTCTTCCCGTTAAGTTATTAAACAAGCGAATAAATCGTTAAATTTCTATTACAAAAAACGATTGGCTTTCTGTCGAAAGGAAGGTTATACTGGGAATCGCGGTCAAATGGCCGTAAAATTATGCACAAAGGAGCAACAGAATGAAAAAGAGAGTATTGGCCCTGCTGCTGGCCACCATGATGCTGCTGGGCCTGGCGGCCTGCAGCAGCGACGAAGGAACAGACAGCGGCAAAAAGGACAGCGATGGCGGCAGCGGCAAGCAGAAGATCACCATCGCCATCGGCAATGCCTACAAGCCCTTCTGCTATCTGAATGAGAACGAAGAGCCCGATGGTTATGAATATGACCTGTTCCAGCTGGTGGCTGAGAAAATGAGCGACAAATACGATGTGGAAGTGGTCTGCGACAGCTGGGACAACCTGTTTGTTGGCGTGGAAAGCGGCAAATATGACATTGTTTCCCACCACATGGCTTACAGCGATGAGCGGGCTGAGAAATACACCGTTTCCGAAGAATCCCTGATGTACTTCGGCAGCTACCGGGTGATCTACAAGGCCGGCCGCACCGATATCAGCGATCTGGACAGCCTGGCCGGCAAGACCATGGCCAACGCCCCCACCGACAACATCGGCAAGGCTCTGGCGGCCTATAACGAAGAGCATCCCGACAACCCCATCGTCCTCCAGGAGACCTTCCCCAGCCTGGAAGCCATGATCGCCGGTATCGAAAACGGCCTCTATGACGGCTATACCCACACCTATTTTGACCTGAAAACCAAATATCTGGATGCCTATCCCGATGCCGATCTGGAAATGAGCGATGTTCCCCTGCTGGAGGACGAAGAGGACTGCGGCACCTACGCTCTGCTGAAAAAGGGCAACACCGACCTCCAGGCCGACTTCGACGCCGCCATCAAGGCTCTGCGGGAAGAGGGCAAGATCGCTGAGCTGTGCGTGGAGTGGTTTGGCGAGGACTATTCCGTCAATCCCCAGTAATTTTCCGTCCCACCGATAGCAAAACAAAAACTGAGTAAGTAGGGAAAAGATATGTTTTCATGGAGCTATGTCATTGAGTATTTTCCCAAGATCATCGACAAATTTCCGGTGACGCTGCAGCTGGTTTTCATTCCTTTTGTGGTGAGTTTTGCCTTAGGATTCGGCATTGCCCTGCTCCGGCTGAAAAACATCCGGGCCATCGATTGGCTGCTCAAGCTGTATGTGTCCTATGTGCGGTGTACGCCGGTGATCACCCAGATGTTCATCGTCTATTTCGGTCTGCCGGTGCTGCTGCAGAAATTCGGCATCGACGCCTACGACTGGCGGCCGGAAGTGTTCGTCTACATCGCTTACAGCATCAACATATCTGCCTTCCTCTCCGAAACCATCCGTGCTTCCATTCTGGCCGTTCCAGCTGGCCAGATGGAAGCCGGTTTTTCGGTGGGCATGAGCAGTTTTCAGACCATGCGGGGCATCATCGTGCCCCAGGCCCTGAAAATCTCCCTGCCCATGCTGGGCAATATGTTCATCGGTCTGTTCCAGGCCACCGCCCTGGCCTATATGGTGAATGTGGTGGATATGATCGGCAAGGCCCGGAACCTGGCCACCATGGGCGGCCATCTGCTGGAAGGCTATATTTGCTGCGCCATGGTGTTTGCCGTCATCAGCCTGGCGCTGGAGGTGCTCTTCCGCTTTATCAACCGGAAGCTGGCCTTTGGCCACCGCTACGGAATCCAGAGAAAGGCAGGTGCCTGAGATGCAGGCAAAATACTTTTGGATGTGTCTGGAAGCGGCGGTGCAGAAGATCCCCCAGAATCTGATCATGTGTTTCTCCACCCTTTTGATCTGTCTGGTGATCGGGCTGTTCATCGCTCTGGCCCGGATCTATCGGGTGCCGGTGCTGGCTCCCGTTCTGGATGTGCTGCTGGCCCTCACCAAGGCCTTCCCCGCAAACCTGATCCTTCTCATCTGCGTGATGGCCTATACCTATACTTTCAACGACATCATCGCTTTCCTCCATCTGGATATCACCATCCGGGATGTGAACCTGATCTACATTGCCATCATCGCTTTGATCATCGTGGCCCTGCCCGGTTTGTCCGAAGTGATGCGCAGCGGCCTTCTGGCCATTCCCAAGGGACAGTTTGAAGCGGGCTACGCCGTGGGCATGACCGCTTTCCAGACCTTCCGGGACATCATCCTGCCCCAGCTGTTCCGGGTGACGGTGCCCATGCTGACAAACTCCACCCTGTCTCTGATGAAAACCACCGCTTTGGTGAATGTAATGGGCGTCAGCGACATCCTCAAAGGCGCCACCGACGCCGCCACCGATTCCTATTGCTTTTTGGAGGCTTATGTGGCGGCGGCCCTGATCTTCTGGTGCCTGGGTGCTCTGATCGAAAAGGCCGGGCGCACGCTGGAGGCCTATCTGAACCGGAGCCACAAGCGCACAACAGCCTGATACACCAAAAAGAAAGGGCGAAACCATGACAACAAACCAAATCAAAGACACTGTGATCGCCCACCGGCGGACGATCCACCGCCTGGCCGAACTGGGTGGTCAGGAATACAAAACCCGGGACTACATCCTGGAATACATCAAAAAATGGGGCCTTCCCTATGAAATGGTCACCGAAACGGCCATTCTGGCCACTCTGGACACTGGCCGGGAAGGGCCTCACATCGCCCTGCGGGCCGACATGGACGCCCTGCCGGTGCAGGAAAACCCGGAGAACCTGAAAGGCCCCCGCACCTGTGTATCCCAGCAGGAAGGCACCTGTCATGCCTGCGGCCACGATGCCCATACCGCCATGCTTTTGGGCAGCATGGAAGTGCTTTTGGAGCAAAAAAATGCGCTGAACGGCACTCTGTACTTCTGTTTTGAAGCAGGAGAAGAAGTGGGCACCAGTTCCCGGCAAATGGTGGAGGCCCTGGGCCATCGGAATGTGGATACCGTGTGGGCCATTCATGTGTATTCTCCCCTGCCCTCAGGTCAGATCGGCATCCGGGACGGCGCCTGCATGGCTGGCTTCGGCGGAATGGACATCACCGTCCAGGGCAAAGGGGGCCACGGCTCCCGGCCCGATCTGTCCCGCAACCCGGTATTTGCCGCCGCGGACATCGTCTCCACCCTGCCCGGCGTCTTTGTCAACCAGCTGAATGTGGAAAAGACGGTGACCTTCGGCATCACCAGCATCCAGGGCGGCGAAACCTTCAATGTCTTTCCTGAGACCGCCCGTATCCGGGGCAGCATGCGGTTTTTCGACCTGGAAGAGGGCCAGAAGGCCATGGATCTGGTGAAAAACACCGCCCAGCACATGGCGGCCATTCACGGCTGTCAGGTGTCCGTCGGCCGGGTGATGGATCATGTGGGGATTCCGGTGATCAACAGTGCTCCCCACGCCCAGCGGGCCCGGCAAGTGGCCCGAGATCTGTACGGCGATGCCGCCGTTCCCCAGGAGTTTCCCCTGTGGTATGCCTCAGAGAGCTTTTCCACCTATTGCCGGGCTTACCCTGGTGTGCTGGCTCTGCTGGGTATTCAAAACCTGGAAAAGGGCTGCGGCGCCGAACATCACAACGAGCGTTTTGACATCGATGAAGACGCCCTGGACATGGGTGTCCAAGTGACGGTGGGATATGTGCGGTCCCTGATGGACCACGGCCTGCCGGTATAAGCAAGGGGAAACGATTATGTTAGAGATCAAGAATATCCATAAGAAATTTGACGATCTGGAAGTGCTGAAGGGGGCTTCCATCAAGGTGGACGCCCATCAGGTGGTGGTCATCCTGGGCCCCAGCGGATCGGGCAAAACCACTCTCCTGCGGTGCATCAACTTCCTGGAGCACGCCGACCAGGGTCAGCTGGTGGTGGGCGACACCCAAGTAGATTTTTCTTCCGCCAAAAAACGTGAGATCCGGGAGATCCGGAAAAAGGTAGGTTTCGTGTTCCAGAACTACAACCTGTTTGCCAACAAGACCGCCATTCAGAATGTGATGCACGGGCTTATAGTGGTGAAGAAAATGCCCAAGGCAGAGGCCCGGAAAAAGGCAGAAGAGGCCCTGGCCTGGGTCAAGCTGTCGGACAAGCACGATTACTATCCCTCCCAGCTTTCCGGCGGCCAGCAGCAGCGGGTGGGAATCGCTCGGGCCATCGCCATGGAGCCGGACATCATCCTCTTCGATGAGCCCACCTCGGCTCTGGACCCGGAACTCATCGGTGAAACTCTGGAAATGATGAAGAATGTAGCCAAACGGGGTATCACCATGCTGGTGGTCACCCACGAGCTCAGCTTTGCCCAGGACATCGCCGACAAGGTGATCTTTATGGATGGGGGCGTGGTGGTGGAAGAAGGCACTCCTGATGAGGTGTTCAACCACACCAAGGAAGAACGCACCAAAAAATTCCTGGCCCGCATCCTCTCCGGCAAAACCATCCAACCAAACGAAGAACCTGCCAAAGCCTGAACACAAAGCAACAGAAAGCCCCGGTCATCTGACCGGGGCTTTCTGCTGCAAACAAGGCTACGCTTCTTTTTCCGCTGTGATGCCTTCGCCCAGATAAATGTCGTACTTGGCGTTGTCGCCGTATTCCTTCTCCAAAGCCTGGCACAGCTCTTCCAGGGAGCTGAGAAGATGCTGGCGCTGGCCCTCCTCCAGCTTTTCCACCCGGTAGTCATGGGCCCGAACGCTGATATAAAAATCATACAGATCGCTTTCCAGATAGCAGGCGGCCGTGGCCTTTTGGGAAGTGAACCACTTTTCTCCGGCCAGATCGTCATAAAAGTCCGGAGGCGGATTGCCCCCATGGTAGGAAATATCCACCTCCAGGCAGGAAAGCTCCTCCTCCGGCAGTACCTGACCCAACACCTGCTGCCTCACTTCCTCTCCGGCCAGGGCAAAGGACAGCTGCATCAGCTCCAATGTCAGGGACTGTCGGGCCGAATACCGCTCCCGGCTCAACAAAGAATGCTTGCTGTGGTTGATGCGCATGGTGTGGTCGCTGATGGTCCACACCATTTTTTCTCCCTGGGCCGTTTGAAAGGCGATGTTCCACTCCCGGAACTCCCCTGGCCGTTCTGTAGTATAGGTGGGATTGGAGCGGTCGATCACCGAATACATCCGGCTTTCCTTTTCCTCCTGGGAGATGCACTGCCACGCCCCCTCCCCGAAAAACCGATCCAGTTCCCCCTGAAACCGCAGCGGCCAGGAAACAAACCAATGCCGCACCAGGAACACTCCGGCCACCAAAGCCGCTGCCGTCAGAATCAGCAGTCCTTTTTTCCATATTTTCATGGGCTTCCCCCCTTTGTTTCCTGCCGCTATTTTACCAAAAATCCTTGCATCAGGGAATCCCCTTGTTCCGGCCCCTCTTCCGTGGTATGATGAAGCCATCAAGCAAGGAGGTGTCCCCCATGCCCCGCACCGATGTGACGCAAATGCTTTTTTCCAAGCTCTATCCCCTCTTGGTCAGCAAGGCCCAAAAGAAAGGCCGCACCCGGGAGGAAGTGGATCAGGTGACCAGCTGGCTCACCGGATACAGTCCGGAAGAGATCGCTCAGATGGAACAGTCGGACATCTGCTATGGGGATTTCTTCCGCAAGGCCCCGGCCATGAACCCGAACCGCTTCCTGATCACCGGCAAAATCTGCGGTGTGAAGGTGGAAGAAATCGAAGATCCCCTGATGCGGGAGATCCGGTACCTGGACAAGCTGGTGGACGAGCTGGCCCGCGGCAAACCCTTGGAAAAAATCCTGCGCAGCCCCACTCCATCCCCTGAACAATGAAAAAACGCCCTGGGTTCCTTTCCTACAGGCCACCCGGGGCGTTCTCTTTTTATTGGCCCAGCTTTCCCCGCTGGATACGCCGTTTCAGGTCCAGCACCTTTTCCTCGATCTGATCCATCACCTGAAAAAAGGCGCTGTCCTCCTTCCCGCTGGGGTCCTCCAGCCCCCAGTCCTCCCGATGAGAGCAGGGCAGCGTGGGGCACTGCACATTGCAGCCCATGGTGACCACAATATCCACCGGCGGCAGCTGGGACAGGGGCTTATTGTACTGGCTCTCCTCCATCTGAATGCCATACACCTGCTGCATCAGGCGCACCGCCTGGGCATTGATCCGGGCAGCAGGTTCTGTGTCGGCGGAATAGCTTTCGAACACATCGGACGCCAGCTTTTCCCCCAGGGCCTCGGCCATTTGGCTGCGGCAGGAGTTGTGGACACAAAGAAAGGCCACTTTTGGTTTCTGTTGCCCGTTGTGCTGTTCCATCTTTAAATTTTTCATTCCTTTTATATATTATATAGTATCTCTTCCATCCGCTCCAAGGGCAGGCCCAATCCCTCTGCTCCTGCGCATCGGCTGGGGTAGGTGTTGACGGCCTGATCCAGCAAAGGCTGGGCCTGCCGGGAGGTGTCCAAACACAGATCCAGCGCCAGCACATCCTCCCAGGCCCGGTTGAGGAAGGCCACCTCCCGCCGGCCATGGGTGCGGGTCAAATCAATATCCCCGGCTTTCTGAAGATACCTATCCACCGCCTCCGGTGCAAATCCAGCCCCGTGCAGGCTGTCCGCCAATCCCTCCCGAAACAACCCGGTAATATCTCCCCACTGAAAAGGGCTCACATCCCAGAGCACAAAGGCATACCGGCTGTGGCAATGAACGGCCAGCATACATTCCCGGTCCCGAAGGCGAATGTTGTGCACATCCCAGCAAAACCGCCTGTCCGGTTCGGTGCCGTAAAGAGGCGGTTTCATTTTCAAAAACCGCTGCAAAGGAAAGGTCAGTCCCAGCTCCATCCGGTCACCTCCCTGCAAAGCAAAGGGTCACGGGGTTTTGATTCATATGATGATCCCTTCACAATGGTCGATCTCATGCTGAATGATCTGGGCCGTCCAGCCGGTAAAGGTGCGGAGACGCTCCTGGAACTTTTCGTTCTGCCAGCGCACCTTGATGAACTGAAACCGGCGGGCCGGGCGAAGACCCACAAGGGACAGACACCCTTCCTGTGTGTCATAAGACCCGGATTTCTTCACGATTTCCGGATTGAACATCACCATGTATGTGCCCTCGTCATCAAAGGCAATGATCCTTTTGTTGACACCGATCATATTGGCCGCCATGCCCACGCAGCCTTCCCGATGGTGTCTCAGTGTATCCAGCAGATCGTCGGCAACGGGCAGATCCTCTATGGTAGCCAGCTCTGCCTTTTGAGCCAAAAATACTTCGTCTTTGCAGATTTCCCGAATCATTTCACTTTCTCCTTGTGTTCCAATATCACCTGGCCGATGGTCTCCGCCGCAAGACGGGAGCCTTGCTCATTGGGGTGCACGCCATCGGCGGCATAGAGTTGCTCCCTTTGGCTCAGTTGATAAAACCGCCCGCCCACATCGGCCAAAAGGGCTCCATTGTCCCGAGCCGCCTTGCCGTACGCTGCGGACATTGCCAGGGCCATTTCTTCATAATCCCAGCCTTTGCTCTCCAGCTTGCTGCCGCCTTTTTCATAGGCCCATGTGGCATACAACACCGGCACAGCCCCATGCTGCCGTATCTGGCTGCAAAGGCGCTCCACGCTGGAAAAGAAGCGCTCGGTTGCCGTAAAGGGGCCGTGGCTCATCTCCTGGAGCACCACATAATCCCAGGTTTCCTCTCTGAGAGCCGCCTGGGTTTTGGCGCCCAGTTTGGTGTTGCCCTTCAGATGCTCTGCCAGCCGGGCCCCGCCCCGGGTGTGCCAGACCACTTCTGCCCCGGTGATTTCAGCCAGCATCCGGGGCATCCCATTGGCCGTAGTGAAGCTGTTGCCCAACAAAAGAATCCGCATCCTGCATCCCCCTGTTCCGGTGCAGGCTCTTCCCATCGCTGCCCGGTGTTTTGCATCCATCATAACAGAATGACCAGATTTCCTCAACAGATCTCCCATTGATTCTTCATCTTCTTCCCTCTCTCCCGCCGCGGATCAAACAAAAAAACCGCCTGAAAAGGCGGTTTTTTGTCTTAAAGCTCCACAAGGTATCCGATGCTTTCCCATCAAGTTTTTTTATTTTTCTTCCTCAAAAGCCATTGTCACTGTGGGTTCATCGATCATTTCCCGGTCATTCCGGATCTCAAACCCGATGTTTATTTCCTTGATCTCCTGGGGTGATGTGATTTGGTTCATTTCCAGAGCATCTTCCGGCAGAGTGATCGAAAGCACCGCGCTTCCCCCATCTTTCAATTCGTTAAAGGAGAAGGAATAGTCACTCATCATTCCATTGACCGAAAGAGAGCCTGGAACATCCTGGATATCTATAATTTTTCCGCTGTTGTTTTCCAGCAAAAGCAGCACATGGCAGTCAGAACTGTAATCAGAATCATCCTGCAGTACCGTTTTGGCGACCATACGCAAACCATTTTTGTTGTAGACTTCTATGCCTTTATCATCAAAAGAAGCCTTCACTCCAGGGATAGCGATCTCCACAGGCATTTTCTCTGCAACATTCATCCATTGTTCATCCATCAACCCGATGGAAAGAGAGATCTCCCCTATTTCATCGATGCCGTACACACTTTGCCAGGAAGATTCCAGCACCTTATCCAGCTGCACATCCACAATGCAGCGTTTGCCCGGTGCGACAGCACTGCTGGACCAAAGGGAAGTGGTCGCCGTCAAACCGTTGATCCCGATATCGGATGTGGCAATGTAGACCGTTTTGTCCCCGGTATTCTCCATTTCCAACAGCAGAGCCCTCTCCCCATCCTGATTGACCACTACACCGCTGGAAAGCAGCTCCACTCCTTGCTGTGCATACAGGGGTTCTTGAGAAAAGTGAATCATTTCGTAGTTATAAGTGTTCATGGCTGCCTGGCTTGTGATGGTCTGCTGATAATGATCTGTTTCATAGTCATGCCCCTGAAACGCAGAGGTGTGTATTGGCGGAGAGTTGAAATAAATGCTGTTGTAATCGGCATTTTTTATATCAAAACCGATTTCTATATCTGCAATTTCATTGATGCCATAGAGCATCAGGGTATCATAGCTGAAGCTGATGACATCGTTGGCAACGGTTCCATTTAAAACATCGCAGTTCAAATAGCCGTCACTGACCATATATCCATTGACGGAGTTGCAGCTATATCCCAAAGAACCGCTGGTGAATGACAGATCTTTGCCACTGTTGTTTTCAATGGTGATTGCCAGATCGGCAGAACTCTCTGTATACGCCAGACCGGTGGCTGTGACCTTCACGCCCCCTTCATCCATCATCACGGTCTCTGCCAATATGGCCTCCTTGCGAAAAGGCTCCAGGGTTTCACTGCTTTTTTGCAACTTCTCCTCTTTGGGTGAGCCTTCCGCCCCTCCCTGCCCCGCCTGATCCGGTCCTCCGCAGGCAGCCAGACTGGCCAGCATGACCAACATCAGCAGTAAAGACAACAATTTCGTTTTCATAATATGTCCTCCTTTGTATTGAATGGAACGCAATTTTCTGAAAGCCCAAAGACTGTTACAGCGCAGCGATGTATTCTTTTGCCTGCCGGATCAGTTCCCTCAGATGAATATCCTCCTTTTCCAGCTCTGCTACTTTGGCCTGGAGAGTTGCTTTTCTGACAGGGCCGTCAGCGTCCAGAAGCTCCTTGATCTCCTTTAGCCGGAATCCCAGTTGCTGATAAAACCGGACCAAGCGAATCCGCTCTCGTTCCGGTTCTCCATAAAGCAAATGTCCATATTTATTTTTTCCAGAAGCCGCTACCAATCCTGCCTTTTCATAGCCTTGGACAGCCCGTCGGGAAACTTTCAGTTCAGTGCATACCTGGCGCAATGTTTTTTCCATCTTCATTTCCTCCTCACCGTAAAACTGCACGCCGCGTGCAGTCAAGGACTTTGCAGAAAAATTGCATTCCACAACAGGGCTTGCAATTTTTGCGTGCTGTGGGAGGAAAATGGTAAAATAAATGGTGCCCAATCATTTGATCAGGCACCATTTGCAGCAAACAATCCACCGGATATAAAATTTCTTCTTGACTCTGACGCTCCGTCAACTGCTATCCTATTCACAGGGAGGGATGTTCATGGAGTATTCCATTCAGGAACTGTCGCGCCTGTCCGGGGTGACCACCCGCACTCTGCGTTGGTACGACCAGATCGGGCTGCTGAAGCCCAGCCGGGTCGCCGAAAGCGGCTACCGCTATTATGGCCGGGCCGAAGTGGACCGGCTGCAGGATATTCTCTATTACCGGGCTCTCGGGGTGGAGCTGGCCCGGATCAAAGAATGTCTGGACGATCCCTCCTTTGACCGTCTGGCCGCTCTGGAACGCCATCTGGCTGCACTGGAAGCCAAACGGGAGCATCTGGAACAGCTGATCCAATCGGTGAAAGACACCATCCGGGCAGAAGAAAGGAAGGAATTTATGCAGGACGAGAAAAAGTTTGAAGCCTTCAAAAAACAGACCATCACCCATAACGAAGAAGTTTACGGCCAGGAGATCCGCAGCAAGTACGGCGACAAAGAAGTGGATGAAGCCAACGCCGCCGTGATGAATCTGACCTTGGAGCAATACAGGGAGTGGGCTAACCTGGGCCAGGAGATCCAGGACCGGCTGGAGGCCGCTGTCCAGGCCGGCCTCCAGCCGGAAAGCCAGGAGGGAAAGGAAATCTGTACGCTCCACCGCCGGTGGCTCACCATCACAGGCAACCGGTATGATCCCGCCAAACACCGGGGGATTGCAGAGCTGTATGTGATGGATGCCCGCTTTACCGCCTACTACGACAAACATCTTCCCGGCTGCGCCCGCTTCCTGCGGGATGCCGTGGCTTATTGGGCAAAATGAGAACAGGCCCCCGGCAAAAGCTGGGGGCCTGAGCGTGTCGAAAAAGTGGCTTAGGCCACTTTAGGGGGTTTTGCAAGGGGCTGGCGGAGTGCCTCCGCTCCCATACTGCGCT
>OHAD01002670.1_pt1 | contig 13019 bp, 7 predicted proteins | sample 1577011 | NCBI WGS metagenome assembly OHAD01 (sample SAMEA3541510, study PRJEB24748) | human gut metagenome | biome: human gut; feature: human-associated habitat; material: faeces | place: China | collected 2012
TAAAAATACAATAAGGATTAAAGGAGCAAAAGTAAATAATTTAAAAAATATAGATGTAAAAATTCCTCGTGATAAATTAGTAGTAGTAACAGGATTGAGTGGCAGTGGAAAATCTTCATTAGCTTTTGATACGATATATGCCGAAGGTCAACGTCGTTATGTAGAATCTTTATCGGCATATGCTAGACAATTTTTGGGGCAGATGGATAAACCAGATGTTGATTATATAGAAGGATTATCACCTGCTATATCTATTGACCAAAAGACGACAAGTCATAATCCTCGTTCTACAGTGGGAACAGTTACTGAGATTTATGATTATTTGCGTTTATTATTCGCTAGAGTGGGAAAACCTCATTGTCCAAAATGTGGCAAACCTATCACTCAGCAGACAGTAGACCAAATGGTAGATAATATCATGAGTTTGCCAGAACGCAGTAAATTATTGATCATGGCACAAATCATTCGTGGGAAAAAAGGCGAACATAAAAAAGTATTAGAACAAATTCGCAAAGAAGGTTATGTGCGTGTACGCATTGATGGCGAAGTTATAGATATTAATGAAGAAATCAATCTAGAAAAAAATAAAAAACATACGATTGAAGTTGTAATCGACCGCTTGATTGTGCGTGAAGGCATTGAACAACGTTTAGCAGATTCACTTGAAACTGCTTTAGATATAGGTGAAGGAATTGTCTATGTACAAGTAGTTGATGGTGAATTATTGATGTTTAGTCAAAATTTTGCTTGTATAGATTGTGGTATCAGTCTGCCAGAGATTGCTCCGCGTATGTTTTCATTTAATAGTCCATATGGGGCTTGCCCTGAATGTAGTGGACTTGGCAGTCATCAACAATTTGATATAGATTTAGTAATGCCTAATAAAAATTTAAGCCCAGCAGAAGGTTTATTTACACCATTATCTAAAAATCCAGCTTCTTATGCTATGGTACAGATTGAAGCTGTATTAAAAAAATATGGTTATACTTTAAATACTCCATGGAATGAAATCGATAAAAATATTCAAGAGTATTTGATAAATGGTTCAGGTGAGGAAAGATTTAATTATTCATATGTGAATATGTATGATGAATATAAAGAGTATTTTTCACCATTTGAAGGTGTAATGCCTATGCTTGAGCGTCGTTATAAAGAGACTAATTCAGATATAATGCGAGAATCATATGAAGCATATATGAGCACTACACCATGTCCAAAATGTAAAGGGGCAAGGTTAAAACCAGAAGTATTGTCTATCACTATTGGCGATAAAAATATAAAACAAGTAACAGATATGACTATCGCTGAAGCTAGTGAATTTTTTAAAAATCTTAAATTCACTGAGCGTGAAGAAATCATTGCTAAACAAATTATGAAAGAACTTCATGCTAGATTAGGCTTTTTACTAGATGTAGGATTAGAATATTTGACATTATCTAGAGCAGCAGGCACTTTATCTGGTGGGGAAGCTCAGCGTATTCGCTTAGCTACACAGATCGGTTCAGGGTTAGTGGGAGTATTATATATTTTAGATGAACCTAGTATAGGACTTCATCAAAGAGATAATAATAGATTGTTAGCTACATTAAAACATCTTCGTGATTTAGGAAATACTTTGATTGTGGTAGAACATGATGAAGATACTATGTATGCAGCAGATTGTATTATTGATATAGGGCCAAAAGCAGGAGCTGGTGGCGGTGAAGTAGTAGCTCAAGGAACTGTTGAAGAAATCAAGCAAAATTTAAATTCAATAACAGGGCAATATTTAAGCCGTAGAAAATATATACCAGTACCAAAAGAGAGAAGAAAAGGCAATGGTAATTTTATCGAAGTTGTCGGTGCTAAAGAAAATAATTTAAAAAATATAAATGTAAAATTTCCATTAGGTGTATTTACTGTAGTAACAGGTGTTTCTGGTTCTGGAAAATCTACTTTGGTAAATGAAATATTGTATAAAGGTTTAGCAAGTAAATTATATACAATAAAAGGAAAACCAGGTAAACATAAAGAGATAAAAGGCATTGAAAATATAGATAAAATCATAAATATTGACCAATCGCCAATAGGAAGAACACCTCGCTCTAATCCTGCGACATATACAGGTGTATTTGATAGTATTCGTGAATTATTCAGTCAAACTAATGAAGCGAAGATAAGAGGATATAAGCCTGGACGTTTTAGTTTTAACGTTAAAGGTGGACGTTGCGAAGCTTGTCATGGTGATGGCATTATAAAAATCGAAATGCACTTTTTACCAGATGTATATGTTCCATGTGAAGTTTGTAAGGGAGCGAGATATAATCGTGAAACTTTAGAAGTAAAATATAAAGGGAAAACTATATCTGATGTACTCAATATGACAGTTGATGAAGGCTGTGTATTTTTTGAAAATATACCTAAAATCTATCGCTACATGAAAGTATTACAAGATGTAGGACTTGGTTATATTCAATTGGGACAGCCAGCGACAACATTATCTGGCGGTGAAGCACAGCGTGTAAAATTAGCTTCTGAATTAGCTAGAAGAAGTACAGGCAAAACTCTTTATATTTTAGATGAACCGACAACAGGGCTTCACACAGCAGATATTCATCAACTTTTAGATGTATTACAGCGATTAGTTGATGGTGGAGATACTGTAGTTGTCATTGAACATAATCTTGATGTGATTAAAACAGCAGATTATTTGATTGATTTAGGTCCTGAAGGTGGTAATCGCGGTGGTACTATTGTAGCTAAAGGAACACCAGAAGATATAACGAAAGTAAAAGCTTCATACACAGGGCAATATTTAAAACCTTTACTTGAAGAAGGAAAAAGATTAAATAAACGAGATGCATAAAAATAAAGACCTTGATAATATAATTTATGTATTATCAAGGTCTTTTTATATTAAAGTAATTTAATTAATTCAGTGATGACAAAGTGCAAATCTTCTTGTGTATGACTAGCTGATATAGCAAGACGCAATCGACTTTGATTTTGTGGGACTGTCGGTGGACGGATAGCAGATAAAATAATATGTTTTTCATAGAGCTTTTGAGCTATTTGCAGAGCTTTTTCATTGCTATGCACAATGATGGGCACGATAGGAGTCGTTAAGTTTATATCTATATTATTTTGTCGTAATAAATTTTGTACATAGGAAATATTATCGTATAATTTATCTACTAAGCTATTATCGTTAGCGATTAAGGATAATGCTTCAAGGCTACTTGCTATATCTGCTGGTGTCAATGCTGTAGAAAAAATATAACTGCGAGCCTTGTTGATGAGATATTCAATAAGAATTTTTTTGCCAGCGACAAAGCCACCTTCAGAAGAGAGGGCTTTGCTTAAAGTACCTAACTGAATATCAATTTTTCCTTGCAGGTGAAAATGTTCTACACTGCCATGACCTTTGCCCAAGACTCCTGTAGCATGAGCATCATCAACCATAGTTAAAGCATTGTATTTATGTGCTAAATAAGCTATTTCATCTAAAGGTGCGATATCGCCGTCCATACTAAATACGCTATCAGTAACGATTAATTTCGTATGAGAATATGGCAAATTTTTTAATATATTTTCTAAATCTACCATATTTTTATGACGATAAATTAAAGTTTTAGCTTTGCTGAGTCGACAGCCATCAATTATGCTTGCGTGATTTAATTCATCGCTGATGATGTAATCATTATTATTAGTCAATGCACTGATAGTGCCAACATTAGCCATATAGCCAGTATTAAAGACCAATGCTTTTTCTGTAGATTTAAATTCAGCAAGTGCTTGTTCTAATTTGGCAAATAAAATATGAGAGCCAGATATCAAACGTGAACCACCAGAGCCTGTGCCGTATTTTTCGATAGCCTCGATAGCAGCTTTTTTCACTTGTGGGTGATGGGTAAGCCCTAAATAATTATTAGAAGCCATCATCAAAAATTCTTCATTATCTTTTAGAACTTTAGTGGCAGAAATGGGAATATAAGTTATAGGTTTCCGATATAATTGCTGTTGATGTAAAATTTCTATTTCAGTTAAATATTTATTTAAATTATCTTGCATGATAAACTCCATTTCAATTTATAAATTAATATCTACAAGTACTGGCTGTCTTTCAAGATAATTTTGCAAAGCTGTGATATCTACAGGTGTTTTTACAAAAAATACTCGACCACCTTGATTGCTATGTAGTGGTTTCATTTTAGTAATGCGGTGATAAATATTATTGGCAGATACATAACCGATAATATAATTAGGGTCATCAGACCAACATAATTCTCCTACGACATTTGGAGCAGATAAAACTTTACTAGCTAAGACAAGAGCTTCTTGTACATGATTGTCTGTATAGCCTAATTCATCAAAATGTTTTTTTGCTTGTAGTGTATCTTTAAAATCCATGCGACTAACACGAATTCCTCTCATGCCTGTATTATCCAAGCGTTTTCCAGTAGTGGCATCAATTAAAATAGCACCACGCATATTTTCTTCTAGGGATAATAAAGATGACATAGCATTATCTATGGCTATTTTGGAAATGCCTGCATTGGCTAAAAATTCACAAGCATTTTTATGTCCATCATTTACATCAATAGCCGTATACGTTTCCATATTAAGCATGGGAATGGTTATGATATCTTTGGGTTTGACTTCTTCAATAGTAAGGCGGATAAAATCTGCTCTGCCTTTTTCATGAGTTAAAGCTCGTTGAATTAATTTTTCTGTGATTGTAGTTAAATCTTGTGTTGTAATCAAACGTTCGGCACCGGAAATATGATGACCACCATGTTCATGGGCTCCACCTTGAGCTGAACGCATACGAATACTATAGAGCATAAATATTATCTCCTTTTATGAATTATTTTCTTTAAGATATTTACCAAAATAGGGGAAGCTATAGCAGTGAAGATAAGTCCAGGAATGGTAAATAAAATCATGGAAAATGTCAAAGCTCCTAGATTGCCTAGAAAGAAAAATAGACTAAATCTAGCGATGAGTGAAGCGATAGGGCCAGCAAAAATTATCATATAAAGATGATTTTGAGCTAAATATAAAAGTAGACCAACAATTAGACGAAATTGCATGGCAATAGCTACATTTAATATATTTTGTGTACCTAAAGCTAAACAGATTACACTAGATAAAATGCCACTGATGATATATTTTTTAAAACCAAAGACACTACAAATAGCTACAGCCAGTGGAGCTGATAATTGGAATTCAATGCCAGGAATGATATTAGGAATTTTGATTGAGCCTAATATAGAAATCATGGCAACTAAAATAGCGATTTCACAAAGTGTAGAAGTTTTATATCTCATATCGTCAACCTTTCTATAATTTTAGTTAACATTTTAAAGAAAGATAAGATATTTGTCAAATAAAAAAACAGATATAGATTTCATAAGAAAAATATATCTGTAGATTAGTTTTGTTTAATTAAAGATTTTTTTTAGTTTTGTAAAAGGAATGGTCAATAATCCTAGGGCAAGTAAAACAGTGAATAGACCGATTAAAGATAAGATAGTAGGTATTTCTTGATAAAAGAAAATACCAAAGAGCATAGCAGCTATAGGTTCACCAGAGGCTAAAATGGCAACCTTGCCAGCTTCGACATAATTTAAAGCTACAGTAAAGCAAATATATGGCAATACAGAAGTAAGCAAAGAATGTAATAATAAAAATCCGCTCATAGGCGCTGGGTCAATTTGGATGATTTCCCAAACTTTTAACCAATCAGTAAAAGGCAATAAAGCTATGCCAACAGCCATTAAGCTATAAATTGTAACTGTAAAAGAATGATAGCCTTTGAGTATGGCGATTTTGGAGAATATACTATATGTACCGTAGAAGAATGCACCTAAAGTGCCAATGATAATACCGATGGTAGTCCATTTCATAGCACCGACTTCTTCTAAGACGCCACTAGATAATATACAACCAATCAAAGCCAAAATAGCACAAACAGTTTTTTGCAAAGTGAGTTTTTCTTTAAATAAAATACTAGCCAAAATCAATACAAATATAGGGGCAAGGCTCAATAAAACAGCAGATAAGGATAAGGTCAATTCATTTATGGCGAAGTTATAACAAAGATTTAGACCTAACATACTAAAAATACCAGCACAAATAAAAATCCATAAATCCTTTAATTTGATTTTGAGTAATTTTTTGTCTAAGCATAGTAAACCGGCAATAATAATGATAATAGCAACAATGATGCGAGTTTCGACAATAGAAACACTATTTAGACCTAATTCGCTAAGTTTTCGGACAAAAATCCCCGCAGAACCCCACATTATGCCCGACAAAATGGGAAAAATTTGAATCCATTGCTTCAATTTTATAAAATAACGCTCCTAAAATAAATTTCATATTTTAAGATTATACTATATTAATATTTGACTAACAATATATTGACTTTAAAGGAATAAATTAATGAAATGTAACCATAAAAAAAAGAGCTTATTAAAGATTTTTCAATCCATAATAAGCTCCACAAAAATTATACATTAGATTAAGATTTAATTAATATATAGGTTTTGATTTGAAGACATAAGTGTATTTATGTCAGAGGTATAATAATAGCCTACAATATATTATTAATATTATTGTAAACTATGTGCGCTGTGATAAGATTCTTCTTCGTCATCTCTTTTAGTGATAAGTCTATAAGTGATGAGATTTGCTAAGAAGCCTAAATAAATAATGCCTAAAGTTAAAGCAGTAATTGTTGGATTATTTATATAAAGGGAAAGAATGAAACTTGCAATAGCTACTAATAAAGCACGAATAATAAGAACGGTTTTCATAATAAATTTCCTCCTGATTGTAAAATAATGTATAAAATGTTTTCTAGTTTTTTTGCTAGGAATCTATTTCGGTTATTATTATAACGTTTTATAATCAAGAGTCAATGAATTTGAAGAAAGTTTATATCTTAAAATTGTTGTCAAATATAGCTATTTTCAAAAAATTTTTTAATATGTAAAAATAGGTGTATTATTTGCGCAAAAAGATAGAATTTAATATTATAATAAAGATTATAAGTATAAAAAATAATTTATGGTGATAGATTATGAGTAATTTTGATTTTTTAAAAGAAAAATTTCCAGTATTAGCAAATTTAGGTGGTTTAGCAGAAAAATATTTATATACAGACCCTAATTCTTGTTTAATTAAATTAGGCATGATAGGGGAAACTGTTGTAAATTTAATTTTTGAATATGATAACATAAAAAAACCGACAGAAGATAAAGCGGTAAATCGTATAAATATTTTAATTCGTGAAGGTTATATTGATGAACAACTTAAAAATATTTTACATGCTTTGCGTAAAGCAAGAAATAAAGCTGTTCATGAAAATTATGAAAAGCCTTGTGGTCTTTTATTAGAATTTGCCTATGTGCTTAGTGAGTGGTTTATGCAAACTTATGGAGATTATAGATATGAACACAGACCATTTATTTTGCCTAAAAAAGAAGATATTTATTATACAAATATTGAAGAAAACGAATTACAACAATTAACACAATCTGCATTGCAAACAGCTTCTAAAGCAAAAATTATTAAAAGAGATAAACGTTTGAATTTAATAAAATCGGCAACAGATAGATTAAAATTAACAGAAGAACAGACAAGATATATCATTGATGCACAACTAAGAGAAGCTGGTTGGCAAGTAGATACAAGAAATATTCGCTATAGCAAAGGCTCAAGACCACAGAAAAATGTAAATATGGCAATAGCAGAATGGCCTACAATGACAGATAAAAAAACTACAGGTCATGTAGATTATGCGTTATTTATTGATTTAAAACTTGTAGCAGTAGTAGAAGCTAAAAGTATAGATAAAGATATTTTATCTGTAATGGATTATCAAGCAAAAGAATATGCTAGTCAAATTATAATTGATGAAAAATATTTAATTGGTCAATATGGTGAGTATAAAGTTCCTTTTGTATTTGCGACGAATGGTAGACCGTATTTAAAACAGATAGAAACAGCTTCGGGTATTTGGTTTAGAGATTTACGCAGTAGTTTAAATTATCCTGTAGCTTTGAGAGGTTTTAAATCTCCAGAAGGATTGCAAGAATTATTGCAATTAGACATAGAAAAAGTAAATAGTGAATTAACAAATTATAATCAAGGCTTTTTAGTAGATAAGCAAGGTTTGAATTTGAGATATTACCAAGTAAATGCGATAAAAGCAACTGTTGATGCTATAGTAGCAGGCAAGAAAAATATTTTATTAGCTATGGCTACAGGTACAGGAAAGACTCGCACTATTTTAGGCATGATATATCTATTTTTAAAGACAAAGAGATTTCACCGCATATTATTTTTAGTGGATAGAACGAGTCTAGGTGAGCAAGCTTATGAAACTTTTCGTGAAGTAAAGCTTGAAGAATTGATGACTTTAGATGAAATTTATAATATAAAAGGGTTAAATAATAAACAGATAGATAGAGAGACTAAAATACAGATAGCAACTGTACAAAGTATGGTTAAAAGATTGTTGTATCAAAATGATGAAGATGGTGAAAAATATAATAAAATGCCGTCTGTCAGCGATTTTGATTTAATCATTGTAGACGAAGCTCACAGAGGTTATATCTTGGATAGACAAATGAGCGAAGAAGAACTTTTGTATAATAATCAACAGGATTATATCAGTAAATATCGCTATGTCATTGAATATTTTGATGCTGTCAAAATAGGGCTTACAGCTACACCAGCACTGCATACTACAGAAATTTTCGGCGAGCCAGTATTTACTTATTCTTATCGTGAAGCTGTCAATGATAGATTTTTGGTAGACCATGATGTACCGCACAATATCCGTACAAGATTATACAATGAAGGTATAGTCTATCATAAAGGCGATAATATGTTACTTTATGATACAGCTACAAAAGAAGTAACAAATGTAGCTTGCTTAGAAGATGAAGTTCATATCGAAGTGGATAAATTTAATCGTGAAGTAATCACCGAAGATTTTAACCGCAAAGTCTTAATCGAAATCATAGAGAGTATCAGTCGAAAAAATAATCAAAAAGATGAAGATAAGCAAGGAAAAGTATTAATTTTCGCTGTTGACGATAATCATGCAGATTTAATCGTAAAAATCTTAAAAGAAATTTGCCCTGATTATAATATTCCTAGTGATACAATTATCAAAATCACTGCTAGTGCAGGTCAAGGCAATAAAGACCGTATTTTAGAATATATACGTCGTTTTAAAAATGAAAAAGATCCTTCTATTGTCGTTACTGTAGATTTGTTGACTACAGGTGTTGATGTGCCGAAGATAGATACTTTAGTATTTTTACGTAGAGTGAAATCTCGTATTTTATTTGAACAGATGTTAGGCAGAGCAACTCGTCTATGTCCGCAAATTGATAAGACTTGTTTTGAGATTTATGATCCTGTAGGTGTATATGAAGCTTTAGACAGTGTAAATACTATGAAACCTGTCGTGGTAAATCCTAATATCAGCATAGGAGATATCATCAATAAAATAAAAGAAGATAATGGCATATATACAGCAGATGAACTGAAATATAAACAAAATCAATTAGAGCAATTAGTCGGTAAATTAAATCGTAAACAGCAATCTATGAGCGATAAAAAGAAAAAAGATTTTAAGATAATGACAGGTAAATCAACAACTGATTTTATTGACGAATTGAGAGCTTTGCCAGTAGAAAAAATTAGCTCTTATATACAAGAGCATGAAAGCTATTTTACTTTTTTACAAGAAAAAGATGCTTGTCATGGCAAGACTCGCATTATTTATGAGGGTGAAGATGAAGTAGTATCTCATACTAGAGATTATGGAAATACGCAAAAACCGCAAGATTATATAGAAAGTTTCACTCAATATTTAAAAGATAATATGAATGAAATAATGGCTTTGAAATTAATCTGTACAAAACCTAGCGATTTAAAACGTGAAGATTTAAAAAGATTATGCTTAAAACTAGATAGTAATGGTTTTAGTCAAACACATTTAAATACAGCTTTAAATCAAATGATTAATCAAGAGATAACAGCAGATATCATCAGTATAATTCGTCAATGTATGCTTGGCAGTGCTAGAGTTAGTCATGAAGAACGTATAAAAAAGGCTATGGAAAAATTGAAAGCAAATCATTATTTTTCTGTAAGTGAAGAAACTTTCTTGAAAAGTATAGAGAAATATTTATTGCATGAGTCTGTAATTAATAAAGAAACCTTTGATACAGATACAAGATTTGTAAAAAAAGGTGGTTTTAAAACTATTGATAAAAAATTTGGCGGACATTTAGCAGAAATTATAGTAGAATTAAACCAATATTTATATGAAGATGGAGGAAAAATAGCTTGAACACACAAGAGATAGTAGCAAAACTTTGGAATTTATGTAATGTACTAAGAGATGACGGTATAACTTATCATCAATATGTAACAGAACTCACTTATATTTTATTTTTGAAAATGGCAAAAGAAACAGGTGTAGAAGCAAATATTCCTGAAGCATACCGCTGGGATAATTTAGTAAATAAAAGCGGTATTGAATTAAAAAATTTCTATAAAGAATTATTAGATAAATTAGGCACTAATACTACAGGCAGAATTAGAGAGATTTATCAAGGTTCAGCGACTAATATTGAAGAACCAAAGAATTTAGAAAAAATAATTAAAACTATAGATGAACTTGATTGGTACAGTGCCAAAGAAGAAGGCTTAGGCAATCTTTATGAAGGTTTACTCGAAAAAAATGCCAATGAGAAAAAATCTGGAGCAGGGCAATATTTTACCCCTCGTGTACTCATTGATGTGATTGTAGAGCTTGTAGCACCACAAGCAGGCGAACGTTGTAATGATCCAGCTTGCGGAACTTTTGGCTTTATGATTTCTGCAAATAATTATGTAAAATCTCAAACTGATGATTATGATGATTTAGATGAAGAACAAAGTGATTTTCAATATAAAGAAGCTTTTACAGGTTGCGAATTAGTACATGATACGCATAGATTGGCTTTGATGAATGCAATGCTTCACGATATTGATGGCGATATCATGCTTGCTGATACATTATCCAATCAAGGAAAAGCATTAAAAGATTTTGATGTAGTGCTTGCCAATCCTCCTTTTAGTACGAAAAAAGGTGGCGAACGTGCAACACGTGATGACTTCACTTATCCTACGAGCAATAAACAGTTGAATTTCTTGCAACATATTTATCGTAGTTTAAAAGCCAATGGCAAAGCTAGAGCAGGTGTTGTACTTCCAGATAATGTATTATTTGCTGACGGTGATGGCGAAAAAATCCGTGCTGATTTAATGGATAAATGCAATCTGCATACAATTTTGCGATTACCTACAGGGATTTTCTACGCTCAAGGTGTAAAAACGAATGTATTATTTTTCACACGTGGCAAAACAGATAAAGATAATACAAAAGAAGTGTGGTTCTATGATTTAAGAACGAATATGCCTTCTTTTGGTAAAACAAATCCACTCAAAAAAAGTGATTTTGCTGATTTTATCAAAGCTTATACAGCAGAAGATAGACATAAAATACAAGATGAAAGATTTTCTGTATTTACAAGAGAGCAAATCGCCGAAAAAGGCAATAGTCTTGATTTAGGCTTGATAAAAGATGATAGTATCTTAGATTATGAAGACTTGCCAAATCCTATTGATTGTACAGAAGAAATGATTGCAGACTTATCCGAAGCACAAGCCTTGCTTAGTGAAGTTGTAAATGAATTAAAATCCTTAGAAAATGGTGAGGCTTAAAATGGCAAAGAAAAAACAAATAGAGTTAACCATAGAAGAAAAATTGCAAAATGCCTTAGTATCAAAAGAAGAACAACCATATAAAATACCTAATAATTGGTGTTGGACATATTTTAAAGATATTTTTTATATAGAAAATGGATATGCTTTTAAAAAAATAGATTATAAAAAGGAAGGAATACCTTTAGTAAGAATATCTAATATAGAAAATGGTATAGTAAACATTAATGAATGTATTTATGTTAATAAGTTAGAAAAGAATGAAGAAAAATATGTTATAGAAAAAGGTGATTTGTTAATAGCTTTATCGGGAGCAACAACAGGAAAAAATGGCGTTTATTATTTAGATGAAATAGCATATTTAAATCAGCGCATAGGAAATATAAAAATAAAGAATAAAGAAAAAGTTCTTAATGAATATAGAAATTATTATATAGCTTTAAAAAATGAAGATATATTAAATTTGGCATATGGTGGAGCGCAACCTAATATTAGCCCTAAAGTTATAGAATTTATATCAATACCTTTACCACCAATAAAAGAACAGCAAAGAATTGTAAATAGAATAGAGTCTTTATTTGCTAAATTGGATAGAGCAAAGGAATTAATAGAAAATACTTTAGCTCAATTTGAACAAAATAAAATGGCAATACTGCATAAAGCTTTTACTGGTGAATTAACAGCAAAATGGAGAAAAGAAAATAATATTGATTTATCTAGTTGGGAAAAAATAAAATTGGGTAAAGTATTATTACCAATGCAGACAAAAAAACCAACAGGACAGTTTTTTAGATATATAGATATAGATGCTATTGATAATAAACGTCAAATTGTTAAAGCACCTAAGTTAATATTAACAGAAAAAGCACCTAGTAGAGCTAGTAGAGGTGTTGAAACTGGAAATATATTATTTTCAATGGTTAGACCATATTTAAAAAATATAGCACAGATAGACAGTGATTTATCAGATTGTATAGCTTCTACAGGCTTTTATGTTTGTAGATGTAAACCTGAATTAAATTCAAGATTTTTATATTATTTATTTATTTTTGATAAAACAATTGATTATTTAATGCAATTTATGAAAGGTGATAATTCGCCATCAATTAGAAAAGATGATTTATTAAATATGAAAATTGATTTACCTACTATTGAAGAACAACAAGAAATTGTTAATATTTTAGATAATTTATTGGCTAAGTATAATAAAATAAAAAACTTAGAACAGCAATTAGAAAAAATAG
>OHAD01002672.1_pt1 | contig 13000 bp, 10 predicted proteins | sample 1577011 | NCBI WGS metagenome assembly OHAD01 (sample SAMEA3541510, study PRJEB24748) | human gut metagenome | biome: human gut; feature: human-associated habitat; material: faeces | place: China | collected 2012
TGTATAATTTTTTTCATTTAAATAATTTTTCTATATAAATACGTTGATTTATTGAGAAATTTTGTACTTTAATAAATAAAAGAAAATAAGAAAAAATGTTATAATTTGTATGAAAAATATAGTTTTATAGAGCGATTTATGACTTTGGAGACAATTATGAATATAGAAGCACTAAAAACATTTTTAGTAGTAGCAGAGGTAAAAAATTTCACAAAAGCTGCACAGCAACTTTTTGTAGTACAATCTACCATAACAAATCGAATTAAAGAACTGGAAAAAGAAATAGGACAGCCCTTATTTGATAGGGATAATAAACACATTACCCTAACCCATGCCGGAGAACATTTTTATGAATATTCTCAACGATTTTTGGAATTAGAAGAAAAAATGAAAATGGAAATTAACTCTTGTAATACATATTCAAAAATCATTAATATAGGGTGTGTCAACTGCATATACAACTGTCATTTAAAGCCACATATTTCTCAATTGATGAATAAACATACAAATATCTGTCTAAATGTAATATTAGATCACTCAAGACATCTTCTCAATCGTCTTCATGATAATTCCATTGATGTCTGCTTTTCATATCTGGCAACGAATGAAATCAGCTATAAATGTATTCCATATAAAACGGATGAAATCATTTTTGTTACCAACAGCCAAAATATACAATTTTCCAATGGTATTCACAACGGTGAAATACTTCATTTACCAATTATCTATTCTAAATTTATGCCGAAAAGTGGATTTGATTGGATACACGATATTTTTCCTCCACACTATGTATTTCAATTTACAATTAGTGTGATAAAAGAGATCATTCCCTTTTTATTGCAATATCCATATTACGCTTTTTTACCCCGTAAACTGATTGAAAAGGAATTAAAGGATGGCTTATTAATTGAAATACCTTTATTAGATTATCATATTCCACCGTTGCAAAGTTATATCATTATGAAGTCCAACGCGAAATATAACCCATTAGATTACTTTTGAGACGAATATATATAGTTATACTTGGTCTGTTTTTGAAAAACAGAAAAGAATATCCGTGGTAATTTGTTACCACGGATATTCTTTTTTATCCGAGATGTAAGCGAATACGAAAAAACGAAATAAAAACATATTAACTTACATCATGGAAAAAAGCTGATATTAACCACATTTGATATCCCATTTAAATCAATGTATCCTCTAAATGCAGCAGCACTCTTACCTAAAAATTACTAAAAAATTATTGAAATATTAATATTGGTTTTTTGAGATTATAATAATTACAATATCTTAATACAATATTATACAAATAAATCACATCTGAACAGAACAATAGATAAAGCAGATTATTTATCCTAACGCTACTTGTAATATTAATATGTAAATTCTAAAAATAAGTAAGAATAGTAATTTTATATTTAACAGTAAGTCCGATTACAAACATAATCTTTGTCAAAAACAATAAAGAACCCTTTTTCTAAATAGGTGCAACATAATTTCCTTCCAAAATATTAACATTTACTCCATATACATTAAATATGTTTTCAGAATTTAAAACCTGATGAGACACTCCTTGAGAGATTACGGAACCTTTTTCCAGCAATACAATATAATCGGAATATCTTAATGCCATGGTTAAATCATGAACAACCATAATCACCAATTTATGATGTTGGTGCACCAATTCTTTTGCCATATTCATAATCTCAAGTTGATTTTTAATATCCAAAAAACTAGTTGGTTCGTCAAACAAATATACATCGGGATTTTGTGCCAAAGCTCTTGCGATTAACACTTTCTGTTTTTGACCACCCGATAATGCTTCATATTCTTTATGTGCCAAATGAGTAATTTCTAACTTTTTTAAAATCTCTAAAACCAATGTAACATCATAATCTGTAATTTTCCATTTGATATAAGGTCTTCTTCCCATCAGCACTGCATCTAAAACAGTTCCTCCCATAAAATTTTTTGTCATTTGAGGAACATAACCTACTTTTTTTGCCAACTCCATTGTGCGCATGGTATGAACGTTAGTTCCATCCAAAAATATTTGACCTGACTGAGGCGACAGTATCTGATTGATACATTTTATGATTGTCGTTTTTCCTGAACCGTTAGGCCCTATTAAAGAAACCAGTTGTCCGCTCTCTACCGAAAAATTAATATTATGCAATATTTGTACTTTTTTTGTATATCCAAAATTTAAATTTTTAACATCCAAACGCATACTATCTCCCCCGTTTTCTAATGATTAAATAGAGGAAAAACGGTACGCCTATCACAGAAGTGATAATTCCCACCGGTAATTGCGTCGGCGCTATAATATTTCTTCCTACCGTATCAGACAGTAGCAATAAAAGAGCTCCTACCAATGAAGACACCGGAATCATATAGCGATAATCGCTGCCTACTATCATACGAGTAACATGGGGAGCTATCAGTCCTACAAAGCCGATGACCCCTGTAAACGATACTGCTACTGCCGTTAATAACGTAGATAAAACAAATGCAATCATACGTATTTTTTTATAGTTGACACCCAAACTAATTGCAGATTCCTCTCCGGCTGTCATAACATTTAAATCCCAAGAAAAATACATCATGATAATAAAGCTGAGCAAACACGCACCTGCCATAATTGCAATAGCAGTCCAGTTAATACCGGAAAAACCACCCATCGTCCAAAAAACCAATTCCGGCAATTCTTTTGCATCACTCACATATTTAAGCAAAGAAACTAATGCAGAAAATAAATATCCGACGGCAACACCTGACAGAATGAGTGTTTTAGAGGAATTTTTTGCAATTTTGGCAATACCATATACCAGTATCATGGTTAAAACGGAACTAATGAAAGCAAATACAGGCAGTAAATAAGTACCTAAATTCAAAAAAGCAAAATGGGAACTAAATACAATTGCCAAAGCCGCGCCAAAAGAAGCTCCGTTTGAAACCCCCAATGTATATGGGCTTACCAATGGATTTTGGAACACTCCTTGCATCAATAAACCTGCATTAGACAATGCGATACCTGCTAAAATGGCGGCTAAAACACGCGGCAAACGAATACCTAATACAATTTGTCTCTGTGTTTCGGTGATTGCGTCATTATGGACAAATAAATCTCCAAATACTTGAAATACTGTATTAAAATTTACAGACGAAGCCCCCAGAGTAATTGCCACAATCGACGCGATGAATAATGCAATACTCAAAGAAACAATTAAAATAATTTTTTTCTTTTTTCCTTTGGAATATTCTATTTTGATGTCTTTTAGTTCAGAAGTATCAATGGCAGCAGAAGTTTTATTCATATATAACATACACCACAAATCTATTTAATACAAATTGTTATATTCTTAGTTAACTTCAGGATAAGCATAGATTCCTGTTAATTCACTGTTAAACAAGGTCTCTTGGAATTCCTCATGCACTTTAGTCAAATCAATATCTTTAAATTCTTCAGGATAAAATACTTTGGCTAAATATAAGGAGCCGATTACACTGCCTGTAGCAGTAGTACCTATTTCGGAAGCCAAAATAATTACCTTTCCATCTTTTACTGCCTGCAATTCTGACCAACCCGGACGTGAAATTAAATTATTATATACTTCTTCCGCTGCCGCAGAATCCGTTACATTAGGTCCTAAAATATTCTTGGTGTTGCTTACTAGTTTTACAACTGCCTGCGGATTTTGTTCCAATACCCACTCATCGCTGATTTCAGGATATTCAGTGCTTTCATCTGCCGCAATGTTAATGCCTCCGGCTGATGTTACTAATTGGTGACCACCGGTTGTACTGTTTGCACTCTTATAATCAGTATAGCCTTCGTAATAAACTTTTACTCTGTCTTCTTCTTTTATATTTTTCAATCTTTCATCTATTAAGGAATTGTATTTATTGCAGAAGTCCACATATTTTTGTGCCTGTTCTTCTTCTCCAAAAATTTTTCCTAAGGAAGTCATTTCGTTTGTTACCTGATCGGCTTTTGACAGTTCCAAGTAAATACATTTGATTCCGGCGTCTTCCAGCATTTTCTCATTTTCATCTGTCATATAGCTTTTATAAGTAATTACTGCGTCCGGTTTTAATTCAAGAATTTTTTCTATGTTTGGGTCATTCCATGCCCCTACGCTTGGAACACCATCGGCAATTGCCTTTTTAATGGAATCGCCTACCCCGATAACAGTATCAGCCGCGCCAAAGGATACCAAAGTATCATATAAGCTGGAATTAAAAGTTACCACTGTTTCCAAAGGTTTTTCCAACGTTACTTCTCTTCCGGCGGAGTCTGTAATAGTAATACCTGTTGACTGTACTGCGGATGAAGTATTCATTTCACCAGAAGTACTGCTGCTTCCTCCGCTTGTTCCGCAAGCAGTCAAGCTGACTGCCATTGTTGCCAAAAGCGCCATGCAAATTAATTTTGTTTTCATGTTAATTCCTTCTTTCAATCAAATTTATTATATTTCACAGTATGCAATTTTGCTGCTGTTTGGCGATAAGTTTCAATATCATTTAAGTTTACTACGTCAATGGAACTTCCCTGAAAATCTCCTGCGTTATTTCCCATGCTTTCTTCTAAAAAGCCTTCCAGTTCCAAATAAGTATCTTGAATTTCATCAATCAAACCCTCTTCGGGATTCCATAATTCTCTTTGATACGCTTCTATTAAACGCCTCGACATTTCTTCCAAGGCCCAAGGATTATTCTCTTCAAAAAATTTACGGTTATTTCCATCTACAATAAATGTTTTGGTAATGTCATCAAATACCCAATCGTCAACTTCTTCTGTCGTTGCTTCCCAACCGTATACACGGCCCACACGTTTGCTGATATCTCCAGCACCTTTGTAACCATGCTGCTTTTGTCCTTCTATCCACTTTGGATTTAATAACTTACTTTTTACAACACGATTAATTTCTTCTGATAATGTGCGTACTTCAATATTGGTTACTTCTCTGGAATCGCCGTAATATGCTTTTACTTCTTTTTGAGACAACTTTCTGGCTGCTGCTGTCATTCCTCCATGATTACCAAAATAACAACAACATCCCAGTAAGTCGTGTTCATCTGACATTACTTTGTCATAAGTAATGTCGACATGTTTTAAACTGGATTCCAAGGCAAAAGGCGATTGCTTTCCAAAACGATTTCTTCCATAGGAGTAACTGTTAAAATTCATAAACAAATCAGAAATATCATCTTGATTTTCCCATGCCGAAGCGTAGACCAGTAAATTGATTCCCGAACTGTAAGTTCCCGGCTGTGCTCCAAATATGCGTGAGGTCGCATCATCCCAGCTAAGATCCGGTTGAGATTGCTGATTTTCTAAGGCATGTTTCCGCACAAAATTTAATTCCAAAGGTTCCTTCAGCTTGGAAACTGCTTGAATAGCGTCATCTAAAAAACAAACACAGTTCTGAAAATTATCTCGCAATATTCCTGAAATTTTAACCGTGATATCAATTCTGGGACGTCCCAAATCATTCAGAGCAATAATTTTAAAATGTTTTACTTTGCCATTTGACAACCATACCGGTTCTACCCCAAGCAGATAAAGAAGCTGCGCCATACCTTCTCCGTCCGCCCACATAATATCTGTAGTCATCCAATAAATAGCTACACTTTCCGGATATGTACCCTCTTCGTCTTTATATTTTTGAATAACGGAATCTGCCAATCTTTTTCCAACTTCCCATGCAGCTTTGGTCGGAACTTTTTCGGGATCTAATGTATAAAAGTTTCTGCCTGTAGGTAAAACATCATCTCTACCCCGTGTAATAATTCCTGCCGGTCCCGCTTCTATAAAACTTCCGTCCATAGCGCGAAGCAAAGCCTCTATTTCTTTGGAAGATTCAATCCTTCTGTTAATATCCAATACATTTTCCAAGCGAGCATTAATATCATCAAGACTAGAGGCGTTTTGTAAGGTATAACCATATAAATCTATATCAGATGTTATTGTTTCTCCTTGTAAAAACACTCTGATAATCTGTTTGCAAATTCGGTCAATGTCAAATAAAATACTACCGTTATCCGTATTATAACGTGCGCAGAATCCCTCCGGTCGTTCCAATAACGAGGAAAGCTCTAAACCGATTAAGTTACTTACATCTGAACGAATTGAAGGTGTATTAATTCCTTCAAATCGTAAAATAGAATATAAAAAATCTACTCTTTTTTCTTCTTGCGGCAATTGTCCGAAAATATGCATACCGTCTTGAATCTGCGTATTTTTTATCATAGTAAGTACTTTATGGCATTCTTCAATAATATAGCCCATATGGTTATGATAATCTTCCAAATTGATGTAATCTAACATCTGATTCATTTGTATTTGCTCAATGATGAAGTGTTCCAACAAATGAGCTTGAGAAGGATCAGATAATTTCACTTTATCATATTGATTCAGCAGCTGATCCAACTCCTCCAAAGAATCATACAATCCGCTTTGCGTCATGGTCGTCTGCATATGGTCAATAATCGTTGCCAGTGCACGACGCTTTGCAATGGTTCCTTCTGGAGGATTATCCGCATTATAAATATAAAGATTCGGCATGGTTCCGATACAAATATCAGGAAAACATGCATCTGAAAGTCCGACACCTTTTCCCGGCAAAAATTCTAAGTTACCATGTGTTCCCACATGTATAATGACATCTGCTTGATATACACGCTCAAAATAGCGATAAGAAGCGAAATATTGGTGTGTTGGTGCTACGTGTGGATCGTGCAAAATTTTACAGACGGTTCCATCACATTTTGCTCCAACGCAGCCTCGCTTAGGCTGTACACATACCAAAGCATTTTGAAAAGATATGCCTGTTACCAGTATGGTATTTTCATGTACCATAGCCTCTCCAATGGGTTCTCCCCATGCGTCAATCATACTGCTTTTCGCTTTCTCCGGAAGTTCATTAAACCATTCCATATACATATCTTTTGTAACTTGACACAATACACCGCCTTTATGTACTATTTCTTTTGCGGTTGTCCAACGAAAATCTGAAATTGCTTTACGGTCCATAATTGTTTTAATAAGTTCATCACCATTTTCCGGTATATGTTCTACCTGATAACCATGCTCTTTCATTGCGTGTAAAATTCTGACAACACTTTCCAATGTGTCCAAATTTGCACCTCCACCTACTGAAGCTTCGGCAGCAGTACAAGGATTATTATTTAAGATAAACACTACCCGTTTGTCTTTATTCTCTTTTTTCCGAAGAGCAATCCATTTGGATAAACGATGCACCAATTTTTCGCAACGCTTTTCAAGCGGTTTTCGTAATTCAACCTGTCCTGTTTGCTCCTCTGCCCCAATAAAAATTGGTTCGATTACCCCTTCCAGCTCCGGTAATGCAATATTCCAAGCAATATCCGCTACAGAGCCATCCTCATTTTTTTCCCACTCTTCAAGCGTCATGGAATAAGAACAAATAGGTTTTACAATCGGGCAATTTAAGCGAGACATGACGGAGCTTTCGCTTGTATTTGCATATTCGTCTGTATCTTGCAAAAAAAATCCGGTCATACGAATTACACCGTCTACAATGGGCTGTCCGTAGCCGTCGAAACAAAAGGTTTCAATTGCATATGCTGTCCCTTTTGCACCTAAATCTATATCTGCCATTGCATATGAAAAAATAGGCAATGCAGTATATCCGTTTTTCTCTATATGTTTTATCAAAGCCCGTTCCACTTCTATGTCTCCGCTTAACCAAGCGGTGCGAGAAACAAGAAGTGCAATTGTTCCTTTTCCGGATGGTTCTTTCCAAGCAAAGTAATCTTTTGTACTTTGAAAAATCTCTTTCGAATCCGGATGAAAAATTCCTTCCCAAGGAATAAATATAGGTTCTTGATAATCCATTTCCTCATGCAGAACCTGTGAACAGATATATTTCATCATATTCACCATATTCTCCGCACCGCTATATACATAAAACTGATTGCATATTGCGCTGTGTTTCATCTGGTCCTTCGTTTTTATTTTTCCGGCAGATTCTCCCCCAACATAAATCATAGGTGTTTCAAATTTCTCAGCATATTCTTCAATCTCTATCCAAGCTGAGTCAGATGAAGTCACTTGAAACAGGAAGGCATCTGCATCATCCATATCTCGATATAGTTTATCTAAATCTTGCCGTCCATCACTCAAAGCAGCGGCAGAATATACCTTCAGACAAACAAACTCATCCGTTTGCGATTGAAGCATATTCAGGCGGTTGGCAGAATTATGCCATAATACGGCTACTATTTTCTTCATGACAAAACCTCCTATTCGTGAACCGTTTCCTGAATAATGCTTTGGATTACTTCCATATCCAATGTTTTACTGCTTTCAAACGGTAACGATTTTAAACGGTGAAGAAATACCATTTTCGCTACCGCTTCTACGTCTTCTATTGTGACATAGCTTCTTCCTTCAAAAGTAGCCATGGCTTTTTCAGCTTTCATCATAATCAAATCTGCTCTGTGTCCGTCGACTTCCAATGCAATAGATAATTTCGCATTTATCAATAAAATTTCATCAGAAATCTCTACCTTGGGCAACAGTTTTTGTGCTTGTAAAATACGATAGGCCAATTCATGTTCCTTGTTCGCATAAGATTGAATAAACGCAGTGGGATCTTCTTCAAATTTTCCCCGCAGCTTCACAATTTCCACACGTTGAACCGGATCTTGAATTCCTTTAATTTCAACACTGAATCCAAAACGGTCTAATAATTGCGGACGCAGTTCCCCTTCCTCCGGATTCATAGTACCAACCAATATAAAATTAGCAGGATGCGAAAAAGAGATGCCTTCTCTTTCTACCGTATTTACTCCCATTGCTGCTGAGTCCAATAACAAGTCTACAATATGGTCATCCAATAAATTGATTTCATCCACATATAAAATACCTCTGTTTGCCTGAGCCAATACGCCTAATTCAAATTTCTTTTTACCATTTTGAATCGCCTCTTCAATATCCAAAGAACCCACAACTCTGTCTTCAGTAGCAGAAACAGGCAAATCAACCACTTTCATTTTAGACAGTTCCGACTCCAGAGTTTCACCCGCATTTATTTTTTCACGACATTCTTCACACATAGAAGAAACATCACGAGGGTTACAACGAAAACGGCAGCCTTTTACAACTTCAATCTCAGGTAACAAACCAGCCATAGAACGTACTGCTGTAGATTTTGCCGTTCCTTTTTCTCCAAATACCAAAATCCCTCCAATTTTAGGATGAATGACATTTAGAATCAATCCTTTTTTCATCTCTTCTTGTCCAATAATCGCTGAAAATGGAAATGTAATATTCTTATTCGTACTCATATGACTCATTTTGCTTCCCTCACACTTTCTACCATTTGTAATATGGACTCTTTCCTTAAAGTTTCAACACTGTAATAGGTTGCATTCATGACGTTTGCCAATTCTTTTGCAATACCAAACTGCATAAACCCTTTTTTCTCAATGTCAATTACCATACTGTTTGCAATTGACAACTCTTTTACTTTTTTACCGATTTCCATCAACTCATCTTTTGGCTTTTTATGCTCATCCAAACTAATGTTACCTTTTCCATCCGTAATTACAATTAACATCGGCATACAATTCATATCTTTTTTTAACTCACTTTTAATCACTTGGATACCTTTATTGATACCTGCATTTAAAGGCGTTTTTCCTCCTACTTCCAGCTCTTCTAAATAACGATAGCCGCGTTCAACACTTCTGGTTGGAGGCAGTACAACCCGAGCTGAATCTCCACGGAAAACAATTAACGCTACTTTATCTCTTTTAATGTACGCATCCTTTAAAAGAGATAAGACAGCTCCTTTCGTTTCAATCATTCGTTGATTGGCTCCCATGGAACCACTGGCGTCTACGACAAAAACCAAAATATTCGCCATTTTCTTTTGTCTTACTTTTTCGCGGATATCCTGAGAATAAATAGAAATTGCTTTTCCTTTTTTATCTCTGTATTTTTGAAACGGCGCTGCGGCACGGATGGTAGCGTCTAAAGCCAAATCTTTTTTCCCCTGATTTGTACAAGCATATAAATATCTCCCGGATTTGGCAGCACTGCGTATATTTGTACGCTTTCCTTGACCATTACGTTCTCTTTTATCGGAAAGATGTCCAAATTCCTTCAGATGAAAATCATCTCCAATTCGAAAATACTGTGTTTTTGTTGAAGAAACATTTTGAGAAGAGGTTTCAGAAGTATGGGTTTCAGTATTTTGACTTTGTTTGTTTTGTAATTCGTCTTCTACAGTTTGCTGTGGCGGAGTGGAATCCATTTCTTGTTCTTGTGTCGAAGGTTCTTCACTTTGAGATTCTTCTTGTGGGTTTGGCTGTTTTTCTTTTCTCCTATGTAACAATGCTAAATATGCTGCCTCTTCCATATCTTCCCTTGTGACAGTGGTTCTTCCATAAAAAGCAGCCAATGTTTTTGCTGTTTGCTCTACAACGAAATCGCCTCTATGCCCTTGTATATGCGCGCTCAAACAGAGATTGACAATATACTGTCTGTCCGTGTCTGCAATACAAATCTGTTTTAGTCGTTCTTTTGCCTGAAAAATTTGTTGTTTCAAAGCTTCTTCTTTTTGTAAATATTTTTTGCAGAAAATCTCTGCATTTTTCTCATATTCCATCCTGCGTTTTACTATCTCTACTCTAATATTAGGGTCAGATTCCGCCTGAACATTCACACATAATCCAAATCTATCTAAAAAGTGAGGTCGAAGTTCCCCTTCTTCTTGATTCATTGTTCCTATCAATACAAATCGGCTGGGGTGATTGTAAGACAGGCTTTCCCGTTCAATGTGATTAACACCACTTGCATTTACTGCTAGTAGCACATTTACGATACTGTCTTGTAAAAGATTTACTTCGTCTACATATAATACTTGTTCATCTGCCTGATACAGTAAACCATATTCCAATTGTATGCGTCCTTGTTTAAGCGTTTGCTCCAAGTCTATCGAACCAACCAATCTGTCCTCCGTAACAGACAACGGTACGTTCACAACATTACAATTCGATAAATTTGCCAATGAACGTACCACAGTCGATTTGGCAGTTCCCTTTTGCCCACAAATTAATACACCTCCGATTTGCGGATTAATAATATTCAGCAGCAACGATTTTTTCATAGCATCTTGACCTACAATAGCCGAGAATGGATAAACATGTTCCCACATACAGACCTCTCCTCTACAAGTTTTTTGCTTTTTGTATTTTTAAAAGAGCTATCAGCATGAATAAAACAGTATAAGAAATTAATATTAAAATGCTGATCCATGAAATATACTCTCCCCACGCCAACTGCCTCAACAAACGGCTTGTATGTGTAAGCGGCAATACCTCTATAATCCACTGCATCGCTTTGGGTATTTGTTCAACCGAAAAAAAGGTATTGCATAAAAATGTCATAGGCAAAATGACAAAAGTAGAAAAGCGAGCGATATCAGCATGAGTAGATGACACAATTGCAGCCATAACCCCCAAGGCACCGAACAACATGCCATTTAGCAGCATAATTCCAAAAAACCAAATTGAAAAGCACAACTGAACCGAAAATAATAAGGAGATGATAAGAATAAGTGTCCCCGCATACATTCCGCGTAAACTGCCTCCTATCATCTGACCGATGATATATTGCCAAAGTGGTGTTGGAGAAGCCATAATACTGTCAAAAGAATGTTCGTATAAACGCTGAACGTTTAACGACATACCTACTGCATTAAAGCTGGAATTCATAGTGGTAAGAGCAATAATACCGGGAATTAAAAATTGAAGATACGGTCTGTCTCCTGTAGTAATAAAATTTCCAATTCCTAATCCAAATGTAATTAAATATAGTAAAGGAGTAATTAAAGAAGAGATGGTGATTTTAATCCATTCATGTTTAAATTCAATCCATTTTTCCCAAATAACAGTTAAAATTGCCATTCTTCTTCGGAATCCCCTTTCCTACTGTTTCCAAAAACACATCTTCTAAATTTGTCTCACGAAGCAAAAAATCTGAAGATAAATGTTCAGTATAGGTGATTGCCTCTTTCTTACAATTGAAATAATAAGTTTTAACGGTTTCATTTTCAAAATGATCTACTGCAAAACGTCCAAGTTGTAAAATCCAGTCTTCAGGGGTTTTCACCCCCAACACACATCCCTTTCTCATAAACGCTACCCTGTGACAAAGCATTTGCGCTTCTTCCATGTAATGGGTTGTTAAAATAAATGTAAGTCCCTGATGATGTAAATCTCGAATCATTTGCCACATCATTCTTCGAGCAAATGGGTCTAAGCCAACTGTTGGTTCATCAAGTAAAACAATTTTAGGATTTGGTAATAGTGCTCTGCAGAGCATTAACATGCGTTTATATCCACCTGATAATTGACGGGTATTTTGATTGCGATATTCCCATAACCCACATTTTTTCAGCAATGTTTCGCTGCCTTGTTTACGCAGTTTGGATTCCATATGATAAAGTCGCCCTTGCAATTCCATTACTTCTAACACTGTCATATCATTTCTTAGAGAATATTCTTGTGTTACTGTAGTAATTTGACTTTTCAAATCGATTTTCGCTCGTGAAAGCCGTTGTCCATCTAATTCTATTTCTCCTTTGGTAGGTAACAACAATGTAGAAATTAAACGGATTAAGGTGGTTTTTCCCGCACCATTTGCTCCAAGCAGACCAAATAATTCTCCAGAAGTAACTTTTAAATTCACTTCATGCAATACTTGTTTGGAGCCAAAAGATTTTGAAATATTTTTTACATTCAACAAATACATCATCACCTACATTTGTCAGGATAAATTTAAAAATTAAAAAATAATTGATAGCTTCCTCTTTATCATTTTGCATCAACAAACACAGAATAGACACTTTCTAATTTTTGTCTACCAAATTATAAACAGAACAATTCATTTAAGTCAATCAACTTGTACAAAAAACATACTACTTGATAAATTTTATTTAATAAACGT
>OHAD01002674.1_pt1 | contig 12970 bp, 12 predicted proteins | sample 1577011 | NCBI WGS metagenome assembly OHAD01 (sample SAMEA3541510, study PRJEB24748) | human gut metagenome | biome: human gut; feature: human-associated habitat; material: faeces | place: China | collected 2012
TGTCCAATAGGCAAGACAGGGTGGATCAGTTAATGGCGACGTGCGATACCGTTCACCTTGCCATGCAGGGACAACTAACCCTGCGACTTCTTTCAGGTTGTTTGCTTATTCGTTAAGAGACGGTTCAAAAAGATAGGTTTCGTCCCAGCCTGCCTAAGCAGTATGGTGTGGACAAGAACGTACCAGTTGCGGCTTGCGAAAGAGGCGTATCATTCGATATAGTCGCTTTGCTTTTTTTCGGGCTGAAAGTTTGTCATTAAAAGATCATTCAAACAGATAATAGCGGTTTTGATGATATAGCTTTATCTGCTTGATATGTTCGGACATATGCTGGGTGGCGGCCTCCTTGTCGCGGCGTTCAACCGCTTCCATGATCGCCTGGTGATTTTGCGAGGCGATGCGGCATAACTCAGGATCATCGCGCACAGAAACAGCCATTAGTTGAATCTGGTCGTAATTGCTCACAATGGTTTGCTTTAAGCGAACATTTTTGCTCTCCTGCGCGATATAATGATGAAATTTCATATCGTATTCCATGAAGGTAGGATGATCGTCATCAATCAAAGCCTGTTCGGCGGTATCGAATATGCGGCGAAGCTGTGCGACGGTATCCGCGGTGGCGCGTTCAACAAACAGATACACCGCAAGGGACTCCAATGCAAGGCGAAGCTCGAAAATCTCGATTAAATCGCGCAGATTCACCTTGCGGACCACGACGCCTTTGCCTTCAATAATTTCGAGCATGCCATCGTTTACGAGCGCCTGCAACGCCTCGCGCACAGGGGTACGGGAAACGCCCAGCTCCTGGCACAACTGACGCTCAGGGAGCGTATCCGAGGGCGTGTATTTCCCACTCAAAATCATCTGCCGGATGCCCTGATACGCAATTTCTTTTTTGCTTTGTGTGTTCGCAATAGCCACAAACGCACCTCCTGACCCCGTGTTTCTATTGACACTTATATGGTATACCAAAAGAAGAAATAAGTCAATACAAAAAGATACACAGAACACGCAATTAAGAAGATAACGAGACTGTTCACACGAAAAAATGTAGGAAAGACGCTGCGTATAACCCTGTAAAAATAATGAGAAGGGGTGATTGGATAACTTTTTTTACAAGAAATAAGATGATATCTTCGAAAAATATATTGGATTTAAAATATTACAGATGTGTTTTGTGAAAAGGCACAAATCGGAGGGCGGTTTTTGTGACGGTTTGCCTATGAAAAAGGGATTGACATTTGAATTCCGATGGTATACCATATGATTGTAAAAAACAAATGCAGGTATACCGAGCGAAAAGAAATTTGAAATACAAATGGAAAAGCGTGAAAGGAGCGTCAATTATGTCTCGCAAAACCTACAAAAAAGAAGTCATGGGCGAAACCTGGTGGATGACGGATTATCCGCGCATCCAGTTTGAGAACAACTCCACGGGTCTGCTGAAGAAAGCAGTGTGGGAAGCATCGGAGGAAGAAATCGACAAGATCCTCGAGGAGTATGGCCTGCCGGCTGAATCCGAGCTGGGCAAGGGCGGCACCTACATCCAGAATACCCCGCGTCACATCGCGATGGAGAAGCGCCGCAAGAACGACGTGGTGCTTATCCCGATCGGCACGACCGAGAACCACGGCGTACATAACCCGTCCGGCCTGGATACCTACATGGTCACCCAGATCTGCGAAGGCGTTCGCCGCTACACTGCGAAGAAAGGCTACGAAGTGTCCCTGGCGCTGCCGCCGATCAACTACGGCGGCCACCCCTATCATCACACCGCGATGCCCGGCACCTACATGGTGACCGAGGAAGTCGTCCGCGAGACGCTGATTTACACCATGCTCGGCCTGTGGGATGACGGCTACCGCAAGTTCATCCTGGTCAACAACCACGGCCACAAATGGATGCTGGAGTCCGCGGTGCAGGAGTTCCTCAAGCGCTACCAGCTGCCGTGCATCGTATCCGAGCTGGAGTGGCACCGCGCGATCCGCGAGTTCTGGATTCCGATTGATGAGCCGGACTCGCTGACCACGCACTTTATCCATGCGGACGAGGCAGAGACCGCGGTAGCGAACTTCCTGTTCCCCGACATGGTCGATATGAGCGTATGCGTCGACGCGCAGCCCAAGCCGCTGACCCTGCGCGGCCACTATGACACTTCGGTTGATTCCTACGGCCGCGCGCACACCTGGTCCGAGGGCGAGGGCCAGACCGTGATCGAGCGTTACGGCACGCCGGAGGGCGTAGTCGGTTACCCGAGCCGCGGCGACGCATACAAGGCGAAGCGCCCGATCGCCGCGATCTGCAAGTACATCACGCTGATGATCGACGAGATGCTGGCGGACTTCCCCGCAGGTACGGCGCCGGTGGAAGGCTTCACCACCCGCCCGAAGGAGGAGCTGGAGGGCTGCTTCAAGGAGCCGCTGAGCGAGGGCTGGACCTCTGTGCATGAGCTGCCCAAGCGCGGCATCTTCACCAGATAAGACCAAAACGATTCGCGGAATGTAGCGTGTTCCCAGGGGCAGTGCCGCCCCTGGGAAACACAACCGCAAGGATTGAGGAGGGGCGGAGACAAATGGAAAAGCAAGCCCTGAAAATACAAATGGAGCGTTTGGCATGCGAGATCCGGATGGAAGTATGTAAAATGATCTCGCATGTGCCGGCGGGCCATCTGGGCGGCTGTCGATCGCGGAAGTGCTGTCAGTGCTGTACAGCAAGCACCTGCGGTATGACGCAAAGGACCCAAAGTGGTGCGGACGGGACTGGCTGGTGCTGTCCAAGGGACACTGCGGGCCGGCGCTGTACGCGGCGCTGGCGCTCAAAGGCTTTTTCCCGATGGAGCAGCTTGAGACGCTGAACAAGCCGGGGACCAACCTGCCGAGTCATGCGGACCGGAACCGGACGCCGGGCGTGGATATGACGACTGGCTCGCTGGGGCAGGGAGCGTCCACCGCGGCGGGCGTTGCGCTGGGCATGAAAATGGACGGACGGGACAACCGGACGTACCTGATCCTCGGGGACGGCGAGCTGGACGAAGGCCAGGTGTGGGAAATGGCGCTGTTCGCCAGCACGAAGCACCTGGACAACCTGATTACATTTGTGGACTTCAACAAGCTGCAGATAGACGGGCGCACGGATAATGACGAGGTGTGCAACCTGGGCGATATCAGCGCGAAATTCACCGCTTTCGGCTGGTATGCGCAGCGCGTGGACGGTCACGATGTGGAGCAGATAGACCAAGCGGTGGAAAAGGCGAAGGCCCATCGGGGGAGCCCGTCTGTGATCGTGCTGGACACGGTCAAGGGCAAGGGCTGGAGCAAGACAGAGAACCTGGCGGGGAGCCACAGCCGCGGGCTGACAGCGGAGGAGCTGGAAGAGGCGCTGGCGGAGCTGCGCGCGGCGATGCCGGCGGAAGAAGGGGGTGCGCGGAATGGATAAGGTCATCCTGGCAAAGGAAAACGGGACGGACGTATCGGATATGCGCACGGCCTACTGCGACACGCTGCTGGAGCTGGCAGAAAAGGACGAACGCATCGTTGCGCTGGACGCGGATCTGATGGGCGCGATGGGCATGAAGCCGTTTGCAAAGCGGTTTCCGGCGCGGACCGTGGACTGCGGGATCCAGGAAGCGAATATGATCGGCGTGGCGTGCGGGCTGGCGGTATGGGGCAAGATACCGTTTGCGCATACGTTCGGCCCGTTCTGCACACGGCGTGCGTGCGACCAGATCTTTATGTCTGGCGCGTATAATAAAGCGAACGTCAAGGTGGTCGGGTCGGACCCGGGCATAACGGCGGCGTATAACGGCGGCACGCATATGCCGTTTGAGGATATGGGCATCATGCGCGGCATCCCCACGATGACCGTGGTCGAGCCCACCGATATCGTGATGCTGAAAGACCTGCTGCCGCAGATCGCGGATACCTACGGCATGTTTTACATGCGCCTGGTGCGCAAGGAGGTGCGCAAGGTTTATGACGAGGGTTCGCATTTCACGATCGGCAAGGCCGCACACCTGCGCGACGGTTCGGACGTGACGATCATCGCCAGCGGGTACTGCGTGGCGGAAGCGCTGGATGCGGCCCGTGCGCTGCGGGGGCAGGGGTGGGAGCTTCTGCCGGTGATGAGCTTTGCGGCGGGGCAGGACACCCGCTTTGGCCGGGCCTCCGGCTGGCGGCATCAGCTGGAAGGGCTGACGGGCCGTCCGGTTCTGGACACCCTGCAGGCGGTGGAGCCTCTCGGCCCACGGCATCTGGCCGACGCCCTCGTGATCGCGCCCTGCACCGGGGCCACGCTGGCCCGGCTGGCCGAGGGTCTTTCCGACACGCCGGTGACGCTGGCGGCGAAGAGTCTGCTCCGGGTGGGCTGTCCCGTCGTCATCGCTGTCTCGACGAACGACGGGCTGGGCGCTTCCGGGGAGAACATCGCCCGGCTCTACCAGCGCAAGCACTATTATTTTGTGCCTTACGGGCAGGATGACCCCAACACCAAGCCCCAGAGCCTCAAGGCACGGTTCGAGCTGCTGCCCCAGACGCTGGAAGCGGCGCTGGAAGGGCGGCAATTACAGCCGGTGCTGCAATGTCCGTGTGGATGAAAGGCGTCTTTTCAGGCAGGGGAAAGTGTGGTATACTAAGTTTATCTATGAAGATTTGTGGAGAATGATCGAATGAAAAAATACATCGCTGCACTTTTTACAGCGTTGCTCCTGCTCTGCACGGCGCTGTCTGCCGGGGCGGTGGGTCCGGCCCTGACCACGACGAAAGCTTACTGCATCATTGATGCAGACACCGGCCTCGTGCTGGCACAGCAGAATATGAACGAAGAACTGCACCCGGCGTCCATCACCAAGGTGATGACGCTGGGTCTTGCCTGCCAGAAGGCGCAGGGAAACTGGGACGGCGTAAAGCTCACGGTCTCCCATGAGGACGTCTACTCCCTCGCAGGCACCGATTCCAGCCATATCGCTCTGCGGGAGGGGGAGGAAGTCCCCCTGCAGGACGCTCTTTACGGAACCATGATCGCCAGTGCCAACGACGGCGCGAACCTGCTGGCCGAATACTTCGGCGGCGGCACCATCGAGGGCGGCGTGGCCGCGATGAATGCCCAAGTGCAGGCGCTGGGCCTCCAGCACACCCACTTCGCCAACCCCCACGGCATCAGCGGCGATGACCACTACACCAGCTGCTACGACATGGCCCAGATTCTGCGATGGGCGCTGACCCAGCCGGGCTTTGAGACCATTTTCACCCGTCTCGAGATGTACACCATGGCGCCCACGAATGTCCAGCCGGTGACCCGCTATTTCTCTCAGCAGGACAAAATGCGGCTGAGCTACAGCCGGTATTACATCCCGGCCATCCGCGGCTCCAAGATCGGCTACACCAACATCGCCCGCTACAGCTACGTCTGCCTCGCGGAACAGAACGGCGTCCGCCTCATCTGCGTGACCATGCAGAGCGAGATGAAGCCTGATAAGTACAACGACGTCCGCACCCTGCTGGACTACGCTTTCGCCCGCTACACCGGCTACACCGACCTGCCCTCCCAGGGCCTGACCGGAGAGGTGGAAGTCGTGGGCGGCGGCGGAGCGCTGGGCAAGGTGACCGTCACCGACCCCGGTGTCCGGCTGCTGCTGGCCGACGGCGTGACGGCGGGGGATGTCTCGGTGTCGCTGGAACTGCCCGAACGATACGTTCTGGGTACTTCTCCGGAAGTGTACGCAGTGTATACCGTCAATGGCGGCGATAAGCAGGAATCGACGAGTGCCCGGGTCCCGGCGGTACTCACCGGGCTGGATGCGCTGCTGGAAGCGAACGCGGGCAGAGAGCTGGACACGGCCTCTGACGTTAAGCCTGCCAGGACGGCGGGAATGCTCATCGCCATCTCGCTGGCCTGCACCGCAGCTGCTGCCGGTGCCACGCTGTGCGTGATGCGGGTGATGCGCCTCCGGAAAACCAAAAATCGCGCAAAAGCTGCAAAAGGCTTTTCCATATACAACAAAATAACAAAAAACGATAAAACAAAACAGAGAGGAAAATAATTATGGGCAAATTCACCTTTACGCAGACTGAGATCCCCGGTGTCGTCGTCATTGAGCCGCAGGTGTTCGGCGATGACCGCGGCTATTTCATGGAGACTTATCAGAAAGACCAGTTCGCCGAGGCCGGCATCGACAAGGAATTCGTGCAGGACAACCAGAGCCGCTCCACCCGCGGCGTGCTGCGCGGTCTCCACTTCCAGAAAAATCACACCCAGGGCAAGCTGGTGCGTGTGACCAGGGGCGAAGTCTACGACGTCGCCGTGGACTGCCGCCCCAACAGCGCCACCTTCGGCAAGTGGGTGGGCGTGACCCTCTCCGAGGAGAACAAGAAGATGTTCTATATCCCCGAGGGCTTTGCCCACGGCTTCCTCGTGCTGAGCGATGTGGCCGAGTTCTGCTACAAGTGTACCGATGTCTACGACCCCACCAGCGAGGGCGGCATCCCCTACGACGACCCCACCGTCAACGTCCAGTGGCCCGACTGCGGCTGCGAGCACAAGACCAGCGCCAAGGACAAGCTCCATGAGCCCTTTGCTGCCCAGAAGTTCGAGTATTTTGAAAAGTGGTGATCGCCTGTGAAAAAGCTCAAGGCAATGTTCAACGGCCTGTGGTGCTACCGCTATCTGCTGTGGAACCTCGTCAGCCGTGACTTTAAGCTCAAATACCGCCGCAGTGTGCTGGGCGTGGTGTGGAGCGTGCTCAACCCCCTGCTCATGTGTCTGGTGTACTGGGCAGTGTTCAGCAGCCTGATGGATATGCGGGGCAGCGGCATCGACAACTTCCCGGTCTTCCTGATGTGCGGCCAGCTGCTCTTCAACTTCTTCAACGAGGCCACCTCCACCAGCATGAGCAGCGTCCTCGGCGCGGCCTCCCTGCTGAAAAAAGTCTATATCCCGAAATATGTCTTCCCGCTGGAAAAGTGCTGCTTCGCTATGGTCAACTGCGTCTTCAGCTTTGTGGCGCTGGCGCTGGTCATGGTGTTCACCGGCAGTCCCATCCACATCACGGTGTTTGAAGCCCTCTACCCGCTGGTGACCCTCTTCTTCTTCAGCCTCGGCGTGGGCCTCTTCCTTGCGGCGGCGACGGTGTTCTTCCGGGACATCATGCACATCTGGAGCGTCTTTATCACGGCGCTGCTCTACTTCTCCGCCATTTTCTACGACCCCACCCAGATGACCTTTTCCATCGGCGGCTTCAACATGCAGCAGATCATCAAGCTGAACCCGATGTACTGGTATATCACGGGCTTCCGCCGCACCCTGATGTGGGGCATCCCGCTGGACATCAACATGTTCCTCGTCTGCGGCCTCTGCGCCCTCATCTCGATGCTGATAGGCGTCCAGATGTTCCGCAAGACACAGGACCGCTTCGTGCTGCATATATAAGAGGGAGGAGAGAACGATGGAACCTATCATCAAAGTGGACAATGTGTCCATGTGCTTCAACCTCTCCACCGAAAAGCACGAGAGCCTGAAGGAATACCTCCTTGCCATGGTGCAGGGACGCTTGCAGTACGACGAGTTCTACGCCCTCAGGGACGTGAGCCTCGACATCATGCCCGGCGATTTTTACGGCCTTGTGGGCCTGAACGGCTCGGGCAAATCCACCCTGCTCAAGACCATTGCGGGCGTGTACAAGCCCAGCAAGGGCAAAGTGACCGTCAACGGCACCATCGCCCCCCTCATCGAGCTGGGTGCGGGCTTCGACATGGACTTGACCGCCCGGGAGAACATCTACCTCAACGGTACGGTCCTGGGCTTCTCGCCCAAGTATCTGGACGAGAAGTTCGACGAGATCGTGGAGTTCAGCGAGCTGCAGAACTTCCTCGATGTGCCGCTGAAAAACTACTCCTCCGGCATGGTGGCCCGCATCGGCTTTGCCATTGCCACCATCACCAAGCCTGACATCCTCATCGCCGACGAGGTGCTGGCGGTGGGCGACTTCCTCTTCCAGCAGAAGTGCGAAAAGCGGATGAAAGAGCTGATGGCCGGCGGCACCACGGTGATCCTGGTGTCCCACTCCATCGAGCAGATCGAGCGCATGTGCAGCAAGGTGGCATGGCTGAGCCACGGCCACCTCAAGATGAACGGCGACACCGAGACTGTCTGCAACGCCTACAAGGCCGTGCAGCGGGGCGAGGCATAAGAAACTATGAATGTACGACTCAAACGCGCCAAAGAGCTGATGGGCTATGCTGTCCAGCTCACGAAAGACGAGGGCCTGCCCACGATGGTAAAGCGGGGCGCGGGCTTTGTCCGCCGCCGTTTCTTCGGCAAGCGGGCGCGCTATCTGCCCGGCAAAAAGGTGCTGGAAGCTCAGGCCGCCGAAATGGTCGGCAAGACCGCTGAGAACTGCGGCCTGCCCACCATCTCCATCCTGACCCCGCTGTATAATACGCCCGAAAATTACCTGCGGGAATTTCTGAACTCCTTCGTGAACCAGACCGCCCCCAATGGTCAGCTCTGCCTCGCGGACGCCTCCGACGACGCCCACCCCGAGGTGGAGCGTGTCGTAAGGGAATATCAGCGGAAAAATCAACGAATCGTATACAAAAAGGTCGAAAATAAGGGCATCGCCGCCAACACCAACGCCGCCGAGACGCTGGCGACGGGCGAATATCTCGCCCTCGCCGACCACGACGATGTGTTGGCCCCCCACGCCATGTACGCGATGGGTAAGGCTGTCTTGCAGCTCCGCGAAAAGGGTGAGCCGGACAGTTTCCTCTACAGCGACGAGGCGCTCTTCACCAAGGACATCAAAAAGCCGATGGTGGGACACTTCAAGCCCGATTATGCCCCGGATTATCTGCTCTGCTGCAACTACATCTGCCATCTGGCGGTCTTCAAGCGGGCGCTGTATGAGCAGCTGGGCGGCGAACGCCCCGAGTGCGACGGCAGTCAGGACCACGACCTCTTCCTCCGGCTCATCGAACAGACCGGCGGGGCGGCTCATCTGCCGCAGGTGCTTTACTACTGGCGGGTCCATGCCGGTTCTACTTCCGGCGGCACCGGTGCCAAGCCCTATGTGGCGGCAGCTGCCAAAAAGGCACTGGCCGACCATCTGAGCCGCACCGGGCGCACCGGCACGGTGGAGGACGGGCTTTTCCCCAGCACCTACCGGGTCAAGTGGGACATCGAGGGCGACCCCAAGGTGAGCATCCTCATCCCCAACAAAGACCACACCGACGATCTCGAGAAGTGCCTGTACAGCATCTGGTCAAAGACCGAGTGGGACAACTTCGAGGTCATCGTCATCGAGAACAACTCCACCGACCCGGCCACCTTTGCCTATTATAAGGATGCTGAGAAGCGGTACGAGGGCCTGAAAGTGGTCACCTGGCCGGAAAAGGGCTTCAACTTCTCAGCCATCAACAACTTTGGACGGAAGGCGGCGCAGGGCGAGTACCTGCTGCTGCTGAACAACGACGTGGAGGTGCGGAACGGCGACTGGCTCACCGAGCTGCTGCGGCAGTGCGCCCACCCCGGCGGTGCAGCCATCTGCGGCGCGATGCTCTACTATCCCGACGAGACGCTCCAGCATGCGGGCGTCGTCACGGGTCTGGGCGGCTACGCGGGCCACAGCCATAAGTACAAGAAGGCAGGCGGCAGCGGCTATCTGTTCCGCGCCGCTACCGTGCAGGACTTCTCCGCCGTCACGGGTGCCTGCCTGCTGGTCAGGGCCAGCGTGTGGGACGAGGTGAAAGGGCTGGACGAAAAGTTTGCCGTGGCCTTCAACGATGTGGACTTCTGCCTCCGGGTGCGGGACAAGGGCTATCGCATCGTGTGGACGCCCTACGCCCAGCTGACCCATTACGAGAGCAAGAGCCGCGGCGGCGACGAGAAAGACCCCGTCAAGGCAGCGCGCTTTGCCGCCGAGCAGCAGCGGCTCTACGATGTCCACGGCAAGGCGGATATTCTGGATGACCCCTATTATAACCCCAGCCTGACTCACGACCGGGAGGATTTCTCGGAGAGCGGCGATCTGCGGAACCTCAAAGAGGGAAAAGTGACAGTGAGGTGGCGAAACGCATGAACATCAAAGGCCATTTTGAGACCATCACCCGGCACAAGCTGCTGGTGATGAAATACTGCTTTGCCTGCGGGCTCTACGAGCAGGGCCTTGCCCACGATTTGAGCAAGTACAGCCCCACCGAGTTCATCCCGGGCTGCATCTACTATCAGGGCGACCACAGCCCCAATGAGGCGGAGCGGGAAGCCAGGGGCTACACCTCGGCATGGCTCCACCACAAGGGCCGCAACAAGCATCACCTCGAATACTGGATCGACTACAGCGCCACGAAAGCCGGCCTCACCGGCATGAAGATCCCCCTGCGGTACGTCTGCGAGATGGTCTGCGACCGTGTGGCCGCCAGCCAGATCTATCTGGGCAGCAAGTACACCGACGCCTCCCCTTGGGAGTATTACGAGCACAGCAAAGACCACTATCTGCTCCACCCCGAGACGAGAGCGCTGCTGGAAAAACTGCTCAAAATGGTGCGGGACATCGGGCAGGAGCGGACCTTCGCGTACATGAAGTTCCTGCTGGGCTGCGAAAAGGATTATTGATGGAATGAAAAATGCCGCCGATGAAAAATCAGCGGCATTTTTGTCGAATCTGAGCATTGACAGCTGACTTTTTGCGGTGATAGACTACACACAAGGCTCGGCGCAGAGCCGGGCAGAAAATTTGTTCGTGGAGGGACGGAACATGAAACTGACGAAAAAATTCCTTTCGGCGCTGCTGGTCTGTGCGGCGGCAGTCACGCTGCTGTGCGCTGCGGCCAGCGCAACGGCTGCACCTGTCACTGCGGAGACTCCTGCCCAGAAGCAGGCTGTGCTGGACACCATCAATGCGGTACGCCAGCAGAACGGCCTTGCCCCTGTGGCCGAAACGGCGGACACGGACGCGCAGGCCGACCGGATGGCGGCGCTTTATTTCAGCACCGATGACGGTGACGCTTACGACGCCCAGTGGCTGGCCATCCTTGACACCGAGGTGGAGGGCAAAGTCAGCATCGGCGACTGCTACTCCTACAAGCTGCAAAATGGCGGCTGGGATATAACGGACTGGAACAACATGGACCTGCTGCCCACCCCGGCTTTCAAGCTGCTGAAGAGCGCCGACGTGACGATGGTGGGCATCTCCTTCACCAACGAGGGCGGCGTGGTGCTCCTGCCGTACTAAGATGAGATAAAACGAGAAAGCCCCCGGATGCGGTGCCGCATCCGGGGGCTTCTGTCGTCGGAGAAAAATCAGTCTTCGCTGTTGTCGATCTGGATATAGCGGGGGCCGTGCTTGTCCACAAAGAGCAGCACGCCGGTCAGCGTGACAGCCAGACAGGTCAAAACAGCGAGCATTACTTTCAGAAATTTCATGGTAGACCCTCCTTGACGGCTCAGACCGCACGGCGCAGGATGCGCCTGCGTGTTCGTTTGGTTGTAGTATAACATATTCTTCCCGGAAAGGCAAACGACCGGACTTTGGGAAAAGTTGTGCGATACGAACGAAAAAATGGATGGTTAGCCACAGCTAATCGTTAAAAACAGCCAAGAAATTTAAGGAATTTCCATCATTTTGGCCTTGTTGTCGTTGACTTCCCACCGCAAAATGATACAATAAACATGTTAAGCAGCAACTGTCCCTGTACCAGTGCGCCTGCATGGGCGTGGGGACAGCAATTCAAGCAGAATGGGGGATTTAATTCCATGTTGAACAAGCTGAAACGTGCGGCGCTTGGCGCGCATACGCCGCATGACAAGGCAACTGCTGCAAGCAAACCGGTCCCGATGCCTCTGCCCGCGCAGGTACGCATCCTGATGAGTCAGCATATCGGCGCTCCCGCCAAGGCTTTGGTGAAGAAGGGCGACGAGGTGTTCGTCGGTACCAAGATCGGTGAAGCTGGCGGCTTTGTGTCTGCAAATATCCACTCCAGCGTCTCGGGTACTGTGGCGGCTGTGGAGCCGTTCCGTCTGTCCAATGGCCGGATGTGCGACTCTGTGGTCATCAAGACCGATGGCAAGCAGACCGTAGACCCCGCCGTGAAGGCACCCGAAGTGACCGATAAGGCCAGCTTCCTCGCCGCCGTGCGTGAGAGCGGTCTGGTGGGTCTGGGCGGCGCAGGCTTCCCGACTGACGTCAAGCTGCAGCCCAAGGACCCCGTAGACACCCTGCTCATCAACGCCTCCGAGTGTGAAGTCTGGCTGACCAGCGACACCCAGGAGATGCTGAACTGCGCAGACGACATCGTCCGCGGCATCGAGGCTGTGCTGAAGTACACCGGCATCCCGAAGTGCGTCATCGGCATCGAGAACAACAAGCCCGAGTGCATCGACCTGCTGTGCCAGAAGACGAAGGACAAGCCCGCCATTGAGGTGAAGCCCCTGCCCAGCGTCTACGGCACCGGCGCAGAGCTCATCCTCATCGAGAAGTGCCTGGGCCGCGAGGTCCCGCACGGCGGCCTGCCCGCCGCTGCCGGCGCCATCGTCATGAACGTGACCAGCGTGTCCAGCCTCGGCAAGTATCTGGCTACCGGTATGCCGGTGGTCAGCCGCGTCATCACCGTGGACGGCGATGCCTGCGAGAAGCCCCAGAACCTCATCGTCCCCGTGGGTACTTCCTACGAGGATGTCCTGAACACTGCCGGCCTCAAGGGCGGCGTCACTCTGGGCAAGGTCGTGGCCGGCGGCGCTATGATGGGTCCCGCTGTGCGTGACCTGAGCTACCCCACCACCAAGACCACCTCCGGCCTTATCATGCTGAGCGAAGCAACCGCACAGCTCCCCCAGGTCAACCCCTGCATCCGCTGCGGCCGCTGCGTCGAGTACTGCCCCATGGGTCTGGAGCCCGTGGAGGTCAACCAGGCTTACGCTGCCCGCGACGTCCAGGAGCTGGGCAAGCTGCACGTTGACTACTGCTTCAACTGCGGCTCCTGCA
>OHAD01002677.1_pt1 | contig 12963 bp, 11 predicted proteins | sample 1577011 | NCBI WGS metagenome assembly OHAD01 (sample SAMEA3541510, study PRJEB24748) | human gut metagenome | biome: human gut; feature: human-associated habitat; material: faeces | place: China | collected 2012
TCCGGGTGGTGCAGGATACCCTCGCCGGGGCGCAGCGGCTCGTCCATCAGGATACGGCCCATCGCGTCGGACAGGGTAAAGGGCAGCTTGTCCGGCTGGGGGTGGCCCAGGCTGATGGTCAGGCTGCCTTGCGGGTCCCCGTCGATCAGCAGCACTTTCTTTCCGGCCTGCGCCAGCCCAATCCCCAGGTTCGCGCAGGTGGTTGTCTTGCCAACGCCGCCTTTCTGGTTGGCGATGGCGATGATTTGCGTGTTCAATGACTTCACCTCATTTCTGAATTGTTCTATGGCTTCTGGAAATAGAAAAAGCCGCCACTTCAAAAATTGAAAGTGACGGCCTTTTCTTATCCCGGAATGAAATTCCCCGGAAACGCAAAAAGCGCCCAGTAGAAAATACTGAGCGCTTGGCGATTAGATTTATTCTCTTTTGTTCAAATTAGGTCAAATTCAGACAAACCGTTTTCACGAAAAAGGTCTCTTGGAGATGTATAAATAAACATCCCCTTGGCATCCCAAAATCGCGTCTCGGTTGTCCTATTTTTTAACCCATAAGCCCTCTTTTTGGGGTGGTTGTCCACCATTTAACCCATAGAAAACGGGTTAAAAGAGGCTTCGTTCTGTCAAATTGCGTCAAACCATTTGAAAAGGAAAAACCCCGGAAACCGCGTAGTTCCGGGGTTTTTGACCACTTTTGATAAAGTTTAGCGCTTGGTGAACTTCAAGGCTCCTGTGCTAGTCCTGCCAAACATCTGGATATTTCTTCGCTTTCCACCTGATTTTTGGCTTAATACTACGGTTTTTCTGCACACCAGATTCTAATTTTCATCCTCGTGCATGACGCACAAAAAGCAGGTTTTGCTCCTTATGTGTGCCTTGCGTATCGCTGCCCAGGGCGACGCAGGACAACAGTAGGGAAAGGAACCTGGTTGCTGTTCTCGTCATCACCTCAAAATTAAATTTCCACACGGAGGACAGCATAATGGAAAAATACATCTTCGATCAGTGCAATGGCCTTTGGTATGAATTCCAAGGCAACTACTATGTCCCCTGCTTAGTGCTGGATGAAGCGGGGACATCTCCTATTGGTATGTGGGGCAGGAAACACCAGCAATACCTGAAAGAGCATCGTCCTATGCTTTATTTCGACCTTGTTCTCAGCGGAAAATTGTACAGCTATCTGGCTGATATTGATACCCAGGCACGAAACAAACTTCATCTGCTCATAACACAGCTGGCAGAGAAGGAGGGTATCAATGAGCAGCTGAAAGCGCAGGATCAGATGGCATGGGTCAGAGCCATGAACAATATTCGAAATTGGGCGGAAGAAATCGTCCTCCAAGAGCTGATTTATGGGGAGGATATCGTATGAGACTTCTTGAAGAATTTTGGTATGGTAACATTGAACCGACCGAATACGACACAAACGCCTGCAAGGAATACAGGGAAGTGCTTCGCCTGATTACCCGAAATGAGGAAAAGCTTCTGGCTACTATGACGGATGAGCAGAAAGAACTGTTCTCTCGATATACGGATGCTGTTCGTGAGTATCAGACCATGACAGAGTGCCTACTGTTCCAGAATAGCTTTAAGCTGGGGGCTAGGTTAATGTTAGAGGTCATGGAAGAATAAATTACTAACGAATGAAAGCAATCAGCCGGGCAGTAGAATGCTGCTCGGCTGATTATTTAATGAAGGATACCTCTCGCTTTCAAAATTTCAAAGTTTATCGCATCCTCTATATCATTCCTCAACATACGCATATTGGGATATGCACCGTCTTTAATAACTTTTTCGAAAAACATCAAAACAGAATTGTTCTCAATTAGCTTTTTGTCCTCTCCATCTATCTGCTCCATTAACCCAGCATAGCATTTTCTTGCAATTTTCAGTTTGTCATCTACGCTAATTGGATTAAAAATAATGACTTTTGAAAATCTCGAATAGATCGGCGTGCCTAAGTACTTTTCTGCTTCTTCTTCAGTCCTATAATTTGTAGTACAGATAATAATACACTTAGAAACATCAACAGAATAATTTGCATCGACAAAAGTACCTTCATCAAACATTTGATAGAACGCATTATAAAATGCAGGGGATACTTTATCAAACTCATCCAGTAGAATAACATTAGAGCTGCGCCTAATCAATTCACGGGCCAAACTATCTTCGCCATGATCAGCACCAAATATGTATTGGTAAGCGCTGTTAGTTTGCTGCATTGAAAATTGGATTCTAACCATATCAGAACCCAAGCAGGAACTAATATATTTTGCTGTTTCTGTCTTTCCTATACCAGAGTCCCCCAAAAACAGAAGTGTAACAGGCCTTTTGCGTTCACTGTTTCGCAAAGCATAAATCGAAGCTAACGACTGCTTAATTACATGGGGTTGTCCTATTACAGACTCGTTAAAACCTTCGGACATCTTACGCATAGCCTCTACCGAGATTTCTGGGTATAGGGTCTTGTGCTCTTTAATGATTTCTTTATCATAGTTCTTTACAATATCCTCATAAATTTTTATCGGAGGGTTGCAAAGCCACAGATTTTTTACGGTGACTTTCAAGTTCCGCAGGATATTGTTCGAAAATCCCAGAAGTGCCCATTCTTTAACGCCACCATAATCGTCAGTATGAATCAAAAGATTTTCAACTTCCATAGGAGGATCTTTGGGACCCTCGTTGATATGATTTAGGACATCTGCCAAAAAATTGATATTGTCTAATAACTCCGTTGCTGTTTCAAAATCTTTGTCTGCGCCCCAATATATTTCTATCTTCTCCATTAACTCTCTATCACCCCGGCTAACACAACATCATATACCTCAATTTCGGTAGTCATAGAATCACCTTGAGATGCAGAAGCATAATCTACACGTTTTGATGATTTTGCGGTTCCAAACTCAAATTCCTTTTGAACCTGTAGATCGGACTTCTCAATTTGCCCAACATGAATCGCATAGTATGTAAGTTGCATTTTGGGTAAATCAGACATTGTATAGTTGTTTCTAAATGCACTACGATTAAATCTAAAAATGACCTCCTTGCCATCAATGGTAGCCACAAATTCATAATAACCACGCCCTTTTTCAATGGCTTCCTCGATTTTAGTTATATCAATCTTCATCGCCTCACCATCACTGGTCTTAACAGGCAATTCGCCATCAATCATACTAAGAAAAGGAGCAATCAGCATGATATATGAAAAAGAGTTTACTTCTGGTCTGACAACAACTTTGGGGAAAATCTTAATTCCATTGCAACGCTTATTCTTTGTTCTGCGTTTATCTGCATCAAGCAGGGAAATAAAATCTGCAAGCAAAGTATTCTCAAGAATATTCTTTGCGATTCTATCAGACTTTCTTGAAAGATTGGCATTTATGCCCCCTTCTGCATTAATTGTTGCACCACTCAGAAAGCTAAAGATTTTGGATAAGCCGTTCTTTTCTGTTCCTATCTCAGCCTCTATACCAGCGTTTCCCTCGATCCCAGAGTTGACTTCAGTAATAAACTCTGTTGTTTTCTTGAGTTCACCACCGGCTATGATCTGCATAAAATCTGCAACAAATGCCTCATCAAAATAAACGATTTTTAAAAAACTGTTGTTTTCCATTTTTCCTCCATAACTATAGACAAAGGCGACCGCTGCAATTCAGTCGGCCGCCTTCGCATATTTTTAATTCTGGCGCAAATAAATTTGACCGACGATAGTATTTATTTCGCCATGTAGTCTATCTGCATTTTCATAGTCGGCATTGAGTTCAAAAGAAATCACTTTTTCAACCATTCTGGTTATATCTTTGAGAATAGCAGCACAAGGCTCTATATATGGCAATTGCTTTATGTAATTTGATGAGTTGTTGGCAGTCGGGTTTATTGCATGAATCAAGTCATTTATTGTATCTGAATTCATTAATGCTAATAAATAGTAAAGTTTAGAATCATCTTTTGGAAAAATCCCTACGATTGATTGATCAAAGACATGATCGGCCATTAAAAAGGCGCGTACTGTTCTTGATTTCACCATAGGAATTCCTATACCAGTCTTAAAATAAAAGGATGAATTCTGAAATCTGGACTTTTTATTTTTGTTATAAAAGTCAATCGTTGGCTTATCCCAGCGGACAAACCACTCATCGTTTTGTCTCACATATCTTCTCTTAGATGCGCTTTTAATATAGGGTACATATCCTTCTTCAACATCTGGTATTCCATAAATTGAAGTACAATGAATTACTGTTGCCGGATCTACGACTTCGTAATTCTTGGCACCTTTAACATCTTTGCTGGATGCTCTAATAAATCTTAAATTGTCACCCGTGTAAAATCCCGTTACAACATCGGCTACATCTCCGAGTTTATGCGAAGTCTTAGACAAAAGTGTTGACATCTTAGATTCCGCCAAAATCACCCTACACTGCTCATTTTCAAGAATATCTCTTTGCCTAAATTTGAAAATCTGTAAATTATTGGGATAATTTTTTCCCTCTCCTAATAATGCGGCAAATTCGCTGGATGAATTGAATCCCTGAATAACTTTGAAGGTGTTTTCCAATGCGCTCTTTTTATCAGACCTTGCAAGAGTAATAATCGAAAGGTTGGAATACCCAAAACTGACACCAGGGAAAAATTTAGACGGAAAAATCAAAATTTCATCTATCTTAGTATTTGTAAATATTAATTCCCTCAACCGAGAATGCATATTTAAGAACAAGTAGGTATCTGGAATAATGAAAGAGAGTCTACCATTCATTCTTAAAACAGAAATACATCTCAACAAAAATAATGAATATGTTTCTTTTACATAGTGTCCAGAAAACTTCTTTTTGAGCATTTCTCTCTTTTCATAGTCTTGCCATGCTCCATATGGGGGATTTGCTATAACCTTTGTATAATGACCGCCCAAGGAACCAAACACATCTAATTGTTTGTCAAATAATGTATCTGTTTGCTTTAACCACAACTGAGAAACACTGTAAAAATCTAATTGCTCGTCTAGGAGGGTATCCGTTTCTCTGACAACAACAGCACTGTTGTGCTCGTACTTCTTTTTCAAAATAGAAATAGCATCTCTGTTTATGTCTAATGCATCTATTTGTACCGATTTATTTGTTTCTAATATTTCATCAATAAAGATTCCTTCGCCTGCAGATGGTTCAAGTATAATATCATTATCCGCAACAGCCAGCTTAGAAACCATATACTCAGTAATATCTTTTGAATTGGTGTAATACGAACACAATCTATCTTTCATAACTTATCTCCCTAGAGAAATCAGCTTAAGATTTATCTTAAGTTTTATCTTAAGAAGATTGTACCATTGGTTACTCACCATGTCAAGTACTTCAAAAGGTCGTTACGCTCCAAATGCTGCTTTAACTCTATGCTTATGTCATTCTTCCAATCCGCATTTTCATCAAGCCATTTGCGCATATCAAACCCAGTAAATTCTTTCATTGCAGCATAACTATCATCAGCACAATAAACTTCCCAGTATGGAGAATTTTTAAGTGTTTGTAAGTAATGATTATTTTCGTCTTCAGACTGTCTTACAAATAAAATTGTTTTTTCAATTTCTCCCAGAGAATTATATATGCTTGCAACAAGTAGAAGCCGATTTGTGTTTCCTTTTTCATTTGAACTAAATCCACTTTTAAAATCACAATTATAATGGATTCCATTCTGTTCAAAATGCAAGTCTAACCCCAGTTTAATTCCACCGCTATCGACCATGCTCCAAGGAATATCATATTGCCGCTTCAGCTCAGCTTTAATTTCTTCAGATAAATCCAGACTGTTGATATATTCTGCTGCGTTGCTTTTAATCCGTGTTTGCACTTCATCAAAATCCGGTGGATCAATTAGTGTAAGCTCATTAATTGGAAAATCGAATGCAAGCTTGCAAAACGGTTCCCACAGCTCACCGATTCGACGTGCAAATGCCATGTATTCATATTCCCAAACTTTGTTACGGTATTCGAGCATAACAATATAAGACGCATAGGTTAAGAGGAGAATTTCATTCAACAACGCTTGGTTGTCCCAGTTTTCTTTTTTTGCTACATCATTGATACGATTAATTTCTTGCTCTCGATATTCCTTGATATGTTTATTGATTTCGCCTGCCTTATCCTTGTGAGATTTCTTTGATTTAGAAAGTTCAACCAGTATTGAATCTCCTACATGCCTAAATGTCGATAACCACTCCGCCTTCGTTCTTATCACAATGCGTTCCTCCTCAGAATATAATTATTTAATTATACACCATATCGACAAAACGCTCAATAAACAGCAATAGAAATAGGCCCCCTAAAAGGAGGCCTACCATACTTGTATTCTTTATCAATTGTGTATTTAGCGAACATTTTCTCGAGAGGACGATTTTTCCCTATGCCTAGCAAAATACGACCACAAATTATTCCGAGAAATTACAGTTTCATAGCTACGGAGCTTATTACGGAGATTATCATTTTCCTTCTCCAAGTCCAAAGTGCGAAGTTGACCACGAACAGACTTATTCTCTGCCAGCTCTGCGGTCAATGCAGCGACCTTTGCCTTCAACTCACTTATCATTTTCAACGCTGCATCCAAAGCTTTTTGCAGCTTGGATTCCTTGCGCTCCTGAACATAGAACTTCTTTGCCGCAGCTGCCAGATTTTCGTATTCGGAACGATCCAGCATGACTTTTGAGGAAAACGGAACTGCACGGGGTTCTATTTTCTCCACATCCTGAATGTCAACCTGTTGCTTTTGAATTTTCTCTATCTTTTTTTCCAGAGAAGTTGCCTGCTGCTCTTTCTGCTGCGTCTGTGCTGTAAGTTGTTCCAATCGCTCCTGTTCCCGTTCCACCTTGAACTGCGTCACGGTCAAGTGTTCCTCGGAGCTGCCTCGTTCTCCACGCTCCACATCCGTATATCCGGCGTTTCTCATGGCCCGGAAGAAATCATCCTGGAGGACGCTGTAAGACTTCCGCAGTACCGGCTTGCCATTCCTCTGGAGAATAGGCGCTCCCTGTTCGTCCAATGCCGGTTTAGACAGCCATTTTTTACTGCTGCTCACCTGCATAATCGTTTCCTTGACAGTTCCCACAAGTGATTTGTCTTTACACCTCTTAGACCAGAGGATCTGCTTCTCCACAACTGGAACATAAACCACATGGAGATGATAGTGGAACACATCCTGCCCCAGTGCTTCGGACATGGCCCGGTTGCGCTCGTCGGCGTGCATGACGGCAGAGAGAATATACTGTTCGCCGCCCACGATCTCGATGGCAGCTTTGTAAGCGTCCTCATAAAATCGCTTGGCAAACTTATACCCACCATGGTTATAGAAGTAGGCGGAGTTTACATCAAAAATCAATTCCCCATAAAGGTTGGCGTCTGCTTTCAGACCACGAATGGAGATTACACCATCCTTCTCCATCTGAGCAAACATATCGGCATATCCGGCGGTGGGCTGCTTAAAATGGATGTTCTGAGAGGTGCGTTCTGGTATAATATCAGGGTTGGTGTAGGATTCCTTTTCTCGTTCGTTGTGCCGCTGGGCATTTCCGATTTTGGCGGCAGTCAGGTTTACGTTTCTTGCGCTGGTACGGTCAATCCCGTCGTTTCTCGCCATAGAGCTCCTTTCATGTTTGTACGGCCTGCGGGCCGGGGTGCACTTCCTGCGGAAGTGTAATAACCCACTATGATACTTTCATCCTGCGGCTGCAAAGTATCGTGGGCTCTCCGAGGGGGATGCGGCTCCTGCGGGAGCCTCCCTGGCTTGCGTGTGCTATCCACACAGCAAGCCAGGTGTGTCCGGCATCCTTGCTTCTGTAAGCAATCCGGCCGCCCACAGTTCGGGAAAATCCACTGGATTCTCCCGAACCATCCATCTCCAAATCTGTGGATTTTTCGATGGGGACGGTGGTGCGATACCAGAGTGCAACTCTGTGCAGAAAATGCAATAAATGCAGAAAATTGCAGTTTCATACGGCGGGATTCACAATGATTTTCACATCGGCTGGTCTGCCCACCGACTGGCGTTCTGGTTCTTCCAGCCGGATGTATCCATGCCCCTCCAGTAGTTCCAGCGTCGGAAAAATCTCCTCCGTTTTCTTGAAAAACTTTCCCCGGCACATCTGAAAAAGCTCCGAACGCTTGATCACCGATACATTCTTCTTTTTCAGCTTTGCCAAGACAAATTTGGCTTTCTGGATGCTCAAGTCAGTACCCATCATGGAATAGGCGTAGGTGGAATGAGCCAGAAAGTATTTGCCGATCTGAATTGCCTTGCTCATCGTAGAAGCTGTCACTTCTGCTTTGTCATCTTCCATATCAGCACAGTGCAATAGTCCCGCAATCCGGAGTACGGCACCGATATATTTGCTTGCCCAATCGGAAATTGCCTGCCCCTCGCCAACCAGAAACTTCTCATGTTCCTGAAAGTAATCAGCCATCAGGTCAAAGGCTTTTTCTGAAAGGCGTACCGTGTGGGCATCGCAACCAATCGGCAAAGCCATCAGGCGAAAAATCAAGCTGCGGTAAGCTGCGGTTACTTCGAGTGGAATCGGCTGGGTACGAAAGACCCGGCTTCCAATTCTGGATGGTGGGGACGCATACAGGAAGCGGGCAATCAAGCCCCGCCCGGTCATGGTGGTATTGGACATGATTTCATCCAGTACACTGGGTTGGATTGAGAGGATAGCTGACAGTGTCGGGTGCATGATGCACTCTGCTTCACGGGTCATTCGATCCACATAAATGATATCTCCACAATGACCTTTCAGCCAGACATCAATGTTGGATTTGTTGGAATACCGTCCTGCCATGATGTCAAAGATGCCGCCCTCTGTGGAGATCACGGAGAACACTCCGTTGTTGGCCGCCATTAAGCTGGTCAGAGCTTCGCTGGAACAATCGTCCGCAAAAAAGCGAACCGGCTTTCGTTCTGGAGTTTCTTCCAGCTGCTCCTGAAGCTGCCGCAGCTCCAACTCCATTTCCCGACTTTCCTTGCGCTCCAGTTTCTTTTGCAGACCGGAGATCTGGCGCTCCAGAGATTCTCGCTGCAAATGGTTTTCCCGTATTTCCATGCTGTGTGCCTTGTTATATTCTTGCTCATACTCATAGAGGAATGTGGTCATATCCCGCATGACACTGGACTTTCGCTCCCCCGGTGCGGCAATCACCACTGTGTACAAGCTCAAAGGCTCACAGTATCCCGGCGTTCCCTCTATCTTATATTTTCTTTGTAAGCAGGTTGCCAGCACACCCAGGCTGATCACCGCTGCCATGTCCGGGGCAGTCTGACTGTGTTCAGCTACCGCACTCACATAATTCCGAATCACATCCGGAAGAGCGTCTACCGGAAATGCAGGTAGGTCACTCCACTGTGGCGTCAGCGGAACAATAGGTTGAAAAAATGGTGACGGCTCCGCTTTTGGAGTGTAGATCTCCTGGCAATGCTCGATTGCCTTCTGAATGGTGATTGCACCATAAGTTGTGCCGGATTGCTGCCGGTCCCATTTATCCCGCATCAATCCCGACTGTCGGAACATAGTGTCCATCTTGGAAGCGTCCCGTCCTGTCCAAAAGGCAAGGTAGCTGCACAGCGCCAGATCAGCTTCCGATGGGGATGAATATCCCTCCAGGGAGCCACCCCACAGGGCTGTGAACGCTGCCCCGTTCTTACTGCTTTTTGCCAGTTGCAGAAGCTGCTCCATGCTCAAATCAGAGTTTTTTGCATTTATTGCATTTTCTGTACTTACTTTCGGCCTGCGCATGAACTTGTCCAGCAGTGTTTGCAGTTCCTCTGTTCGGTCCCCGTATTCATAATCCTCGCAACGGTTGCCGGTCACCGTAACATATTTGTTGGTTGCTCCCGCCACATAAACCTCGATTCCGGCCTGATGGTTCATAATGTAAAATCGCTTGATATCATACTGAAACCCTTTTGCCGAAAAGAGAATATGCAGACCGTTTCCGCTGGGGCTGTACTCGGTATAGCTGTGCATTAAGGCCACAATTTCTGCGGCGGTCTGGGTGTAATAGCCGCTGTCCGAAACGCAGTTGTCCAGGTCAATCGCACAAATGCCGTTGAAAATGCCAATTCCGATGCCATCATATCCACTGGCTTGCACTGCTGTTTTATAAGGTACAAAGCTGGAAGGATCATTGCTTTTCGCTCCCAGGCCGGTTTCCGGCTGGTATGGCATCTTCGTTTTCCTCCCATTCCGTTCCTCGTACTTCCAGCAGCAGAACAGACCATTTTGCATGATGCTGTCTGGTAAAGCTGCCAAATTCTGTTCCTCCTTAAATAATTGTTGAACTCGGCAGCTGTCGTGTTATAATATCCTTGCTGAGTGATAGTCACACGGCAGCTGCCGTTTGTACTGTCCGCCAAGAGTTCTCATCTGCCAGGATGAGGGCTCTTTTTTTATGCGGTTTCCGGCTGGAAGTATCCAATTTCCTCCCACACCTTTCTGTCGGGGCAGTAGTAGTTGAACTCACTGGAATTTTCCTGTTTGAGCGCATAGCCAAAGTGGAAGATTCCTTGCTGCAATCCAATGCGCACATACTGGGCGTCCTTGTGCATGGCGGCCGCAATCTCAGTGATAGGAACATTGCGTCCAGTAAAGGGAGGGAGATCGATGTAGAGCTTATTAGGAATCATGAATGTTTTACCTCCAAGTCCAATTATAATACGAATTTTAAATTCGCACTACAAACATAGCACTACTGCGACGAGTTGTCAATATGAAATACGAATTTTAATTTCGTAATGCGTTCTTGCAATACATATTACCATGTGATACACTACAGCAGAGGTGATCACATGACAGACACTTCTGTTGAGATTGGCCGCAGAATCAAAATGGCTCGAAATGCGGCAAAAATGAGTCAGACAGAGCTGGCCGATAAGGTTAACAAAACGCTTCGTACTGTGCAGAAATATGAAAGTGGGGAAATTACACCCTCCATTGATATGATTGAACAGATCGCACAGGTGCTGAATGTTCCACCTTTCCGGCTGATTGCTTATGAACGGCAGGAATTACGAATTCAATCGCTTTCAGATGTCTTATATATTCTAAATGAGATAAATAATAAGACGGGAATTCGTTTTGAAATTGAAGCTAAACGAGCATCTAGAGAAGGGGAATGGAGCTCTGCATTAAAATTTGATGGCTATGATTTATCTAATCCCTATAATGCAGATATGTGTAAGTTGTTAGAACAGTACGGTTTGTGGAGATACAAATTGGAAAATTATTGGATATCTCATGAGACATTCGAGGCATGGGTGGATAGTAAATTGTCTTATTATGCGACTACGATGCTTTCGGATAAAAAATATGAGGAATTATCGCTTGAAGAGCGCCTTAAACGGCGAAATATGCTGGAGCAGCAGCGTTGGGAAGCACAAAAAAAGGCTGCCCATATAGACAGCGAAGAACGAGAAGATTGATATCGGTAGTTTCCGTTATCATATATTCTACTCTCCTGGGCGAAAGGAAGTTTGAGATTTTTTGAGATTACCCAACGGATATGGAAGCGTCAAGAAAATGTCCGGAAAGCGAAGAAGACCCTATGCAGTGAGGAAAACGGTAGGGTGGCACATCAACCCTGAAACAGGAAAGTCTGTTCAGGAACAAATCACTATCGGCTATGCGGCAACCAGAGCAGAGGGGCTGCAGATGCTGGCAGAGTACAACAACAATCCCTTTGACATCAAGGCATCTAAGACCATTTTCCAGGAGGTCTATGAACGCTGGTCAAAGGAGAAGTTCCCTACCATCTCCAAGTCAAATGTAAAAGGATACGAGGCATCCTATCGGGTGTGCGGAACGCTTTACAACAAGGTGTTTCGGGATATTCGGCTGATGGAGCTACAATTTGTGGTGGACACCTGCGGGAAGAACTATCCCACGCTGAAAAAGCTCAAGAGTCTGTTCAACCAGCTGTATGCCTACGCCATGAAGAACGACATCTGCAACAAGGATTACTCCGAGTTCGTGGATTTGAGCCGGTATAAGGATAAGAACCCCAACAAGCGTGACCGGAACAAGTTCACAAAGGAGCAGATCACCCGCCTGTGGGAGCTTGCGGAGGACCCATACTATCAGATCGTGCTAATGCTGATCTATAACGGTTGTCGCATCTCGGAGTTCCTCGACTTGAAGAAGGAAAATGTACATCTGGAAGAACAGTACTTTGATGTGATTGCCAGCAAAACCGAAAACGGCCTGCGGAAAGTTCCCATTGCCGACAAGGTGCTGCCATTCTACAAAGCGTGGTACGAAGGTTCCCAGTGTGAATATCTGCTCCATACGCCGGACCAAAAGCACTTTGATTACCGCAACTACTATGACAGCTACTTCACACCCCTGATGGAGCAGCTTGGATATGAGCAGACGCCGCACTGCACCCGGCATACCTGTATCTCCATGCTGACAGAGGCCTATGTAGACCAGACCATGATCAAGAAGATTGTGGGACACTCCGGTGCTATGACGCTCACCGAGCGTGTCTACACCCACCTGGATGTTGAAACACTGGTGGAGGCAATCAACAAGATCTAAAAGGAAGAAGGAAAAACCATGCAGCACAAAAAAGCAGGAGATACGCTCCTTGCGGAACGATCTCCTGCTTCATAAGGCTTTTGTTTTCGCTTGTGATTCTTGTTCCTTGTGTGCTCCTTACTTGCTCCTTACGAAGCAAAATAGAACACTTCCGAGGACAACGCACAGCTCCAAAAGTACTGAATTTTCCTGCAAATCGACGCCCTGAGACGCACTGAGAAGTAGGGAAAATTAGCGCTTGCTGAACTGCGGAGCGCGACGGGCAGCCTTGAGGCCGTATTTCTTGCGTTCCTTCATTCTGGGGTCGCGGGTGAGGAAACCAGCCTTCTTCAGCAGAGGACGGTACTCCTCGTTGGCCTGCAGCAGAGCGCGGGCCACGCCAAAGCGGATAGCGACGGACTGGCC